>JGI24136J36422_10000887_pt1 | contig 11079 bp, 8 predicted proteins | sample BarGraNGADG00212_2_FD_36422 | JGI IMG/M metagenome (IMG submission 36422)
TCGATGAACTGGGCTGGCTCGACCAGGTGATCTTTCGCCGGCCGTATACGGTGGTTTTCTACGACGGCAAGTTTCAGCCCCTGGATTCGTATGTAGAGGCCTTGAAGTTCAGCCTGCGCCACTTCTCCATTCCGGATGTGATTCGCTTCGGGGCCGTGGGCGTTTACTTACGGCTCACGCCCTGGTGGCGGCCTCTGGAGAAATCGACCGCAGATGCTTGGATGCGCAAATGGGTTCCGGCGCGCGTCTATGATACCATCTGGCGACCGATGCTGGTCGGTAAGTTCGGCGAGCAGAACTTACCCGTCGTCAACATGGCGTGGTTCTGGGCCAGGCTCAAGGCCCGAACGACCCGGCTTGGCACCTTCCAGGGCGGGTTTCAAGCCTTCATAGACAAGCTGGCCGACGTAGTGCGCGGCCAGGGCACCGAAATCCGTCTGAACTGCCCGGTCGAGAGCATCACGAGAACTCAGCCGGGCCGGCCCGGCACACTGGTCGTCACAACTGCTTCCGGTCCCGAGACCTTCGATGCCGTTATCTCCACCAGTTCTCCCGCCCTGATGGCCCGCCTGGTGCCCGACCTGCCGGCAAAGTATACCGCCAGCCTGCGCGCACTCAAGTCCATGGGTGCGGTGGTGCTGGTGATCTCCCTGAAGCACCAGTTGACCCAGTGGTATTGGCACAACTTGCCCAAAGAGGCCGGATTCCCGTTTCTCGCCCTCGTGGAACACACGAACTTCATGGATGCGGAACATTACGGGGGCGACCACCTGATTTACTGCGGCGACTATCTGGATGCGGGCCACGAATATTTCCGGCTGAATAAAGAAGAGCTGCTCGAAAGGTTCCTACCCGCGCTGCAGCGTGTCAACCCGGATTTCGAGCGCAGCTGGGTGAAAGAGTCCTGGCTGTGGAAAACACCTTACGCCCAGCCAATACCGCCGGTCAATCACTCGCATAATATCCCGCCTCTGCAAACACCCGTGCCCGGCCTTTATTTCGCGAGCATGAGCCAGGTTTACCCATGGGACCGGGGCACCAACTTTGCGGTCGAGATCGGACGGCGTGTTGCCCGTCTGGTGGCGGAGCAGTTGCCCGCTGCCGCTTGAATGTTGCAGATTGCAGGTTGCCAGTCCAGGCGCGACTAATGCCAACCGAGGACTGCCGACCTGCAACTTTTTTGGAGGAATTAACAGCATGTTTGGCAAATTAGAGAACCGTCTGACCAAGGACGCGGTCCTGCTGGCCCTGGGCAAGGTCCAGGAGCCGGAGCTGCACCAAGACCTGGTCACGTTGAACATGGTCAAGGATGTCCAGATCGAAGGCGGGGATGTGTCTTTCACCGTCGTCCTGACCACCCCGGCTTGCCCCCTGCGAACGCAGATCGAGCAGGAAGCCAGGGCAGCAGTGACCCGCTTGCCAGGGGTACGGCAAGTGAATATCAAGATGGACGCCCAGGTGCGTGCCGATAACCGCATTTCCAGCAAGCTGGATATTCCGGTGAAGAACATCATCGCCGTCGCCAGCGGCAAAGGGGGGGTAGGCAAGACTACCGTCGCGGTCAATCTGGCAGTGGCGCTGGCGCAGATGGGCGCGCGGGTGGGCATCCTTGACGCCGACATCTACGGCCCCAACGTGCCGATGATGATGGGCGTGCTGGAGATGCCGCCGCCGCAGAACGAAAAGCTTATCCCACCGGTCGCGCATGGGGTTGAGGTCATGTCGATCGGCTTCCTGGTGCCCGACGGTGAGCCCCTCATCTGGCGCGGTCCAATGCTACACAAGGCGATCCGCCAGTTGCTCACCGACGTAGCCTGGGACAACCTCGACTATCTGATTGTGGATATGCCACCCGGCACCGGCGATGCTACGCTCAGCCTAGCCCAGTCCGTCCCGATGACCGGCGGCATCATCGTCAGCACGCCGCAGGCCGTCGCATTGTCTGATGCCACCCGTGGCCTGACCGCCTTCCAGCGGCTAGAGGTGCCGGTGATGGGCATCGTCGAAAACATGGCGGGCGACATTTTTGGCGTGGGAGGCGGGGAACGGGCCGCTCAGCAGCTGGGAGTGCCCTTCCTGGGCCGCATCTTCCTGACGTCGTCTATCCGTGTCGGTGGTGATTCCGGACAGCCCTCGGTCGCCTTCGAGGCGGACTCCGAGCAGTCAATCGCTTTCCGCGCCCTTGCCGAGAAGGTCGCCGCGCAGGTGAGCGTGATGAATGCCAGGCGGCCTGCGCCGCAGAAGGCGCCGATCAAGCTGGACATGGGGGTATAAGGAGCGTCCGCCCCGCAATTGGAAGCCAGAAGCTAGAAACTGCATAGTCTAGACTGGATACTAGCGCTGATGTTGACGCTGTCGTTGCTGTCGTTGCTGTCGTTGCTGTTGTCGTCGTCATCGTCGCTGTCGACGCCGTCATCAGGTGTCCGGTCAAACGCCAGCCTGGTTATAGACGGGCATCAGAAGCCGCGTGCCTCTGGTGCCCGTTTTCTATCTGCGGAGTAAGCGTCTTATGCCTGCCCTCACAACTCAGGAGTTCATCAGCCAGGATCACTCGGCCGGCTTGGGAGAGGACCAATTGCTCGCCATGTACGAGAGCATGCTCCTATCACGCAAGCTCGACGAGCGCATGTGGATCCTGCATCGACAGGGAAAGGTGGCCTTTCACATCTCAGGCCTGGGGCAAGAGGCTTGCCAGGTCGGGGCCGCATTCGCGATGGAACGCGGCAAAGACTGGTTGCACCCTTATTACCGTGACATGGCCTTCGTTTTGGCCCTTGGGCTGACCCCGCGTGATCTGATGTTGGCGCTCTATGGCAAGGCTGAGGACTCGAGTTCGGGCGGTCGCCAGATGCCCGCGCATTACAGCTCGAAGGCTTTGCGCATTATCACCGGTTCCAGCCCTGTCGCGACCCAGGTGCCACAGGCGGCCGGGGTCGCCTTCGCCAGCAAGCTGCGCGGCCTGGGCGAGGTGACCGTGACCTGTCTCGGCGAAGGGGCCACTGCGCAAGGTGATTTCCACGAGGGTCTGAATTGGGCAGGCATCCACCAGCTGCCATTGGTCGTGATCGTCCAGAATAACCAGTACGCCATCTCGGAATCGACGGACAAGGAGATGGCCGTGTCCAACGTGGCCGACCGAGGCGACGCTTATGGCCTGCCCGGCGTGATGTACGACGGCAACGACGTCATGGAAAGCTACAGCGTGGCCAAAGAAGCCATACAGCGCGCCCGTAGCGGAAGGGGACCGAGTCTGCTGGAAGCGAAAACCTACCGCCCGGTGCCCCATTCATCCGATGACGACGATCGGACATACCGCAGCCGCGAGGAGGTTGAGAAATGGAAGAGGCGCGATCCCATTCTGCACTGCGCAAAGGTGCTGCGGGAGCGTAACATCCTTAGTGACGCGCTGGCGCAGAGCCTTCTGGAGCGGGTGATGGCCAAAGTGGATGATGCCGATCAATACGCGCAACAAGCGCCGTATCCACGCCCCGAGGAGGCCCTGTGGCCGGTTTTTGGCGACCAATCACACGCTGCCCAAAGCGCACCGGCGCGGGAGGTGGCATATGCCCACCAAGAATAACCTTGAGGCCTTGCGCGAGGGGATGGCCCAGGCGCTACGCCGTGACCCGCGGGTCATCATCACCGGTGAAGATGTCGGGCCACGCGGCGGCGTATTCCGTGCCACCGAGGGCCTGTACGCCGAGTTCGGTCCGAGCCGCGTCATCGACAGTCCGCTCTCAGAGCTGTCCATCGTGGCCGTGGGTATCGGCATGGCGCTGAACGGGCTGCGCCCGATCTGCGAGATCCAGTTTGCCGATTTTATCCATCCCGCGTTCAACCAGATCGTCAACGAAGCCGCCAAGATCCGTTACCGCTCTAATGGCGACTACTGTGTCCCGCTGATCATCCGTGCGCCCTATGGGGGAGGGATCAGCGGAGGACTTTATCACTCGCAGTCGATCGAAGCCATTTTTGCGCACACACCGGGCCTGTACGTGCTCGCGCCCAGCACCCCGTATGACATGAAGGGACTGTTCAACGCTGCCCTGCAAGTCGACGACCCGGTGCTTTTCCTCGAGCACAAGCGAGCCTACCGGCTGATCAAGGGCGAAGTGCCGGGCGATGACTACGTAGTGCCGATCGGCAAGGCCGAGGTCAAGCGAGCAGGAGAAGATCTCACCATCATCGCCTATGGCATGATGCTGCATGAAGCGCTGAAGGCTGCCGAAGCGCTGGCCGGAGAGGGTGTCGCGGCTGAGATTCTGGACCTGCGCACGCTTTCGCCCCTTGACAAGCCGGCCATCCTGGAGTCGGTCAAGAAAACCGGCAAAGTTCTGATCGTCCACGAGGACAACCTGACCGGCGGGCTGGGCGGCGAGATCGCGGCCCTCATAGCGCAGGAGGCCTTCGAATACCTGGATGGTCCGATCACCCGGCTGGCCGCACCCGACGTTCCGTCAATGCCCTTCAGCCATCCGCTGCAGGACTTCTTCCTGCCCAATGCCGACAAGATCGCCGCCGCCGCGCGCAGACTGGCGGCCTATTAGACGGAGTTCCCATGCCCACCAAAGTCATCATGCCGCAACTCGGTGAAACAGTTATCGAAGGCACCGTCGGCCGCTGGCTGATCGGCGAGGGCCAGCCGGTCAAGGAATACGATCCTCTGTTGACCGTCACGACCGATAAGGTGGACACCGAGATCCCTGCGCCGGCCTCAGGCATCGTGCTGAAGATACTCGTCGCCGAAGGGCAGACCGTGGCTGCGGGAACGCTGTTGGCCATCATCGGCCAGCCAGGGGAAGTCGGCGGCCAATCGCCCGCGTCACCTTCAGCGGAAAGAGCCGCGCGCGAGGATCAACCGGCGAACGGCGAACGGCAGCCAGGCGTGACCCCACTGGCCCAGCGCATTGCCGGTGAAAACGGCGTGGATTTGCGTCAGGTCAGAGGGACCGGGCCGGCGGGGCGCATCTCCAAAGAAGATGTAGAGGCGCACCTGGCAGCCAGGCCGGCAGAGACAGGGCTCAGGCGTACGGGCGGCCGGAAAGGCTTCATTTCGCCGGCAGTGGCGCGGCTGGCCGAGGAGTTTGAAGTGGACCTCAGCCAGGTAGTGGGCACCGGCGAAGGAGGGCGGATAACCAGGAAGGATATCCAGGTCTACATCGCGGCGCCGGTGCCGCCGGAGATACGGACGACTGCGAGTCGCGAGACGGCGGTGAGCCAAACTGGGGCGGTATCCGAGCCAGAACTGCCGGCCTGGGAACAACCGGGCACGGGGTCGCTCTTCAAGCCTACCGAGGAGATGGGCCCGCCCGCCGCCGATGGTACCCAGACGGCAGGCCAAGCGGCTGGCGCCGAACGGGACACGGAGACGGCGCCGTTGACGGCGATGCGGCGCAGCATCGCAAAACACATGATCCTCAGCAGACAGACCTCCGCGCACGTGACCACGGTCATGGAGGCCGACATGACCCAGGTCGTGCGGGCACGCGAGCGGCAGCGGGGAGAATTCGAGCGCCAGGGTACCCGGTTAACCTTCACACCCTTCTTGCTCCAGGCTGTCGTCGCCGGTCTCAGGGCCATGCCGGAAGCCAACAGCACCCTCCAGGGAGACAGCCTGCTCTTGCACCGGCGCATTCACATCGGCCTGGCCGTCGCGATCGCGGAAGGGCTGATCGTGCCGGTCGTGCGCGACGCCGACGAGAAGAGCCTGCTGGGCCTGGCGCGCGCGGTCAACGATCTGGCCGAACGGGCGCGTGCCAAGCGGTTAGCCCCTGAAGAGGTACAGGGAGCGACGTTCACCCTGACCAACCACGGGACCTCGGGCAGCCTGTTGGCCACGCCCATCATCAACCAGCCACAGGCAGGCATTTTGGGTGTCGGCGCGATCCAAAAACGCCCCGTGGTCATCAACCGGAGCAACACACTGCTCCCCGATGCCGAAGATTACCTGCAGATCCGCCCCATGGTCTACCTGAGCTTCAGCTTCGACCATCGCATCTTGGATGGGGCCGAGGCAGACCATTTCTTGGCAACTGTGGTACAATTCTTGGAGCATTATTCGGCGTGATTAGCAGGCTGTTTTTGTCTCACGCTGTTCCTGGAAGGAGTACGCAGTTCCATGACTGAGACCAGAGAGTACGACGTCATCGTCATTGGTGGTGGGCCGGGCGGCTATGTGGCCGCGATCCGGGCCGCGCAATTGGGCCAGAAGGTTGCGATCATCGACCGTGAGTTTTTGGGCGGCGTCTGTCTGAACATCGGTTGTATCCCAACGAAGGCGTTGCTGCGGAACGCAGAAATCATGAACTTGTTGCGCGACGGCAAGGAATTCGGCTTCAGCTTCGAGAACCTGACCGTCGACTATGCCGTCGCCCAGAAGCGCAGCCGCCAGGTAAGCGACCGCCTGGTAAAGGGCGTCCAGTTCCTGATGCGCAAGAACAAGGTTGATGTCTACCAGGGCGCGGCCAAACTGCGCTCGGCTACTCAAGTGGACGTGAGCGCAGTGCAGGATGCGCCTGCCGTTAGCGGGCAGAAGTTCGACGGCACTCTGCAGGCCAAGAAGATCATCATCGCGACCGGCGCCCGCTCGCGCTCCTTTCCTAACATGCAGATCGACGGCAAGAGAGTCATCGCTTATCGCGAGGCGCTGTTTTTGACCGAAGCACCCAAGCGACTCGTGGTGGTCGGCGCCGGCGCGATCGGCATGGAATTCAGCTATGTCTTCCGCAGCTATGGCAGCGAGGTGACGATCATCGAGATGCTGCCCCATCTGCTGCCCCTGGAAGACGAAGAGGCCGCGGCCGAAGTAGCCAAGGCTTTCAAGAAGCAGGGCATCAAGACGCTGGTAAACACCCGCACCGAAAATGTCGAGACTACCGCCAAAGGCGTTTCGGTACACGTCAAGGACCAGGCCGGCGGCCAGGAGCAAACCCTGGAGGCCGATGTGGTGCTGGTTGCCATCGGAGTGCAGGCCAATAGCGACAACCTGGGGCTCGAGGCGGCCGGCGTGAAGACCGACAAGCGCGGCTTTATCCTCGTGGACGAGTACATGCGCACCAACGTGCCCGGCGTTTACGCCATTGGCGACGTGACCGGCAAGCTGCTGTTGGCCCACGTGGCTAGCGCGATGGGCCTTGTCGCCGCAGAGCACGCTTCCGGCCACCAGGCCAGGCCAATCCACGAAGGCGATTACATTTTCATGCCCCGCGCCACCTACTGCCGCCCTCAGGTCGCGAGCATGGGCATGACCGAGGCACAGGCTCGCGAAGGCGGGCGGGAGATCAAGGTCGGCAAGTTCCCCTTCTCGGCCAACGGCAAGGCGTTGGGCCTGGGCGAACGCGAAGGCTTTGTCAAGATCATCGCCGACGCGCGTTACGGCGAGATCCTGGGCGCGCACCTGGTTGGTCCGGATGTGACCGAGCTGCTCCCGGAGCTGGAGCTGGCACGCACATGGGAACTGACCACCGACGAGATTGCGCATAGTGTGCATGCTCACCCGACGCTGTCGGAGGCGCTGATGGAAGCCGCCCACGCCGTGAACGGGGAAGCGATACATATTTGACAAGGACCAGCATGCAATCAAACGTAATGATTGACCCTATCCCACTGACCGAGAAGCCGAATCCCCAGCCGGAGCCGGAGGCGGGGCTGACACGGGGGCGACGGCCGGATTGGCTGCGGGTCAAGATAAACCAGAACGACGAGTACTGGAAGCTCAAGCGCCTGATGCGCTCGCAGACTCTGCACACAGTCTGCGAAGAGGCTCTCTGCCCCAACCTGGGCGAGTGCTGGGGGCGCGGCACGGCTACTTTCCTGCTGATGGGCGACACCTGCACGCGCTCGTGCCGCTTCTGTAACATAAAGACAGGCCGGCCGGCAGCGCTAGATGAAGAAGAGCCGCTGCGGGTGGCCCAATCCGTAAAGGAGATGAGCCTGCGCCACTGCGTTTTGACCAGCGTCGACCGCGACGAGCTGCCAGACGGTGGGGCGCACATCTTTGCCAACACGATCCGCGAGATCCGGCGCCTGCAGCCCGGCTGCACGATCGAAGTCTTGATCCCCGACTTCCGCGCCAACCGCCCCGCCCTGCAGTTGGTGATGGATACTCACCCCGAGATCCTGAACCACAACGTCGAGACGGCGCCGCGGCTCTACCGGCAAGTACGCCCGCAGGCCAGGTACACCTGGAGCCTTTCGGTCCTGCAGATGGCCAAAGAGATGGATCCGCAGGCGTTCACCAAGACCGGTTTCATGGTCGGTCTGGGCGAGCAGTGGGACGAGATGCTGCACATGATGGATGACCTGCGCTCCGTCAACGTAGATATCTTGACTATCGGCCAGTATCTGCAGCCGACCAAAAAGCACCTGCCCATCGAGCGCTACGTTCATCCGGATGAGTTCAAGAAGCTGGCCGAAGAAGGCTACGCACGCGGTTTCAAGTGGGTTGAATCGGGCCCGCTGGTGCGTTCGTCGTATCACGCCGACGGACAGGCCCGCATGATCACCCCGCGCGGGGACGCGTAGGACGGAAAACGTGAAACGTAAAGCAGGCAGCCATGCAAATCCTCACCATCGACATCGGCACCGGCACCCAAGATATCCTGCTTTTCGATAGCGAGCGCGCGCCGGAGAACTGTTTGAAACTGGTCATGCCCTCGCCCACCCTGCTGGTGGCCCAGCAGGTGCGGCTCGCAACGGTAGCCGGTCTGTCGCTGGTCATCAGCGGACCGATCATGGGCGGAGGGCCGTGTAGCTGGGCGGTCGAAGACCATCGGCGGGCGGGGTTGCGCGTCGTCGCGACAGAGGATGCGGCCCGCACCTTCAACGACGATCTGTCACTTGTCCGCGCCGAGATGGGCGTGGAGATCGTGAGCGAAGCCGAAGCTGCGCGCCTGACCAGGCAGCCGGGATTCGTCCACGTCCGCTTCGGCGACTTCGACTACACTTCTATCCGGCAAGCCTTTGCGGCCTTTGGGTTAACGCTCGCACCCGACGCTCTGGCCCTGGCCGTCTTCGATCATGGCGCCGCGCCGCCCGAGATCAGCGACCGGCAGTTTCGTATAGACTATCTACGCGCGCGGCTGGGCCAGGATCGGCGCTTGAGCACTTTTGCCGTTCGGGCGGGCGATGTACCCCCCATCATGACGCGCCTGAGCGCCCTGGCCGCCTCGGCCCGCGCGCAGACGGGCCTGCCTGTAGTCGTGATGGATACCGCACCGGCAGCCGTGCTCGGCGCGCTGGAGGACCCGGCGGTCGCGTCACAGCCCGATGCGCTGATCGTGAACCTGGGAAACTTCCACAGCCTGGCCTTCCAGTTCCGCGGCGGGCAGTTCGTGCGCCTGTTCGAGCACCACACCGGACTGCTAGACCCGGCCAGCCTGGCAGGCTGGCTGCGGGCGCTGGCCGATGGGACGATCACGCACCAGGCAGTCTTCGCCGACCACGGGCATGGCGCGCTCTGCCTGGACAACGAGCCCGTGCCGGTCGGGTTCATAGCCGTCACCGGCCCACGACGGCAGATGGCGGCGGCTGCGGCCGCCGCGCTGCCGGCCGAAATTGCCGGGCAGAGCGCTCTGCCCGTTCATTTCGCCGTGCCGCATGGCGATCAGATGCTGGCCGGCTGCTTCGGCCTCTTGCGCGCCTGCGCCGACCTGGAGCCGGCCTGGGGCGCCGCCATCACGCCGGCCCTGGCCGGGCAAGTGGACCACGGTTTATGGTGATCAGAACCGTTTTCGCGCAGCCAGGGAGCGCTAGACCGGCGCCGGGTTGACTGCTAGAATAGCCCTGCCAAGCACAGTCTATTCCTCTATCAGGAGGGTTCTCCCATGACTCTCGAGGCACCTGCCGACGTCCGCCTTGACGCCCTGCACATGCTGTCGAACGGCGTGTACGTATTGACTGCCTGTGTGGGAGAGACGGTCCATGCTGTGACCGTAACCTGGGTTAGCCAGGTTTCTATCCAGCCACCCCTGGTGCTCACGGCTTTGCGACGCAACTCACGCGTCGCCGGAGCCGTGCGCCAGNCGCGTCGCTTCGCGTTAAATGTCCTCGAAGCCGGACAGGAAACTCTGGCCGAGAGGTTTTTCGAGCATACAACGGTGCCAGAAGACAGTCCCGCTCTCTCCGGCCTGGCGTTTCGCTCCAGCCCCGCGCGTTGCCCATTGCTGATCGATGCCCTGGGCTGGGTGGAATGCCGCGTCGCCGCAGAACCGGCCACGCCGGGAGACCATTGGCTGATCCTGGGCGAAGTCACCGGCGCGGGCGTTCGCCGCCAGGGCCGTCCCCTGGTCCTGCACGATACGCCATGGTCCTACGGCGGCTTGAGGGCTACGTCTGAAGCTTCGGCTTGAGACGAGCGGCTCTGCGAGAACTCCGGCACGAGAGGGGCCTGCGACATTGACGAGTCATCCCGATTTCCGCTCTGAAGCCGATGCAATGCGCCGGGCGCTCGTCGACTGGCGCCGAGATCTGCACCGGCATCCCGAACTGGCATTCGAGGAAAAGCGCACCGCGGCCTTGGGCGCACAGGTGTTAGGTGACCTGGGCCTGGAGGTGCGGGCGGGCACTGGCAGACCCGGTTCCCGAGGCAGCTTTCGCATCATAGCCAGCATTTTGACTTCGACGAGGGGGCGCTTCCCATAGGCGCCGCGCTGCTGGCAGCCAGCGCGACTCGATTTCTGGCCGAGCGGGCCGCTCGACCTGGCACAAATAAACCGGCGGCGAGCCGCGTGTAAAGGTAGCGATGCCAACGATCAACCTGATCTTGCTCTACGGTGCTTTTATGCTCATCAGTCTCTCCGGCGCCCTCTCGCCCGGCCCGCTCACCGCAATGGCGATCAGCGAGGGTGCGCGCGCTGGGCGTTGGTCCGGCGCCCGCCTTGCCCTGGGCCACGGACTGGTCGAGATACCCCTGGTCTTCGGCATTGCCTACGGGTTGGGTGCCTGGCTGCGGCAGCCGCTGGTCAGTGGCCTGATCGGGCTGGTCGGGGCCGGCGTGCTGCTGTGGATGGGTTACGGGTTGACCGTTGGCGCCTGGAGCGGGCGGATGCGCCTTTACGGCGGGGAAGGGCCGGCCCCCGG
>JGI24136J36422_10000891_pt1 | contig 11015 bp, 8 predicted proteins | sample BarGraNGADG00212_2_FD_36422 | JGI IMG/M metagenome (IMG submission 36422)
GCATATCCTGAATTCTGTATTTCGAAATTTACCGCATCAATAATCTCTTCCATTCTTGACTGGATTATATAGGCAAGACTTTTGAAAGATATCTCTTTCGGTTCCCTCCCGCTGATTCCGGGTATTGAAACAACCTTGTCCTCAGGCGCAATATCCCCAAGCGCTGATCCATACTGAATTTTGAGCTGTTCAGCATGTCGCTGAAGAATTGCGCAACCTTCTTTGATGTCTTTTGTAACTACGTTTCCTCCAAAAGGTATTACTGCCGTATGACGAATAATATTGTCGTAGTAGACTGCAACATCAGTTGTACCACCACCAATATCCACCAGAACAACTCCGGCCTCTTTTTCATCATCCGTAAGCACGGCATCGGAAGATGCCAGTGGTTCCAGGATCATGTCTTTCACGATCAGATTTGCTTTCCTGATACATTTTTCGATGTTTTTCGCAGCAGCGACCTGTCCGATCACAATATGGAAGTTTGCCTCCAGACGTCTGCCGCACATCCCGATTGGGCTTTTGANTCCTGTCTCATTATCNACAATGAAATTCTGAGGGATTACATGAATAATCTCTTCCCCTATGTCGATATGTATCTTATGCATATCTTCAATAAGTTTAAAGACCTCCTCCTTTTTGATTTCATCATCATATGCCTCGCGCATTATATAGCCGCGGTTTTTCATACTTTTTATATGCTGCCCCGCAATACCAACAAAGACCTCTGAGAATAGAATGCCGGATCTTCTCTGCACATCCTCAACGGTGGTCTGAATAGCATTAACTGTCTCTTCGATATTAAGAACAACGCCTCTTTTCACCCCTTTTGAAAGAGCTTTACTAAGTCCGAGAATTTCAATTTTTCCGTTCTCGTTTTTCTTACCGACAATTGCCACAATTTTTGTGGTTCCGATGTCGATGGCTGCTACATACTGTTCCTTTTTGTTCATAGCTTAATTATGGTTATTTCTGATTATCTCTTTTTTTACAAACTATCTGATCTTTGAATTCNAGATTAATGACTGAATATTTATTCCATCCTACCTCAGGCAATACNTCATCNTAGAAAGCTTCAAGGTTTCTGAGTTTCCCCTCATAGTTTTCNNNACTTCCGANGTGAATCAGNTGATTCCCGGCTCGTGGTATCAGNTCAATTTCATCGTTACTGTCAANGTAGATCTGATCAATCTGGGCCGNCCAGAATTTGTCATCATTTATATAATTCACCAGGGGATAAATATCTTTNAGTATTGAGTGCTTAATGCTTGTATCAATNACACTGATTCCGTTAAGCATGGATGAACTTATATTTACATTCCCTTCAACTATATGCAATCGCGGATTATANAGGTTTCTCCTCCTCACCACAACACCGTCTTCATCTACAAAAAAATCTCCGCCATCTCCAGGCATTACCCTCATTATCGGAGTACGCTGTTCAACATAGATGTGCACCAACCCATCAATAGTAATATATACTTCTGCCTTTTTTAGTTCTCTCAAACCATTAATTCTGCTTTCAATTGCTGAAGCTGAAACCTCTCTTACCGGTTTGCCAGCAATCCTGTTGCTATTCCCGTATGCCAGGTTCAATAATTGCTTTTTTGTAACAAAATGATAATCAGACGAGTCACTAATATCGATTACCACTCCGCCACACGACCTCGAATTCACTGATCTGGCAAGAAATACAGGTATTATAATAAGGTACAACACCGGGATAATCAACAATATTTTCAGCAATTTCTTCATTGCACAAATTCCTCCTTAATCTTTTCTTCAATAGGACCAACCAGGGTATCAATATCGCCTGCTCCTATCGTCAGCAAAACATCAAGCTTTTTTATATCGAGTTTGCCCGGAATATCTTCTTTTGACATAAGTCTCTTTTTCCCCGATTTCATTTTATTGAAAATCAGTTCTGAGGTAATTCCCTCAATTGGTTTTTCGCGTGCCGGATAAATCGGAAGTAGTATAGCTTCATCCAGCTCATCCAGGATCGCGGCAAAACCATCTGCATGATCACGAGTCCGTGAGAACAAGTGTGGCTGAAAGATCCCGGTAATTTTACGACCGGCAAAAAATTCTTTGACACAGGTTATGCATGCCCTGATCTCTTCAGGATGATGAGCATAATCATCAATAAAAGTAAGACCCGGAATATTAATCCTTATATCAAACCTTCGTCTTACACCCTGGAAAAGCAGAACAGCTTTACGAATCTCATGCTCATTAACTCCACACATAAGAGCAATGGCAATTGCTGCCGTGAAATTCTCGATGTTAATTATACCCGGGAATGCAAAGTGCAGATCCTCAATAGTTATTGAAGGTGTTTTAATATTGAAACTATAGTAGTCTTTGGTTCTCTTTATATCGGTGGCCCTGTAATCAGAATTATTATCAAGTCCATAAGTAAAACATTCAACGCCCTCCGGAACAACTATTTCATNATATATTCTGCTGTTTACAACAAGTTTGCCNCCTTTTCTTATTTTGCCGCAGAACTCATTGTAAGCCTTTATCATAGTTGCCTGATCCCCGTAAATATCTAAATGGTCGGCATCAAGTGAAGTCACAACTGCCATAAGNGGATTAAGTCTGTGGAAGGAGCGGTCAAATTCGTCNGCCTCCATTACCGTAAACCTGCTATCTCCTAAAAGAAGATTTGAATCGTAGTTTTTCGATATCCCTCCAAGAAATGCCGAACAATCAATGTGCGACTGTTTCAACAAATGTGCTATCATGGTTGATACCGTTGTCTTGCCATGAGTTCCGGCAACTGCCAGNGTGTCGGTGTTTGACGATATCTCGCCAAGGATCTCGGATCTTTTGTAAATCAGATATCCGTTACTCCTGAAAAATGAAAGAATTTTGCTTTCAGCAGGAATTGCAGGAGTATAGACGATAATGACCCNGTTTTTGTACGAAATATTTTTAAAGAGTTCAGGGAGAACAGATATATCATCCTTGTAAGTGATCTCACAGCCATTTTCAATGAGTGAATAAGTTATCCTGGATTCTGATCTGTCGTATCCGCCAATTTTATAACCGCCTTCCGCAAAATAAAGAGCAAGAGCACTCATGCCGATACCGCCGATGCCGACAAAATAAATCCCTTCCGTATTTTTAAATTCGATCATTTCCCGGCAAGTTTTAACACTTCTTCTGCAATTCTTACATCGGCCTCTTTGTCTGCCATCTTAAATATATTCGAGGAAAGTACCTCTCTCCTCGATTTATCTGATACCAGTTTTATTGCTTCATCGACAAGAATTTCAGCAGCCTTATCGTCTGCAACTAAAACAGCTGCCTTCCTGGATGATAAGGCCTCAGCATTCCTGGTCTGATGATCTTCTGCAACATTCGGAGAAGGAATCAGAATCACGGGTTTACCAACCAGGCACAATTCAGATATGGTTCCCGCCCCTGCCCTTGAGACAATTATATCCGCAGCGGCATACGCATATTCCATCCGGTTGATGAACCCATGAACTGAAATATTTCCGCTGAATGAAAGCGAAACCAGTGCTTTCACATTTTCAAAGTAATATTTTCCTGTCTGCCACAGCCATTGACAATCTGAATCCTTAAGCTTATTAATGTTTTCTGAAAGAGTGTTATTGATAGTCCCTGCCCCCAGGGATCCGCCCAGAACAAGGATCACAGGAAACTCCTTTTTAAGATTGAAGATTAAAAGTGCCTCCTCCTTCAAACTATCAAGATCATCGAAGTTCTGTCGCACGGGGTTACCTGTTCTGATAATTTTTTCTTTTGGAAAATATTTTTCCATTCCATCGTAAGCAACACAAATTGATGATGCCCGTCTTGAAAGAAGCTTATTGGTCACTCCTGCGTAACTGTTCTGTTCCTGTATAAGAGTAGGAATTCCATTCTTCCTGCCTGTCTGAGAACCGGTCCGCTTGCATAACCTCCGACACCAACAACTACATCGGGTCCGAATTCCTTAATGACTTTTTTTGCCTTCTTAAGGCTCTTAAAAAGTTTTAGAAGTACTGAAAAATTTTTCAGTGTCAGACTTCTGTATAAACCGGCAACAGGCAATCCGACTATTTTATAGCCGGCAGCCGGAATTTTTTCCATTTCCATTCTCCCTTCCGCGCCAACAAAAAGGATCTCAGTCTCAGGATCAATTTTCCTGAGAGCATTGGCAATAGATATTGCAGGAAAGATATGCCCTCCGGTACCACCGCCACTGATTATAATCCTTTTATGTTTTTGCTGGCTCATATATTTTTTCTCCTTCATCAGAAATTTCTTCTTCAGGCAGTTCTTCTTTTTTTATTCTCGCGTTTACCACCCTGCTTACGCTCAGTATTGCTCCTATTGAAAAACTCATCACCAGAACGGAAGTTCTTCCCCAGCTGACCATGGGAAGCGTCTGCCCTGTAACCGGGAAAAAGTCCTACAGCGACCAGCATATTCAGCATTGCCTGAATTACGATCATAACAATCAGTCCCAGCACCAGGAAGGCCGGGAAGGCAGTTTCACATTTTTTCGCTATCGTTATTCCTCTGAACAACAGTATCATATAAGCGAGTATCAGAGGTATGGCGCCAAACAACAATCCATATTCTTCAATTATAATTGCAAAAATGAAATCGGAATTCGATTGAGGAAGCATGTTTCTCTGGGTGCTTTTCCCCGGAGCNTTTCCAAATAAACCACCAGTTGAGATAGCAATCTTTGCCTGGTTTGACTGATAATCTTTGTCTTCATTCGCCTTGCCTGAGATAAACTGTTCNATCCGGTTTTTCCATACCTGTACCCTGTTATCCTTTTTAATCACTGTCAGCAACAATGCAAACAGAAGTACTCCCACAACCCCCATCCCTACATAAGCCAGAAGAAACCTGAAGGGAACTCTTCCTATAAACATTATTATCATGCTCATTCCGAATACCATGAGCGCTGTAGAAAGGTTTTCAGGCATTATTAGTCCGCAAACTATGCCAACAGGAAGGATGAAATATTTTGAAACCAGCATAAAATTATTCAGCTCTTTCTGGTATTTGGCCAGACATCTTGCCAGATACAAAACAAGNGCCACTTTGGCTACATCCGATGTCTGAAGTCTGAATCCGGTTCCGGGAATAGTAATCGAGCGCATGGCTTCATTTACCCTNGAGCCCAGGGCAAAAGTCAGTATCAGCAATCCAACGGAACCAATCAGGATCAATCCGGCCATGGAAAAGTAAATTCTGTACGGCAGGTAATGAACTACAACGATTATTACCATACTTAATGCCAGCATTAATAACTGGCTCTTAAGGAAGTACGTAGTATTTCCTCCGTACTTCATAAATGCCACTCCTACAGAAGAACTATATACTGCCAGAAGAGAATAAAACATAAAAAGTGCTACAAGACCCCATATTGCCCTGTCACCCTTAAATGTCTTTGTNAGCCAGCCCTGCTGCATAATTTAATTATTAAAGGTTCCTGACAGCCTGTTTAAACTGACGTCCCCTGTCTTCNTAATTTTTGAAAAGATCNAAACTTGCACATGCNGGTGATAAAAGCACCGTTTCACCTTTCTTTGCCAGGTAATAGGAAGACCTGACAGCCTCTTCCATTGAAGTAGTTTCAACTATAGTTGCAACCTTATCCTTAAAGGCCTCAATTATTTTCCTGTTGTCCTTCCCCAGACAAACAATAGCTTTAACCTTCTTTTTGACTACCGGGAAAAGTTCCGAATAATCATTTCCCTTGTCAACACCACCCACAATCCAGATGATGTTGTCCTCCATACACTCAATTGCATACCATGTAGAATTCACGTTTGTGGCTTTTGAATCATTAATGAAATTAATGCCACAGACTGTGATGACTGGCTCTAATCGATGTTCAACTCCCTGAAAATCAGCCAGACTTTCTCTGATTACCTCTTTGCGGATATTAAGAATCTTTCCTGCAATGGCTGCTGCCATTGAGTTGTAGGTGTTGTGACGACCTTTGAGAGCAAAATCGTGAATGGTCATAAGGTTTGTTTTATTTTGGTAATCGATTATCAAATCATCGTTTTCAATATAAGCAGTCATGCCTTCCTTTATTTCATCAGAAAAAGGCAGGAGTGTCATTTCAAATTTTTTCCGTGCCAGTTCAGTTTTTATTATCGGATCTCCATCCCAGTAAATCAGAAAATCTTCTTTTTTCTGGTTTTGAGTTACCCTGATTTTGGAATCTATGTAATTCTGAAGTTTGTATTCATACCGGTCAAGATGGTCAGGAGTAATATTCAACAATATGGCAATATCGGCTTTGAACTCATACATACCGTCAAGCTGGAAACTGCTGAGCTCAATAACATAATAATCGTATGATCCTTCTGCAACTGCCATCGCAAAACTATTACCCACATTGCCGGTCATCGCTGCATTTAATCCTGCTTTTTTCAGGATATGATAGATGAGGTTTGTAACGGTAGTTTTGCCATTGCTTCCGGTGATACATATTTTGATACCTTTAGCATACCTGCCGGCAAATTCGATTTCCGAAATAACAGGTATACCTTTCTCCCTGATCTTCTTTATGATAGGGGCATCCTCGTGGATTCCGGGACTTTTTATAACCTCATCTGCTTCGAATATGACTGATTCATTGTGATTCCCTTCCTCCCATTTAATACTGTGTTTATCAAGAATTTCGCGATAATTTGATTTTATCTGACCTTTATCAGAAACAAAGACATCAAACCCATGCTTTTGTGCAAGAACTGCTGATCCAGTACCACTTTCCCCTGCTCCCAGTATTACAATCTTCTTACTCATTTTATTATCTAATCTTAAGCGTCACGATACTAATTACTGCCAGAATTATTGCCACTATCCAGAACCGTGTGACGATCTTCGGTTCAGGAAATCCTTTTTTCTGATAATGATGATGAAGCGGTGCCATCAGGAATATTCTTCTTCCTGTCCCGTATTTTCTTTTTGTTCTTTTAAACCAGCCTACCTGAAGCACCACCGAAAGGTTTTCGACCAGGAATATCCCGCAAAGGATCGGCACTAATAGCTCTTTCCTTATAATTATGGCAAATACGGCTATAATTCCTCCGAGTGCCAGACTACCTGTATCGCCCATAAATACCTGGGCCGGAAATGAGTTATACCACAGGAACCCGATTGTGGCTCCGATAAAGGCGCTTGCAAAAATAACAAGCTCCTCAGAACCAGGAATATACATAATATTCAGATAGTTTGCGTAAATCATATTACTGGAAACATAGGCCAGGATCGCAAGTGAAACACCTATTATTGCTGAAGTACCGGTTGCAAGTCCGTCAAGACCGTCAGTCAGGTTTGCTCCATTTGAAACTGAAGTAATAATGAATATTACTATAATCACAAATGCAATCCAGGTATAAACACGTCTGTGTTCCTCGCTTATAAATGATACCAGCCATGAATAATCGAACTCATTATTTTTGACAAATGGAATAGTGGTTTTTGTTGACTTCTTTTCCCTAGTTATTTCGCCTTTATCAGGTATCTGAACTGAAGTGTTGATCATCTCATGTCGTTCTCTCAGCGTAAGATTTGAAACATCTACTTTCTCGGCAATTCTGACCTCGCCACTGAAAAACAGAGTTAACCCTACAATAATGCCGAGAACTATCTGACCTGCAATTTTGAACCTGCCGGCAAGTCCTTCCTTATTCTTCTTAAATATCTTAATATAATCATCAAGAAAACCGATCAATCCCAACCAAACAGTTGTGATAAGCATCAGTATGATATAGATGTTTCCGAGCCTGGCGAATAACAGGGTTGGAATAATAATTGATGCAAGAATAATTATCCCTCCCATCGATGGAGTTCCCTGCTTCTGATATTGTCCTTCCAGTCCAAGGTTTCTTACAACCTCGCCAACCTGCTTTCTCTGAAGATATAGAATAATCCTTTTCCCGATAAGAAGTGAAATGAAGAGTGAAGTGATAATTGCAGCTGCAGAACGGAATGAAATAAAGGTAAATAACCTGGCTCCCGGGAAATTAATTGATTCAAGATAATTAAATAAATAGTAAAGCATTTCCGCTCTGTTTTATTTTAATAAAAATGCATTTCTCAACTCTTCCCTGTCGTCAAAGTGATGTTTCACCCCCATAATCTCCTGGTAAGTCTCATGACCTTTGCCTGCAATCAATACTACATCGCCTTTGTTTGCCAGCATAACTGCGGTTTTAATTGCTTCGCGCCGGTCAGCTATTCTGAGGGTCTTTTTTTTAAGGTCGGGGGTTATTCCTGCTTCCATCTCATCGAGGATCTTTTCAGGATCCTCAGTGCGGGGATTATCCGATGTAAGTATTACTTTGTTGCTGCCTTCGGCAGATATAGCTGCCATCTTGGGACGTTTTGTACGATCCCTGTCGCCCCCGGCACCAACAACTGTTATTAGCTGAACATCACCTTCACGGATCTTATTAATTGTATCAATAACATTTAAAAGGGCATCAGGCGTATGGGCGTAATCTACCAGACCTGATATACCTGCAGGGGATTTGATTACTTCAAGTCTCCCGGGCACTGGATGCAGATCACTCAGAGTAGTTAATATCTCTTTTCTTGAAGCGCCAAGAAGATCAGCTGCAGCATAAACCGCGAGCAGATTAGATGCATTAAAATCGCCGATAAATCTCGTCCATACCTCTTCACCCTGAATCTTCAAACCCATACCTTCAAAGCCCTGTTCAATTATATTACATCTGTAATCGGCCATTTTCCTCACCGAGAATGTATAATGGTGTCCGTGGCAATTCTGAAGCATCACAAGGCCATTACGGTCATCCACATTTACCAGAGCAAATGAAGTTTTTGGGAGAGAGTCAAAGAATTTTTTTTTTGCATCGAGGTAATTATCAAATGTCTTATGATAATCGAGATGATCGTGGGTAAGATTCGTAAAGATACCTCCGGCATATAGCAGACCGGCTATCCGTTTCTGATCAGCGGCATGGGAACTGACTTCCATAAAAGCATAATCGCAGCCATCACTAACCATATCCGATAAGAGCCTGTTAAGCTGAACCGGATCGGGTGTTGTATGAGTAGCTTCAAGTTCTTTTTCATTGATATAATTACAGACTGTGGAAAACAATCCGCATTTATAGCCCAGCTGTGTAAACATCCTGTATAGAAGAGTAGCGATTGTGGTTTTTCCGTTAGTCCCGGTAACACCAATCAGTTTAAGTGATGATGACGGATTTCCATAAAAGTTTGATGATGCAAGTCCAAGAGCTTTTGCCGAATCTTTTGTTTTTATCCAACAGATTTTTTTATCTGGTTTTTCGGGAAGTATTTCACATATAATGGATGAGGCGCCCGACATAATTGCCGATCCAATAAAATCGTGTCCATCACTTTTGTATCCCCTCACAGCAATAAATATGGAATCCTTTTTCACCTTCCGTGAATCAAATTCAATTCCTGATACAATTCTGTTTTTTGCTCCTGTTAAAGAAACAATCTCAATTCCTTTTAATATGTCCTCAATCTTCATCATACTACATATTCATATCCAGTGTAACCACAGTACCATCACTATATCTTGCTCCGTGTTCGGGAGACTGTCTTAAAACCCTTCCTTTACCACTATATTTTACCCTAATACCCGAGTTTTCAAGCAGGTATATTGCATCACGCAGGCTCATTCCGCGAACGTCAGGTACGAGGCCCTGTTGAATTTTAATTCCGGCAAGGCTGACAGTATCTCCACTTTCACGTGTAGAGACCCAGTCATCATCAGCGGTCCGCCGGTATCTGACATCAATGTTTTTAAGCACTTCGTTTATATCGGCTCTGTATCCGTTTCCGGCATCCGGTGCAGAAGGTTTTTTTGCATCTTTCTCATCGGGTTTGTAATTGCGGAAAAACCTTGTTGCATAAACCTTATCTGAAATCTCCTTAAATACAGTTCCTGCAACCACATTTCCGAAATAAACGCCATTAGAGGGTGAATTAATTACAACAATGCAGGAATAAAGAGGAGTTTCCGCTGGGAAATATCCAACGAATGATGCTGAATAGGACATTTTAGCTCCTGTTCTGTAACCATACTTGTCTTTTGCTATCTGAGCTGTCCCTGTTTTTCCGGCTATTTTATAATTGGGGTTTCTTAGGTTTGTTGCTGTACCCCGCTCAACAACACCTTCCATCATTTTTTTTGCCTTTCTGATTGTTGAGCGCGATGCTATAGAATTGATTATGACCTCAGGGTCGAAACTTTTAATTTCACTTCCATTTCTCATGACAGCAGATACAAACAGGGGCCTCATCATTTTCCCATCATTTGCTACAGCATTATAGAAAGTAAGGATCTGTAAGGGAGTCAGCTCTACTTCATATCCATGCGACATCATCGGCAATGTTAATCCTGACCATAGTTTATCTCCTGGATATCTGATCAGAGGTTCTCCTTCTCCTTTAAGCTGAATACCAAGAGGTTTATTCAATCGCATGGCATACAACCTGTTCACAAAGTCCTTCGGATTATTCCTGTAATGCTCATAGATAAGCTTTGAAGTCCCGACGTTTGATGATTCTTCAAATACCTGTTTTACTGTAATTACCCCATGTTCTTTTGTGTCGCGGATAATATGATCATAGTATTTAACAGTTCCGTTTCCGGTATCCACTATATCACTTGTGTCAATAACACCATCTTCAATGGCGGCCATCAGCGACGGCAGTTTAAAAGTTGAACCGGGTTCAGTGCTTTCACCAATTGCATAATTATACGATTCGTGATAATCGCCATCGTCCTCCAGACCCAGATTGGCAATTGCTTTCACTCTGCCTGTTGAGACCTCCATAAGAACTGCACAGCCATGGTCGGCGTTATTTTTCCTCAGCTGATTCAGAAGAGCTGTTGATGCGACATCCTGAAGATCAAGATCAAGAGTTGTCACAACGTCATTACCATCACGCGATTCAACACTGTTTGGCCCATCAACAATTATCCAGTCGCCTCCTGTAAGCCTCTGTTTCACAGC
>JGI24136J36422_10000893_pt1 | contig 11001 bp, 7 predicted proteins | sample BarGraNGADG00212_2_FD_36422 | JGI IMG/M metagenome (IMG submission 36422)
TGAGGCAGCATTATGGGAGATGTTAAAATCAAGAAAATTTGAAGGAAGAAAATTCAGAAGACAATACAGTATTGGTAATTACATTGTTGACTTCTGTTGTCCTACCGAAAAACTTGTAATTGAACTTGATGGAGCCCCCCACGGTGAATATCATAAAATACAGGAAGATGAAAACAGGGATAAATTCCTGGAGAGCGTTGGATTCACTGTATTAAGGTTTGAAAACAGATTTGTATTCCAGGAACCTGAATATGTAAAAAGTGAGATAAGTAAAGTTATCAATAGAAAAAGAGAATGGATCTGATAAACCAATCAACCACCCCGGCCGCAACCAGCCTTTGCACTACTTGGCTATCATTGTGTTGCGGCCACCCCTCCTTCAAAAGGAGGGGAAATTATTATGAAAGAACTCAACTTCGATACTTCAATACGTTTGTCTATTTTGATCCTCCTTGCAAAATCTATTTCAGACTCCTTAGGTTGACGGCTATGCCATTCAGGGGAGGTGGCGCGAAGCACTGGAGGGGTTCCGGAGGACAATCCTCATGGTAATTATTTTACCTTTGTGTAATAGTTTGTTCCCGGAGTCTCTGTACCTGACATTTTGTTAACGAATTCTATGCTAAGGGTTTTTCCTTCAGAATCAACTTTCCAGGTTTCTTTTGCAGTCAGGTCATCCGGACCATTATTCCCATTGAATGTTGTCTTTGATTCTATAGTTATCGATCCGTCTATTTTTGACCTGGTTGCCTTTGATGATCTTGGCATATCATAGATTACAATTTTAGTGTCTTTGCCATCGAGTGACATATTTTCATCGAATGGATATTGCTCTCCATTACCGTTTTCATATACCCTGTTAATCAATACGCTGTCACTTTTCAGTTTAATTGTGATAGATGCAAGGAATGGCTGATTCTCAGCATATACGGCTTTTTCCCTGTTAAGTTTCCATTCGCCTGAAAAAACATCTTTCTGACCAAGTGCAGAAAATGATGGAACAATAGCTAAGAGGAGGAGGAAGCAAATAATTGATTTCGTTTTCATGGTGGTTTATTTAGTAGGTTAAGTGTAAAATACTTTATGGTATGAAGTGTAAATCTACAAAAAAACTTAATTTGAAATTAGCAATTAAAAATATTTTCTGAACTTATCCCCGATTTTGAAATAGGTATACTTACCGGCATCGTGGCCTGCAGCATGAACTGATTCTCCATCTGTTGTAAAAGTACTTTGTTCTCCAACAATCTGGGAAAAATAGACATCATGGCATTTTCCGGTTTCATCCTGAAGAATAACATTTGCAAGGTTTTTATCTATATCCGACATAAGAGGTGCATTACACAAAGGACAATAAAACTCCAGATACTCCCCACTCTGAATTTCAAAAGATGGGTGTTTGATACTTGTATAATTACCAATTTGCGGGCTAAGCAGCAAAAGTGCAGATTGTTTTTTGCTGTTTTTTATTTTGAAGATAATATTATCACCCACCCGTATGTGTTCTTCGCATTTAGGACATAAAAAATCATTCATGTGAACCTCCTTTTCTGTATCTGAAATGTAAAACAAAAGAAAGGCTGTTTTTGTTGAGTATTCTTTAGAACAAAAAAAAGGTTAAATTCGGAGCATTGTTGCATTTGCATTAAGCAACTAACTTTGGATATTAAAAATTAAGATGAAAAGAAGAATTTTATATCTGTTATTGCCCTTATTGATTGCAGGTTGTACGACTCAACCATCATCAGAATGGGATTATTTATCATTCTTTAAGCCAAAAGAGAATCCGATCCTGCAAGCCGACTCCTCTTTCACTTTTATTTGTCCGGTAAAAAATGAATCTGTAAAATGGCAGAAAGCCGAAGTATTTAATCCTGCAGCTATTGTGAGGGATAATAAAGTCTATTTATTGTATCGTTCTGAAGATAATCCTGCTGCAATTCTTGGCGGACGAACTTCAAGAATAGGGCTGGCATCGAGCGACGACGGCATTCATTTTACAAAATACCCAACACCTGTTTTATATCCCGACAGCAGTGCATTTATTCAATACGATTATCCCGGAGGCTGTGAGGACCCAAGAGTTGTTCAGACAGAAGATAGTTTGTATGTAATGGCATATACTTCATGGAACTACACAATTGCCAGACTAAGTATTGCATTCTCAAGAGATCTTATACATTGGGAAAAGAAGGGACCTGCACTGGCAAAAGCTGAGAATGGAAAATTTAATGACATCTGGTCAAAATCAGGCTCAATCATCACAAAAATGGTTGGAGACAGGATTGTTGCAGCAAAGATAAATGGTAAATACTGGATGTACTGGGGCGAGAATTTTGTCAATCTTGCCTGGTCTGAGAACCTTTATGACTGGAACCCGACACTGGATGAAAAGGGAGAACTCAAACCTGTAATCAGCCCGAGAAAAAATAAATTCGACAGCAGACTCACCGAATGCGGCCCTCCAGCGATAATAAATAATGAAGGTATTGTACTTTTCTATAATGGAAAAAATTCAGAAGGCGACGACTCAGAAGTAAAATTGCCAAAAGGCACATATTCAGTAGGGAAGGTGGTATTTGATATTAGCAACCCTGAAAAAGTTCTTTCACGTTCAGATACCTGCCTGCTGAAACCGACCCTGCCTCACGAAATGTCGGGCCAATATGTGTCAGGAACTACGTTTAGTGAAGGACTTGTCTATTTTAAATCGAAATGGTTTCTGTATTATGGTACGGCTGACTCCTATGTAGGGGTGGCAGTTTCGAAATAAAATATGGTTGGAATCATTTTCCGCTATTAACCCTTTTCTGCCAATCCGGATATTTATCCAATATCACTTGAGGGGCATAAGTGTACCAGGAATATCCGCTGCGTCTTTCACGGCTCACTTCTGCAAGCGAATAGAGGAATTTGCCATTACGGTCGCTAAACAAGGGCTTCTCTGTTACGAGTTCATAATAACGTGTCCAGATTGGTGGAGCGAGAGAATCAAATACTACGACCCGGTCAATCGTACTTGTTTTCCATACTGACTTTTCAGGGGGAGCCGGCACTGTATTAACTTTTGTGTTATAAATCTTCGAATCGCTGAACCATTTCACAGCCCCTTGAACTGATTCAATAATTCTCTTTTCCGGATTTTTGAGGTCCATAAGGAACAAAACAATTTCAGCGCTTTCCCCGTTGCAGATGCTTGGTGGTTCATAAGCTCTGGCCCAGGCAGGCTTAAGGTCTATTTCATTGTGTTGCTGACACCAGGCCGTAAGACGGCCTTTTTCAAAAATCTGGGTATTCAGGATGCATTCTATCCCTTTTTCGTAAGCCCGAATAACTTCTTTCCGTAAAGGATCCCCGATAAATGAGAATTCAGGATTGTTATCAACGATCTTTTTCAGCAATTCAATTACTCCTATTAAAGCGCCATCGTTGAAAGTAATCCTTCTGCTGTAATTATCTTCCAGGGGAAAATACTGAGGCCATCCACCGTTGGGATACTGGGCTGAAAGAACAAAATTTATTCCTTTCAGGCAGGCGTCTTTGTATTTTGCAACTTTGGCAATGTTATAAACCTGAGCCAGATAGTCAATATGTGTATAGGTCGTTGAATTATCAAAAGTGGTATGTAACTTATTTTTAGTTTTCACCAGACTATCCACCTGCTCAGTTGTCAATATGGCCTGCATGTCGTAATTTTTGGGCCATCCTCCATTATCTCTCTGGTATATAAGCATGTTATCAGCAATCTGCGTGAACTCTGTTTCCTTGTATCTGGGTTGATTTTTTACCGGGTTAATTATATTCCCATCATCATGAATATCATACCAGTGGTGAACGCTATCATAAAAAGCACTCGTACTGATACCTTCACTTTTTTCGTCATTTTTTTGTACCTGACAAAATGTAGTTTGATTGGAAATTATTGATAATAAAATCAAAATCAACAGTTTCCGGCACTTGTTTAAATTATGTTTCATTGCTAATTATGTTTCCATGTTAACCGCCATTACTACTTCAGAACTTCCTGGCCTCAATATAAGAAAAAACTAAATATCCAATCAACGCCAGATTATCAGGGTCTCCAGCGCGGGTCTCCGGCGCTGCTTTTACCTGCGAATCCTGCATCGAGGAAATGGAAGTCATTACCTGTCACAGGACTTGTCCATAGGGTTGTTGAAGAACCAGAATAAGCAGTCATTAAACTTCTGACAGAGGATGCCGGAATAAACGAATCATCATAATCAGAAGTGCAGTAAGAATTTGTGAATAGTAATGTTCCGGTAGTCCGTATTCCATTTGTATGTGCAGCAACAGCAGTGCTTCCGAAGATACAATTACTTATGGTTACACCACCTCCGGTAAAGACAGTGTTGTTCAGATCCATAATATACCTGCTTGTACTTGCAGCTGTATAAGTAATTTGATTGAGCGAACAATTATTAAGAATAACACTATTACATGTTGAGCCACTAGAGTACAGAACCAAATAGGATAAGAAATTAAAAATAGTTGAATTACTAAACTTTATATTCTTAATTGTGCCGGTTGTGGTATTCGAACTAATAATACCATAACTTGTAGAATTTGTTCCATAATCATATAGTACACAACCATTCACTTCAAACCTGCCAATAATCTGGGTTGCGGTACCTCTTAATCTTATCAGGTGTCTGCTGAAATGTTTAATTTCACAACCCGTAAATTTAAGAAGACCAATATTACACGCATTTGAAGTTCCCTGATCGTAAACACCCGTAATCAGACCTTCAGATACATTATTATTTATATAACCAGTTATAATTATGTTCTGGAAAACAATAGAATCAGAACTCGTTAATGAAGGATCAATAAGAAACATAGGTGAAGTTAAACTTGCTCCTGAACTTGCACAAATAGTTGGCCGATTCTGATTACTTATTGCCCGGACTTTAATGCTTTTGTTAATAATTGAATTACCGGCAAAAACGAACACTTCACCAGGAGGTAAAATAATCACATTACCCGGTGCTGCTGCATTTATTGCAGCCACCAAATCGGTCCCTGCTGTGAGTAATACATCACCTTCAATAAGAATACTTGTCTTTCCTCTGACAAATGTAGTATTCATTAAACTGATTTGATATGTGCCGTTTGATACACCGGTAACGATTTTAATGCCTGCTGTGGCTTCTGCGGCAGAAACAGGATAGGAAGTTTTCGTTCCATTATCTAACACAAGAGTCGTTACGGTTGAACCGGGTTTCCATCTGACAGTACCGGTACCAAGACCTGACAGTTCAGATGTATAACCAAGAAACAGATTCTCAGGAGCAGTTTTAAACGCTACAGAAATCCATTTAGAATCAGCTACCCCGGCTATAGTACTGACAGCGCTAAGTCTGGCAGAAAACTGCGTATCACCTGCAGGGAGAACATATACAAAAGTTGTTAAAGAACTGTCAACAAGAGAACTTGTAACTAAATTGCTTGTAACGAATTCGGTACCCTGATAAACTTCAATCACGTAATGGTCAACATTTTTGACACCAACCCAACCCAGAGATACGGTTGTTATATTGCTAATCTGAAAAGCTAATTCAGTAGGGGTAAAAGCCCTGGTAAAACTCAGTTCAGTAACAACCGGATCGATTTTTTCTGTACAAGCATTTAGAGAAAACAGGACCAATAAGCCAAGTATTAATCCATTATTTGCAATTATCTTTTTCATATTATCTTCTTTAGCATATTTTAATAACCATAATCATTACTCAGCATGCCGTTACTTGCATCGAGAAACACCTGCCAGATTGGCCAAAACTGATTCGCATCCGGACTGTTCGTATAAAGTGTAGCAATTTTTGTGGCATCCAGTTTTGTCGGACCAACATAGAGTGCATTATAAGTATAGGATCCGGAGAGATCAGTTGTTTCACCCCTGTTTAATCCATAAATTGAGAGCGATACCCCATCTGCAGCATATTTATAGTATAGTGTGGAAGGAACATCAGAATATTCCCCTGTCCGGTTGCTTAGGTTTGCCATTTTGGTTTTAGCTGCGACCATTTTGGTTTCTAACAAATTCCAGCGTATTAAAGCCTGCTTTCTTTCCATTTCACCACAGAACTCAAAACCTTGTTCTTTTACAATTGCATCAAACATCTGATCTTTTGTTGAAATCGCATTTAGATAACCATCTACCATTGCTGTCCAATCGGATGATGCAAATGCCCTTTGACGAATTTGTTTAAGATAATCCTTTGCGGCGCCAAGATCTCCAAGTTCATTTTGAATTTCTGCGACCATCAATAAAACTTCGGCGTAACGCATATAAACTTTATTCAAGCCATCATCGTTTCCTGAAGTAACTATTCGTGTCATCCATTCGTAGCGTAATTTGCCAAAATACCATTGGTTAACGGAAGGAGATGAACCGGAACCCTGGTTCAAAACCTGCTTTGAAATTCCACTAACAGCTGTTCCCCAGAAATAAGGCACACACGTAACATTTCTTCGTGTATCTTTTACATCATAATCATAGAAAACTGTTGGAAGTGGTCCAAATACACCTCCCTGAGCCTGGTCTGTAAACTGATCAACACTTGTATGTTTGACTGCAAATGTATAAGCCATACGACCACGTCCGTCGGCAAATGGGATTTCCCATAAGGATTCTCCTCCGGCAGCAATATTTTCCAGGCATATTTTTCGAAAAAATGTTTCAAAACTGCTCTCCAGACGTGCCTTCCCGCTAGTAATCACATCAAGACATTCCTGTAATGCGATTGGATATAAAACAGCAACTGATAATTCCGGATCGGTACTTCTTCTTATCCCATCGGGATATTGAGAATAACCTGCTGCCGCCATACATAGACGTGCATGAAAAGCCTTTACAAAAGCTTTATTTATCCCTTCTGTTGTGCCCGTTCTGTCAGCAAGAGTTGTACTTGGCCATGCTACCAGGTCTGAGGCTTCTTTCAAATCAGCAAGGATCTGTTTGTAAATTACATCGCGGCTTGATTTAGCGAGATACATTGTCTCAGNAGTAACCGGTACAAATCTGGCAACAACATCACCCCAGGTTTTTAAAAGATCGGCATAGTATATTNCCCTGAGAGTTAATGCTTCTCCTAATAATTGTCCCATTNCATTTCCTGCAGCAGGAGCACCATAAGTCCTGATACCCTTAATACAGATATTGGCACGTTCAATACCTGANTACATCATNGCCCAGGCATTATTCGTAGTATTCATATCTGTGTTGATAGGAGAATTGACATATCTTGACAAATCTCCCTTCGCGCTGACTGATGCTGAATTTAACCACTCCTGGTCAGTATTAGCACCATAATGAGTTAATAGTCTGCCTCTGTAAGCGTTGGTCTCACCGAATGGTACTTTTATCCCATCAATGGCGCTTTTAGCCAGTCCTGCATTGGAAAAAATTAATAATTCATCCAGCGTTGACTTGGAAGGGGTTTCCAGATATTTTTCGCACGACATAAATAAGCCTGCAAAAACGAAACTAAGTATGTAAAGTATTTTTTTCATATTTATGAAATAAACAGATTAAAAAGTAAGATTTAAACCAAATAACAATTGCCTGCTTTTTGGATATGCTGAATAATCAAGTCCCGGGGTAAGGCCGGTACTTCTTCTTGATGAAACCTCAGGATCGAAACCTGAATAATTAGTCAGGATAAATACATTAGATGCAGAAACATAGAGCCTCAAATTCTGGATGTGAGCTTTTTTAACAAGAGCTGAAGGTATGTTATAGCCAAGGGACAGGGTGTTTAAACGAAGATATGAGCCATCTTCAACAGCCCAATCGCTAAACACATGTCTGGTCATATATGGTGACCACATGGTGGTATTTGCATTCATAGCTTCAAGGGTTGCCGGATCGTTAACAATAGTCCCTGTTGCAGGATCTAAATTGGTCCATCTTTTTCCGTCAGCCATAACATCTATCATCTCCCGGAATTGATACCTGCCGGTAGTATATTCAATTTTATTGGCATTGTAAATATTATTGCCATAGCTCCAGCTAAATATGGCAGATAAATCGAAACTATAGAAACGGGCATCTACATTAATCCCTCCTGTATGTTTTGGGTTTGCGTTGCCAATAACAGACACATCAGCAACAGTTACAAGACCGTCGCCGGTAATATCTTTTAATTTCATGCTTCCCGGCCTTACAGTACCTATAACACCTTTGTCATCTGCAACTCCATCATTTAATGTCCATACATCCGTTACAGCGTTATACCCGGAAAAGTCGGATACTTCATACCTGCCGTCGGATTGATAACCATACATCTGACCAACCGAACCACCTTTGGCAATCCAATAATCGTTTCCTATTTCAGTTGATGCCCAGCTTGTAGCCTGGCCAAAATCGTTCATAGTGCCTAATGAAACTATTTTGTTCCTGTTGAAACCAATATTGAAACCAATATTAAGTCCATATTTTTCTTTATCAACAATTACTCCATTTAATGAAAATTCAAGACCTTTATTCTCAGTTTCGCCCATATTCCTGTATTGAAAATCATATCCGGTACCAGAAACAGGGAATTTTATGAGAAGATTTTTTGTTGTATTGTAATACAATTCAACACTACCGCTGAGACGGCTTTTAAATAATCCAAAATCCAATCCAAGGTTACGTGTATAGGTAGTTTCCCACTTTAGATCAGGATTTGCCATAAAAGCCGACGGAGACCAGAACGTAGTAAACCCGTCGATATACGAAGAAGTACCTGCTGTGAATATCTGAGAAATCTGGTTTGGCGGGATATTATTATTCCCGGCTGTTCCATAACTGAAACGTAGTTTAAGATTATCAATAGGTGTTGACAGATCTTTCATAAACTGTTCTTCAGAAATTCTCCAGGCCAAAGCGGCAGAAGGGAAATATCCCCACTGATTGCCTTTAGAAAACAGACTTGAACCATCAGCCCTGAAAGTTGCCGAAAACAAATACCTTCTTTTAAAATCATAATTTACACGTCCAAAAAAGGAAAGTAATTTATTATCAGGGTTGTAGTTGTTTGTATAACTGTTCGAGAATCCCTGGCTAACCAGTTTATAAGCCTGGTCTGAGCTAAAAAAGGATGGGAAACCCCAAACCTGGTTAAACATATTATTTGACCGGGTAACAATCAGTTCCTGTCCAACCAATATTTTAAGTGAGTGAGTCTCAACATTTAAGATTTTATTAAAATCATAATTTAAAGTATTTGTATTCCTCAAACTCAGGCTTTTATCTTCATTTGACTCAAGGGCAGGAACCTTTTGATAAGTTGCAGAAGGAGTATTATCTACATAATAGGTGGTCAATCCATAGAAACGGTCATCATTATTAATATAGCTGTCAAGGCCTGCTTCAGTCTTAAATTCTAACGCGTCAAGCATTTTCCAGGTGAAGCTGGCTCCCATATTTAACCTCTTTCTTAATTGCTGACGATCATTATCCCTGACATTTTCTAAAGGATTTACCATTGATGAGGACAATTCTTCATCTCCATAATTGCCTAAGAATTTAAAGGGAATTGGAACGTATATCATTGTTTGTTTTACCCTTGCATCATTTGGTGTAGCATTTCCCTGATCTGTAGCTCCGGCTCCAGAGATTTTGGTGTCGGAATAGCGAATTGAAAATGAAAGGTCAATATTTTCAACAGGTTTATTATCGAGATTTAAAGAAAAGTTGTTTCGGTTATAATCAGAGCCTAACATGATTTCCTTACTATTTAAACCGGCAAAGCCAAAAGCATATTTTAACTTCTCAGTTCCCCCGGTAATACTTAAATCCTGGTTAAAAGTTTTTCCAATTCGCCCAAAAACCTGATCATACCAGTTGGTGCCTGGTTGTCCGGAATATAGATCAATATCCTGATAGAGTCCAAAATATTTCTCATAAGTTGAAAGATTATTAGATAAAAGAGAATATTCATACTGCCACTTCATATAGTCTTCAACACCTAATGATTTAAGGTGATCGGCAACCTTTTTGAAACCATAATATGCATTATAGTTAACTTTAACTTTGCCTAAAGTGCCTCCTTTGGTTGTTACAATAATAACGCCATTGGCGCCTCGTGCACCATAAATAGCTGTTGAAGATGCATCCTTCAACACATCAATGGATTGGATTGTGGACCCTGGAATATCAGAAATGCTGCTTACTGGAAAACCATCAACTATATATAAAGGAGAGTTGTCCTGAGTAATAGAACCACCACCACGAACACGAATATTTACAGTTGCATCAGGAGATCCTTCAGTTGTAATAACCTGCACCCCTGCCATTCTGCCTGTTAACGCTTCTGCCGCGGTAGAAACTGGAATTCTGGCAATATCTTTACCCTGTACTGACGAAACAGAACCGGTAATGTCTTTCTTTTTTACTGTTCCATAACCGATAACTACAACTTCATCTAAAGCCATGGCATCAGATCTCAATGTGATATTAAGCGCGGTACCATTGCCAGCTGGTAATTCCTGAGGGACATAGCCAATAAAAGAGATAACAATAATACTGGAGGCTGAGGGTGCGTTTATGGTGAATTTACCATTAACATCTGTCATCGTCCCAACTGTTGTCCCCTTAACAACAACGTTTGCACCAATAACAGGCTGCTTTTCGGTGTCAATTACCGTCCCGCTAACCGATACCTGTGCAAAGATTCCTGATGTTCCTGCTATAAATATCAGGAGCGTCAGAAAAATTTTCAGATTTTTTTTCATAGAGTAATGTGGTTTTATATTAGTTAATTGATTCAAATTAAGTGTTTTATATTTTATATTTTATGAGTATCCGAAATGAATAATAATTGAATTAGAATTAAATCAAAATATCAAAATAGGTGAGGGGGATTCCTCGCTGGCGCTCGGAATGACATGGAGATGTTGTTGTATTAGGTGAAAGCAGAGGCGATTCGCTCAGCGAATCGCCTCTGCTTTCACCAATGCCACATAAAATACTGTCATTCCGAGCGTTAGCGAGGAATC
>JGI24136J36422_10000894_pt1 | contig 10998 bp, 10 predicted proteins | sample BarGraNGADG00212_2_FD_36422 | JGI IMG/M metagenome (IMG submission 36422)
GATGCCACATTTTCCCAGCATTGCTTTAAAACAGGGTCAGGCAATTCCATCAGCCATGGATTATTGGCATGCATTCCTGTTCCCAGCGATACGCTCTCTGTTATTCCCACTTCCATGCCTCCGGCAACTTGCTCATCTGAAAAATTAATTGCATCTGATAAAGCTTCTTTATTAAACGATAAAGACCTGACCTTCTGCAAGGGATAGTTGTATACTCCATTCCCCAGGGATCTGTTCCAGAATACTGCGAATTCAGAAGTATTTGAATGAGGAAAGTACTCCTTCTCCCAATTGCTTTTTATATAATCATGATAGGTAGTTTTGCTTCCCGACCACAACAATAAAGAATCCTGAAATGAACGAGTGTCAAAAATCGGATTGATGCATGGCTGGCTTAACGAGAGTTGTCCGGGGATTATTTCACCATCATCCCACGATTCAAGATAATGATTTACAGGGCATTCAAATTTTGCCTTACCAACAGTATCATTCAGTGTTACTGCCATATTTACAGTCAGTTCCGTGTTCTTAATTCCTGTTAAAATTTTTCCGGAATCGGGCCAGTCATACAGAGGATTGACATTATACATCAGCAGAGCCTTTACCTTGCCGGAATTCAAATCGTTCACTACCTCTTCCATTTTACTGTCGATACCCGAAGCAATATTGAGGTTATGCCCGAGATCTATACATTCGGTATAATTACCAAGTAGATAGTTAATCTCGTTCACAAGAATCTGGATTTCAATATTATTAGTTCCGGAAATAACAACAGAACTACCTTTAGAGTCTATAAGATTCTCTGCTAGTTCTGTAAGATCTTCCCCGGAAATGCGGCCCTTGATAGTGAAACCACCGGTTTTACCAGCTATAGCATTGTACAGATCAATAAGCAGCGCTTTTTCTTCAGAAGGTTTTATTTGCTTTCTGATGTCAGCTTTAGCTCCTGTCAGTGTCATCCCCGATTCAAAATGGATATGGCGGAGCATGCTCTTTTCTCCATTATCAGGTTTTCTCCGCGAAACATATCCGGGTATAAAATGGACCGGGGCTAACCATGTACCAAGAAAGTCTGCATTAACTGAGACTATCATAGAAGCATTCCCAAAATGATAATCAGGGATCACAGCTTTCCCGAAACATTTCAGATTTGCTTCGAGAATAGCAGAATATGATACAGCATCATACTGTACCCATTTGAAGTTCTTATATCCACCACCGAAATCATTAATTAATCTTACCGTCGAAGGCGATATTATGCTTGAAGTAAGCAAAACCACCTGGCCGCCCTGGGAGTTGATCCTATGAAGCTCAGTAATAATCTGTTCATCAATGGCTTCCCATGTCACCTTTTTACTAAGGATTGTCGGATATTTCAGCCGAGCATCATCATACAGGCTCAGCACTGATGCCTGCACTCTTGCTGTTGTTCCTTCGCCATTAAAGGGAGACAATGAATTTCCTTCAATTTTTATCGGACGGCCATCCCTTGTTTTTACGAGGATCCCGGAATATTCGTGCCCGTCGTAAAATCCGGTAGCATAATATGACGATTTCCCCGGAGTAATTTCAGGAGGTTGAATAACATACGGCAGTGCCAACTGGACCGGTCGCCTGCAACTTGCAAGAATCGCAGCCGAACCAAAGCTGAATCCAAGAACTTTTAAGAAATTCCTCCTTGAAGTATCCCTTTTTACAAAATCCCCTTCAAACAAATCCAGTACCGGCTCAATAGTACTCTCATTGAGATTCTCATCCTGGTCAGTAACGATGCTCTTAATTTCCTTCAGATCTTTTCCATCCTTTTTCATAAATCAGCACCTTTCAAATATCCTGTAATTAATAATGGCATTTCATACACTCAGTGCCCCCAATCATACTCATGGTCACACTATCAATTCCTCCTTTTTTAACTTTTTCGGCCAGATCCCTGTATTGTGAATAAAACTGATTATTATGAAAATCGATTTTCCTGGTCCTGTGACAGTTGATACACCATCCCATAGACAGATCCGACACCTGCCTTATCTGGTCCATCTCTTTCACATTGCCATGACATTCAGCACAATCTACTTTCCCCGCGCTAACATGCTGGGCATGACTGAAGAATACATGGTCGGGAAGATTATGGACCTTAATCCATTCAACAGGTTTTTGATCCTCGTAATGGCTGATTATTTTGGATATTTCAAATGCACCCGACCTTGTTCCGTTTCGCACCATAAGGTGGCAATTCATGCAAACATTTACAGGTGGTATTCCAGCAGATTTGCTGTATGGCGCCGAACTGTGGCAATAAAAGCAATCTGTCGCATTCTGTCCGGCATGTACTGCATGTGAAAATTTTATTGGCTGAGCCGGAGAATAATCCTGAGATCTCCCGATTTTAAGAGAATTTACCACAAGTGTATAGGTAATAAAAATACCCATAAAGGTCAGGATGGTATAGTTTATCCACCTCTTTTTTACTATTTTGGTAATTATAAGATCTGTAATTGAAAAGAGAAGAAGGATAGAAGCGATAACGAATAAAATCAGATTTGTTACTACCGGTTTGTTTGGTTTAAGCCCTATATTAACAAACTTGTCCATATATACTTTAACCAGGACTATGTCTTCAGGAGTAAGGTGAATTCCTTTATGTGCCTGGGTCATTTTCTTACCTATGGGTTTAAGCAACACCTTGCTTAAATCACGGGCGCTTTTATGAAGATATTTATCAGAGATCTCAAAGGCATCCGGATTCCAGTTCAGAGTATCAGAAACCCGGGTATTATGACATCCTGCACAATTAACCGATTCATTTTTGAGGTAGGCCAAACCAAAGAAAAGTCTTTCTCCCCGTATTAATTCTTCGGCTTTAAAGTTTCTTTGCCTATCGAGCACCGAATCTGCTGACTGAATCTTAGATGCAGCCTTTGTGTCATTTCCAATATGCTTAATTGTATCTTTTGGCTGAACTTTGACAGTATCTTCCGGATGAAATAAAACACTTTCAGATCCGTACACGATACCTGGGGATACAAGTGTAAGGAACAGTAAAAGGAATATTGCGATTATATATCTGATTTTATCTATGGGAGAACAGCTGGTCATCGCAGTAAAATATTGCTCATTTAATACTAAATACTCAGAATTAAATCGATTCTCCCCTGCAAAATCCAACAAGCTCAAAAATATAAAAATGATTTAGATAATTTAAGCTCCCAGCCGTTTTTCTTCCATTTAGTAAAAGAATTGTTCCGGGAATTATTCACAGAAATTATATTTGACTTGATGTGAACTTAGACAGAAAAAATAACTAATATTCCTTATTGTACGGTTTTTAGATTTCGTCTTTATATCTTTGCAAAGTTATTACAATTTGTTTTGGCAATTTTCGTTTACTTTTTAGAATTAACCAGTTACCTATGAAAAAGATCTTTTCAGTAGTTCTTATACTTGCTCTTACTCCAGGGTTTTTTACCGGATGCAAAAAAGATAAAGGGGTAGCACCGGTTTTGCCTCCTGCTGAATCAATGACAATAGATTTTACAAATTTCACTTCCGGTACCAAAGGAATTAACCCAAGTAACTGGGAATATGCTGCAGTTGTTGCAGGAGTATGGAATGTGATCATAAGTACGACCCTCGCTGTTCCAGTTGCCGCTTATAAGTTTGCACTAGTGCAAACTCCGGTAAATATTGCCGCCAAAACATGGCAATGGAGCTATAATGTACCAATAGCTACGGTTACTTATAAGGCGAGACTTACAGGACTGATAAGGACAGGTGATGTTCAATGGAAAATGTATGTGTCACGCGATGGAACCGGAGGATTTGCTGAGTTTCTATGGTTTGAAGGTACCTCAAAACTTGACGGCACCGGCGGACAATGGATACTTTATCAAAGCGCTGTGGCTACCGATGCCCTGCTTCAGATTGACTGGACAAAGACGGCTACAGCTATCGGAAGTGTACAATATACTTATGTTAAAAACGATCCATTTAAAAACAGTTTTATAACGTATGGTCTTACAACTAATGCTCTAAATGCCTATTATACAGTTCATTATTACGATTATGGCATGACAAAATATTCAGATGTCAATATAGAATGGAATACTACTACCCACAATGGCAGAGTTAAAAGTTCAAATTACCTGTTAGGGGACTGGTATTGCTGGGATGCAGGGAAGGTTGATGTGACATGTCCGTAAACAATTAGATTATAATTAATAATATAAGATCCCGGCAACTTCCGGGATTTTTTATTCACTATTTTTACTATTTTGCACCCCTAATTTTAATGTAGATAATATGTCATTGGGAAAAAAGTCTGTTTTATTTATAGTGTTTATCCTGGTCATCGATCAGGTTTTGAAAATCTGGATTAAAACCCATATGGAGATCGGTCAGGAAATTCATCTTTTTGGTAACTGGGGTATCCTGCATTTCATTGAGAACAACGGAATGGCATTCGGTATGGAAATGGGAGGGAAACCGGGAAAACTGGTATTAAGTATCTTCAGAGTTGTAGCTGTTTTTGGCATTGGCTGGTTTCTTGCATCGCTGATTAAAAGAAAAGCAAACCTTGGACTTATTCTTGCCGTGAGTGCAATAATGGCAGGTGCGATTGGTAATATTATCGACAGTGCATTCTACGGGATGATCTTCAGTGAAAGTTATAACCAGATTTCTGTTCTTTTCCCTCACGGTGGGGGCTATTCATCCTTCCTTCATGGAAAAGTTGTGGATATGTTCTATTTCCCGATAATTAATACCCATTGGCCGCACTGGTCGCCTTTCAGACCCGATGAACCACTGGTATTTTTCAGACCTGTTTTTAATATCGCTGATTCATCAATAACCTGCGGAGTTATATCAATAGTATTATTTCAAAAGAGAATGTTCAGGAACCTCTCCTGAATAGGTTGAGACAAAAACGAAGAAGGCTATTGATCCTGGCAACAACCACTTACACAGTTTAAAATTGTTTTCAGGTTTTCGTGTTTCAGAAAATACCATGTGTTTTTACCTTCTCTTTTTGAGGCCAAAACGCCTCTGTCCTTTAGTATGCCTAGATGATGGGAAGCAGTCGCCTGTTCTATTCCAAGTTGTTTGTGGATTTCTGTTACCGTTCTCTTCTTTCCGTCCTCAAGATATCCTACAATTTTTATACGAACCGGATGTGCAATAGCTTTAAGCATTCCTGCAGCTCTTTCAAGACTTTCCGGATTAAGTTCTTTAAATTCCATTGTTTAAATTTTTCATCCTGCAAATATATATAAATATATGGATATGATAGATGTTCCCCTCTTAAAGCCAGGGAATAAGTGTGAATAATATAACAATTCACCAAATGATTATCTTGAGCTATTGATTTTATTATATTTGACTGAAATAAATTTTTATGTCTGCTCTCACCGGAATAAAAAAACCTGTTGCAAATGAGATGACTGAATTTGAAGTCTACTTTGGCAGGACTATGCGAAGTGAGATTCCTCTGCTTAATATCATCCTGAATTATATTCTACGTCGTAAGGGCAAACAGATGAGGCCTTTGCTAGTCTTTCTTACTGCGAAATTAAATGGCGAAATAGTTGAATCCACATATATGCCGCAACTTGTATTGAACTTCTTCATACTGCATCACTGGTGCACGACGATGTTGTTGATGATGCACATGAAAGACGTGGATCTCTTTCAATCAATGCCCTCTGGAATTCTAAAATAGCTGTTTTGCTAGGCGATTACCTTCTTTCAACTGGAATGCATATCTGTGTTGAAAAATCGCGCTACGACATGCTCGAAATTATCTCCGAAGCAGTTAAATCGATGGCAGAAGGTGAACTTTTACAGCTTCAGAAAGCCAGAAAACTTAATATTAAAGAGGAAGATTACTATAAAATCATAATAAGCAAAACAGCAGCATTGCTTTCAGCATGTACTGCCACCGGAGCAAGATCTGTAACAGAGGATCCCGAAACAATACAGTTGATGAAGGATTTTGGAGAGAATATTGGAATCGCCTTCCAGATCCGCGATGATATTCTCGACTATGAAGGAACCGGACTGACCGGAAAAACAGTAGGAAATGATATAAAGGAGAAAAAGATTACTCTCCCATTGATACACGCACTTGAGCAATCTGCAAACTCTAAAAAAAGGCATATCCTCAACATCGTTAAAGGGAGGAAAAAGACACGATCGGAAATAGGTGAAGTGATAAGTTTTGTTATGGAATATGGAGGTATAGATTATGCTGAACTTAAAATGAATCAGTACCGCGATAAAGCTCTGGCAATCCTTGACTCTTATCCTGATTCCGAAGTTAAAGAATCCCTCAGGGAATTTGTTCAATATACAACCTCAAGGAAAAAATAAGATCATTCTGCCTCAAGAGCTATATGTGCGACTTTCCCGAGGTCCTTTACATAATACCTGGAACCAGCCCAGAACAAAAGAGCTCCAACCAGCAGCACAAAAGGAAGAACAGACAATGCAGTCTGTATATTGGTAAGATCATAAATCTTTCCCATAGCAACAGGAGCTGTTGAAGCACCAAGAAGGTTTTGAACAACCACAGCAATAGCATATGATGTAGCCCTCAAACCCGGATGAATAACATCCTGGGTTAACAGAAGCAGCTCCCGAAATAAAAGCAAGTACCAGAACACCGAAAAGAAGAAAGGCAGCATACTGAACCGTCCCTTTAAGCAGAGCAAGAGCAACAAACAGAACAATAGCAGATAACAAAGTTGATATAGCCGGGAACATCAACCTGGCATTATCTTTTGATTTTCTCCACATATCAGTCAGGAAGCCTCCGAGTGGCGCTCCAATAAGTGCGAGGACCATAACAGAGCTTGCCATTTTTCCGGCCGTCTCCTGCGGCATATTTCTCATTTTTTCAAAATATGTGGGTAACCATGTCAGCATCGAGGTTGTGACAAAAACAACTGCTGCCATGCCAAGATATGTAAGTAGAACAGATGGCTTTGTGATGAACTCTTTTATGATGTCCTTACTCTCCATCTTGACTTTATTGCTGTTTTTGTCGTAAAAGGAAAGGTCAACTGTTTTATAATCTTTCACAAAAAGGAATAGAATAGCTACAATCATACCCGGCACCGCAACAATTCCGAAAGCATGTTTCCATCCGAGTTTTGCAGCAATAATTCCTCCTAAAAGAACGCCTATTGCAGAACCCAGAGGTATTGAAGCATTCCATAATCCCATCATTCTGGCTCTTTTGTCAACCGGATATAATCCTGATATCATTGCGCTACCACCTGGAGCATAACCTGCCTCTCCAACACCTATTAACATCCGTGCCATAAAAAGTTGTACAAAATTTCCGGTCAGGGCGCATATTGCTGTGGCAANACTCCACATNATTGCCATCACTCCTATTGTTTTTGTTCTGCTCCACCTNTCAACAAGTATTGAAATAGGAAACGTCANAAGAACTATTGCCCAATATACTGCAGATACCAGCAAGCCACTCTGGGTNTGTGTTATCCCCCAGTCTCTCTCAATTGANGTGAACATCGATGTCACTACCATNCTGTCTATATAGTCGAACATATATAACAGGAATAATAACATAAATACNTAATTTGAGTANCTCTTCGTAAANAGATACCCCGTACGGTCATCTGGCTTTTTCATTCTGACTTGTTTTTGGAAACCTCAATACCAAGTAAATAAAAATAAATGTCAGTTGGTTTTTTTATAGTATTTTTAAGTCTTTATACTTAGGAGAAGAAGGTTACTCCTTTTCCATGTTGAACCATAAAATTCTCAGAGCCTATGACAACTTTGAAACAAATTAATGAATTTCTTGACTCACAACCTATTGCATTGGTTGGTGCATCGCGTAATCCAAAAAAATTCGGCTATACTGCTTTTAAAGAACTTAAAGACAAGGGAATGAAAATTATTCCTGTAAACCCGAAAGCTGATGAAATAATGGGTGAAAAATCCTATCCAAGCGTTAAAATGCTGCCTCCTGAAGTCCAAAGCATATTGTTTTTACAAAGAAAGATCAGACAGCATCAGTTGTACGCGATGCAAAAGAAAAAGGGATAAAACAGATTTGGATACAACAAATGGCTGATAGCAAAGAGGCTCTTGATGAACTTAAAGATTCAGGTATAAATTATATTACCGGGGAATGCATTCTTATGCATTACAAACCTCATAGTATTCATAAATTCCATGGAAGTCTTAAAAAGTTATTCGGCCGCTACCCAAAGTAATGACTGAAAATAAGAATCCATATAATCTTAAGTTTGAGGTAAGGGATTATGAATGCGATCTCCAGGGTGTCGTAAACAATGCCAATTACCAGCATTATCTCGAACATGCGAGACATCAGTTCCTGATCTCCAAAGGAGTCAGTTTTGTTCAGCTCCATGATGAAGGAACGGACCTTATTGTAACAAGAGCGGAAATTGATTATAAATATCCGCTCAGAAGTCGCGATGAATTTTTGGTCACAGTGGCCATTCAACGTGAAGGAAACGCCAGGATCCTTTTTATCCAGGAAATTTACAGGTTGCCCGACCAAAAGCTTATTATCAAAGCAAAGGTAACCGGAGTGGCCACCAGAAAAGGACGACCGGTTCCTCCCGGGGACCTCATTCTAAGACTCGGTCTGGAATCTTAAATCAAAAATATGATTTTAAAAAATATGAAATTAAAAACAAAATCCCTGCTTATTCCAGTCATATTAGCTATTTTACTGGCTCTCTCTTCCTCCGTCTATTCACAAACACTTGAGGCATTAAAACAGAAATATGATAAACAGGAGGTCTATATAACAATGAGAGATGGCATTAAGCTCTTCACTTCCATCTATACTCCTAAAGATAATTCATCAACTCACCCGATTCTTCTAAACAGGACTCCTTATGATATTGAACCCGGGGGCAAAGAAAGCTATAATTTCTTCATGCAGCTCTACAGCAGATATACTGATGATGACTACATAATGGTATATCAGGATGTCAGGGGAAAATATATGAGCGAAGGTGAATTCGAAGACATTCGTCCAATCATCGCTGAAAAAAAAAGTAAAAAAGATATTGATGAATCGACAGACACCTGGGACACTGTGGACTGGCTTGTCAAAAACATCAAAAATAACAATGGAAATGTCGGAATATTTGGAATTTCTTATCCGGGATTCTATTCCACAATGGGTCTTATAAATGCCCATCCTGCAGTGAAAGCTGTTTCTCCGCAGGCTCCTGTTACGGCCTGGTTCATCGGTGACGATTTTCACCATAACGGAGCCTTCTTTCTTCTTGATTGTTTCAGTTTTTACTACAGTAATGGTATGCGTCATCGGGCACTTTCGCGGCACGGTTTTCCCTCATTCAAATGGCCGGTTCCTGATAGCTATACTTTTTTTCTCTCTGTTGGAGCTGATAAAAACATTTCACCCAGATATCTTGGGGATAGTGTCAAATTCTGGAATGATGCCTTTTCACATGCCGATTATGACGAATTCTGGAAATCAAGGGATCCTCAACAATATCTAAAAAATGTTACACCCGCTGTTATGACCGTTGGTGGATGGTTCGATGCTGAAGACCTTTATGGAGCCCTTCATACTTATGAATCAATTGAAAAACAGAATTCACCCCGCTTAAAGAACTACCTGGTAATGGGACCGTGGTCTCATGGGCAATGGGCTTTTGGAAAAGGAAATAACCTTGGAAACATGTACTGGGGACTCGATGCGAATAAGAAATTTCAGACCCTGGAGAAAAATTTCTTTGACTTCTATCTCAAAGGAGAAGGAAAACCCGATTTTGCTGAAGCCACAATATTCGTTACGGGTTCCAACGAATGGAGAACTTTTGATACCTGGCCTCCGAAAAATATCGATGAAAAAAATCTTTATTTTCAGCCATCAGGAGATATGTCGTTCACAATGCCCGATATTAAAGACAGTTTTGATGAATATGTTTCAGATCCGATGAAACCCGTTCCTTATGCTGAGGCGGTTCATATTCACCGTACTGCTGAATATATGACTGATGATCAGAGATTTGCATCACGCCGTCCGGATGTTATGGTTTACCAGACTGACATTCTCAGTGAAGATATAACCCTGACCGGTCCACTAACTGCTGACCTGTTTGTTTCAACCACNGGNACAGACGCCGATTACATAGTCAAATTAATTGATGTCTATCCACCTGATGCGAAAGCAGATATATCAGCCGATATCAAAGTGCCTCTGGGAGGATATCAGATGCTTGTGAGAGGCGAAGTATTCAGGGGCAAGTATCGCAACAGCTTTGAGAAACCGGAACCTTTTGTACCGGGGAAAATTACTGAAGTAAAATACCAGATGCCAGATGTAGCCCATACATTTAAAAAGGGTCATCGCATTATGGTGCAGGTGCAGAATTCATGGTTTCCTCTTGTCGATCGGAATCCGCAAAAATTTGTTGATATTTACAAATGCTCAGAAAGCGATTTCCAAAAAGCCACGCAGAGGATTTATCATGATGCAAATAATCCATCATGTGTCAAGATTACTGTTTTAAAGTAATAGATTGACCCATTGATTTTCTTCGTTTACCCCGACCCCATGGGGAGCGAAGAAAATCAATTTACTCCCCTTGGGGATGGGGTAAAAAAATTGATTTTCGAGCTATCTGGTATAGAGTATTTATTATTATAAACATTGTCAGAAATATTTTGTTTTATCTTCATGATTTGTTAGTGATTAATGATTGATTTATAATTGATTTGTATTATGGCTAAAAGAAATATAACACGCAGGCAATTTGTAACCACCAGCTTAATTGCAGGAGCTGGTTCGGTTTTACTTGGAAAAACTGCTTTTGGCTTTCCGGTAAAAACAGCTTCATCTTTTGCAGATCCCTTCCAGGTTGTTACCCTTGGTAAGTCGGGTATTAAATCAACCCTCCTGGGTATGGGCACCGGGTTCAGTGGCTATAACAGGTCATCAAATATAACCAGGGCGGGAGTAGC
>JGI24136J36422_10000901_pt1 | contig 10906 bp, 5 predicted proteins | sample BarGraNGADG00212_2_FD_36422 | JGI IMG/M metagenome (IMG submission 36422)
AAAGAAACAGCCCGCTGTTTCTCAAACGGGGTTTTCCAAAAGCATCGTATTCAAGAAAGGGAGGATCGGGAGAAAGTATTTCTTTCAGCAGGATCCGGTAGCTGAGCCATTGTTTCTTCCTTACCTCGCTTTTGAATGATGCATATTGGGCCTCTTCAGCGGGATCCAGTTCTACCTGTTCCTTAAGGGCCTCTTTCGCCTCATCAATTTTCCATAATCCCAACCGGGTCTGACTGTCAATCTCTTTATTAAAAATCAATGGCATGATTTCCAATTCATTTTGAAAAAGTGCAAAATTACATTAATAAACCATGACGGTTCCGGTTATTATGTAATTTTATCGGGTTAAAACTGCAAGGAAATGAAAGAAATATTCCGGTCAAAAGGATTGGTGCTTTTCATACTTGTGGTCATCATGACCGGCCTGATTTCCTTTCGCTTTCTTTCAGACTCAGATATAGGAACCCACCTGAAAGCCGGAAAATGGATCATCGAAAACCACAGGATTCCTTTCTTTCAGACTCAGATATAGGAACCCACCTGAAAGCCGGAAAATGGATCATCGAAAACCACAGGATTCCGGATAAAGATACTTTCACCTATACATGCACCGATCATGATTATCTCGACTCCAACTGGCTTTTCCAGGTATTGACCTATTCTGTTTTCAGGATTTCAGGATACAGCGGTTTAAGCATCTTTGTTTTTTTGCTATCGCTGCTGTTGTTTTACCTTGTCATGCTAAGACTCCGGAGGGCTGGTGTACCGCTTTTCATCGCATCCTATGTTCTTGTGATCGGGTTTCTATGCATTGAGACCCGGATCACTCTTCGTCCTGAGATGTTCACTTTTTTGTTCATTACGGGAATGTTGCTGGTGCTGGACCGCTATTACCAGGAAAAGCGAAGGATATTGTATTTCCTTCCGCTGATCATGCTATTCTGGTGTAATATGCACGGGCTTTTCATTCTTGGATTTTTGCTGATGGGCGCCTATTTTATCAGCCTTTACATCCGTAACAGGAAAGCTGACCTCTATTTTCTTCTTTGGATGGGGCTTTCTGTGCTGATCTGCCTCGTCAACCCCTATACATATAAATTGCTGGCATTTCCGTTCCTGTTGAATACCCGGTTAAGTGCTGATAACATCTTCCATCAGCATATCCGGGAATTGACATCCTTCAACCGGTTAGATCCTTTCCTTTTTAAAGATTATCTCTTCATCCTTTTATTTTCACTGGCATTTCTTTTTGTCCTTCTTACATGGAAAAAGAGAAAAATTCATGAATTCATCCTTCTAAGCGTGTTTTTTTACCTGGCCTGGGTTAGTATCCGTAACATTGCCCAGTTTGCAGTGGTATCCATCCCTGTTTTGTGTATTTCGGCAAGAGATTTCTGGGAGGGGAGGACGTCGGGAGTGGTGAATAGGATTGGAACAGCGCGTTTATGGTTGATTTCCACCACCCTCTTTGTCCTGACCGTCATTTTTATGATAGGGACAGGCATGAGGATTTTTACCAATTCCTATTATCTTGACAATAATTCCTACAACAAAACAGGAATGGGGATGGATGACCGCCATTTACCTGTGAAAGCCATTGCATTTCTCAATACAAACCATCTTGACGGGAAGATCATTAATTCGTTGAGTCTTGGCAGCTGGCTTTCCTGGGGACTTCCGCAACCCATCTTCATTGACGGCAGGCTGGAAGTCATTGGCGAATCACTTTATAATGAAGTCAGAAACAGCTGGTCCGGAGGACTTGGCAATCTTATCCGAAAATACGAACCGTCACTGATCATTTATAACTATGACCAATATTATCCCTGGACTATCCAGTTATCCGGGATGCCCACCTGGAGGCTGATTTACCTTGACGGACTTACGGCCATTTTTGCAAAAAATGATTATGCGGAAGAAATTCCGGTCCTGGATTTATCCCGGATACCTCAACAGTTCAACATTGGAACATTTACGGACGAACAGGCAAAAGCGATTCTGAACCTTGAACCACCCTCCGGTTTTTCCGGTTGGCTGCAGGGCTTTTACAAACGGCCTGATTATCCGGTTTCAGATCTGTCAAACATGGCATTCTTCTGTCTTCAGATGAACGATAAACAAACGGCAGTACAGCTGTTTGTTGAACTCCTCCGCAGGACCAACGGAGGATCACGGTCCGTATATTATGCACTGGCGGATATTTACTGGTCACAGAATGTAAAGGAGAAAGCAGCGATCTGTTATAAAAGGATCCTTTCTTTTGATCCCAGAAACCGGCTTGCAAAGCTTGCTTTGGAAAGTCTCTCTTCTGTTCAGGTAACATCAAAATCAGCCGGGCTGGAAGATCATAGGGAAAATGATGCCATCATTTCTTTCAATGAAGCCAATATGAAGTATCAACATGGTGATATCAATGGTGCTATGGCGTTATACCAGAAGGCGATTGAACTTAATCCCTCCTATTTCAAGGCCTACAATAACCTTGGGATCCTTAAAGCTACCGCGTTGAGAAATTACCGGGATGCNATGGAGGATTTCAATAAAGCCATCTCAATAAAACCTGATTATGCCGATGCCTACCTAGGTCGTGGTACCTGCAGGTTCAACCTGAATGAAACGGCGGAGGCTTGCCGCGATTGGCAGAAAGCACGCTCGCTGGGAAACCGGCAGGCGGAAAACATGATACGGATGTACTGCAAATAGGTTCTTATTCAGGCTTGAATTGAACACTTTTGGAAGGTTCACAGGAAAGTCATAATTTTGCAAAAAGAATTTCAAACAATGGGACAGACAAAAACAGATCATATAATGAAGTATAAAGTTGCTGACCTTTCCTTGGCTGACTGGGGAAGAAAAGAAATTGAGGTCGCAGAAAAAGAAATGCCCGGACTGATGTCGATTCGGAAGCAATATGCACAGGAAAAACCCTTGAAAAATGCCCGTATCAGCGGTTCTCTTCACATGACCATCCAAACGGCCGTGTTGATCGAAACCCTTATTGAACTTGGGGCGGATGTTCGCTGGGCCAGTTGCAATATATTCTCTACGCAGGATCATGCTGCCGCTGCCTTGGCCGTAAAAGGAATCCCTGTGTTTGCCTGGAAAGGCGAATCACTGGAGGAATACTGGTGGTGTACTAACCAGGCGTTGTCATTTCCTGGTGGGAAAGGACCAAACCTTATTGTTGACGATGGGGGCGATGCCACCTTGCTGATCCACAAGGGATATGCGATTGAAAAAACTCCCTCCTTGCTGAAAGGAGTTCCCTCGAACCCGGAAGAAAAAGCCATTCATGAACTCCTGCAGGCGCTTTATGTAGAAGATAAAACGAAGTGGCATACCATCGTTAAGGAGTGGAAAGGTGTTTCCGAAGAAACCACTACCGGTGTGCATCGCCTATACCAGATGAAAGAACAGGGAACACTTCTGGTCCCGGCGATCAATGTGAACGATTCGGTCACAAAATCGAAATTTGACAATTTGTATGGATGCCGCGAATCCCTGGCAGATGGTATCAAACGTGCCACGGATGTAATGATAGCAGGCAAAGTAGTTGTCATTCTCGGGTACGGGGATGTCGGAAAGGGTTGCGCAAAGTCGATGCGTGCTTACGGCGCCCGCGTGCTGGTGACAGAGATCGACCCGATCTGCGCCCTGCAGGCTGCCATGGAAGGTTTTGAGGTGACCACGGTCGAGCATGCCCTTCCGGAAGGAAACATTTGGGTAACAGCAACCGGGAACAAGGACGTGATCACGGCAAAGCATCTGTCGCTGATGAAAGACGAATCCATCGTTTGCAACATCGGCCATTTTGACAATGAGATACAGGTTGCCCAAATGGAAGCATGGCCAGGAATTAAAAAAGTTACCATCAAGCCGCAGGTGGATAAGTACATTTTCCCGGATGGGAAATCGATTTACCTGCTGGCAGAGGGCCGGCTGGTCAACCTGGGTTGTGCAACAGGCCACCCCTCTTTTGTGATGAGCAACTCTTTTTCAAACCAGACCTTGGCGCAACTGGATCTCTGGAAAAACAAATACGAGATTGGTGTTTACCGTCTCTCCAAACAACTGGATGAAGAGGTTGCACGCCTGCACCTGGAACAATTGGGGGTCAGGTTAACAAAACTAACTGAAGAGCAGTCAAGTTATACTGGGATCCCGGTTGACGGACCGTATAAGCCTGAACATTACAGGTATTAAGGGATTTTCGATTTTCAGATTTTCGATTTACGATGGAATTGTTGGATTTTAAATTTTCGATTCAATATCCGTAAATCGTAAATTGTTTAGTAGCAGAATAATAGTTAATTATAAATATAAAGGATTGACCCATTAAATGAGGTCTGGTACTGTTTCATAGGATAGGGAGAAGGGCCGGAATAAGGCGATCCGTCGATGAGGATAAATTTTGAGTTACAGGAAGGGCAAACGGTTGTAATCCCGGAAGAATCGACCACCATCCTTGAGCTTGTCTGATTCCAGTCATAAGGACAAGCCCGATCATATGCCATGAAACCATTGGTGGAAGCCCTGAAAACAATGATTCCCCTATACCCTCCTGTGAGGTATTCCCATCCATTGACGGAATTCAAACGGAGATATTCGGTGGAATTGGGATCGAGGGCTATACTGACGGCAACAGTGGGAACCTCATTTTGCTGCTTCTCTTTTTTGCATTGAGGGAGAAGGCAGACAAACAGAAGAAACAACAAAAGATAACCTGTCCAATGAAACCTGGGGTTCATTTCGATTTTATTTCAAAACGCAATATTAATAAGAATATTTTATCCGGAATGAAAGGAAATCGCCTTAAAAAGAAAGGCATCCTCCTTATTCTTGGAGTGATATTGCTCACAGCGCCCTGCGGACTCTCTTCCTGTTCACAGGGAAAAAATGTCAGCCAACGCCGGATCGAGAAGGAAAAGGCGCGGAAAGACAAGGAAGCAAGAAAAAAGTATGAACAGGCCATCAAGCATCATGAGAAAAATCAATCAGGCACAACCCGTTCAATGATGAAGGAGACAAAAAAAGAATCTCCGAAGAATACACCCCTGAAACATTCTTCCGGAAAAAAATGTAAGTGACCGTAGGTTCTTCTGCCTCAATGGAGCCTCTATTTAGAAGGAATTTATATTTCAACTATCGGGTAAAAATCATTTGGAACTTATTTTAAAATATTATTATCTTTACCATCTTTTTAAGCACGAAGTATAATTTAACATAAAATTAATGGTATGTTAAGAAATTTACTATTAGCTATTGCATTGATTCTGACGACAAATTTGTTAGTCTTTTCACAGACCGGATCAGGAACCCTTAAGGGAAGAATTACAGATAAAAAGACAAAGGAACCCATTCCTTTTGCGAATATCGTTGTTGAAATCGGTGGTGTTCAGGTAGGTGGATCCACGACAGATTTTGACGGTAATTTCATGATCAAACCCATTCCTCCGGGAAAAGTTGATTTGAAAGCCACTTACGTGGGATATACTCCCTTTACGATGAAAGGGATTGTAATCTTTGCCGACAAAATTGCTTTTCAGAATGTTGATTTGCAGACACAGTCAGTAAACCTGAAGGAAGTCGAAGTTGTGGAGTACAAGGTTCCTTTGATCTCGAAGGACCAGACAGTTTCGGGTGGAACGGTTACCTCAGAAGATATTGCCAAGATGGCAAACAAATCGGCAGAGGCAGTTGCTACCACGGTGGGAGGGGTTGGCACGGATGCCAATGGTTCCATTACCAGTATGCGTGGACAGCGTTCTACCGGTACGGTTTATTATATTGATGGTATGCGTGTCATCGGAAATAATGCACTGCCTCAATCCGCTATTGAGCAGGTGGAAGTCATCCTGGGTGGTACCCCGGCAAGTTATGGGGATGCAACAGGAGGGATCATCAGTGTGACCACAAAAGGGCCTTCCAGGGAAAACAGTGCAGGCATCGATATTCAGACCTCAAAGTTTCTCGACCGTTTCGGTTATAACAGGGTAGGGCTGAACTTTACCGGTCCGTTGTTTTCTAAAAAAGATACCATTACCAAAACCAAGACCCCGATCATGGGTTACTTTGTAGCCGGTGAATTTGTTTACCAGAAAGATGGCGCCCCAGGTGCCACCGAATATTATAAGGCGAAAGATGATGTTATCGATCGCCTTCGTTACCACCCGATCCGCATATCCTCAAACGGACAAGCAGTTGAACTGAATGCAGAGTACCTTACAAAAAANGACCTTGAAAAGGCAAAAACGACCCAGAACACCTCATTTTATGATGTCAATGCGTCGGGCAAACTGGATTTCCGCCTTTCCCCAACCATCAACATGTCATTCGGTGGTACCTTCCATTATAATGATAACTATGGGTTCTCTTATAGTGGATCTATGCTTGATTATATGTATAATCAACACAATACGAATAGCACCTGGAGGGTGAACGGGCGCTTTACACAACGTTTCCCAACCGCTGCAGACAGCAAATCGTTTGTGAAAAATGTATATTATTCTATCGGAGCTGACTTTTCAAGGAGTGACGCCAAGTCGGAGGATGCAAAACTCAAAGAGGACCTTTTTAAATATGGTTATATCGGAAGTTTTGCAACTCAATCACAGCGTGCCTATACCTTAGATCTTCAGAAGGATTCCGTATCAGGAAAGATCGCCCATCTCCAGAATGGGGTACGTGATACAGGCGTGATTTTCACAGCCAATAATTATAATCCCGAATCGGTTGCCTGGGTGGAAGAATATTATCGTCTGCTTCCAAAAGTCAATGCAGATGGAACCGGAAATTACCTGAACACCGATGATATTATCGGCAACAGGGGGCTTATCAATGGAAGAGAGCCTGAAAATATATATAGTATATGGTCGAATGTTGGCGCCCGGGTAAATGGTTATAGTTACAGTCAATCAGACCAGGTGAACGTGCAGGCTTCCTTTGCTGCCGACTTTGGTCATCATGAAATTCAGGTCGGTATGCAATACCAGCAACGGAAAAATGGCTCCTATAGTTGGAATAATTTAACTGGCGGTGCAACTGATTTGTGGTCGCTGATGCGGCTGGAAACTAATTCCCATATTAAAGAATTGGATCTATCCAACCCTCAACTTGTTTACCGGGATGGTTCTTTTATGGATACCATCAATTATTTCAGNAAATATTCTTCCACACTTCAGAAGAATTTCGATATCAGCCTGAGGAAAAAACTTGGNNTNCCNNTTGATGGAACCGATTGGATCGACATCAATTCCTATAATTTTGATGCGGGTACCATTAATTATTATGATAAGAACCAGAAAATGCATACCCTCAGGTTAAGTGATAACCTGTTATCCATTGATATGTTCAGCCCTGACGAACTCTTCTCCGGAGGTTCACCCCTCGTGACCTATGCAGGATATGATTATACCGGAAAAAAACTGAAACATCAGCCGACCCTGGATGATTTCTTCAATAAGACAGATGCCAACGGCAATTTTACCCGTGAGGTTGCTGCTTTTCAGCCGATTTATATGGCAGGGTATATCCAGGATAAATTTGCCTTTAAAGACTTGATCTTCAATGTGGGTTTACGTGTTGACCGATTTGATGCAAACCAGATGGTGTTGAAGGATCCTTATCTCTTCTTTCCGGCAAAAACCAAGGGAGAACTTGAACCGAATTTATGGGGGAAACTTCCGAGCAACATCGGCGACGATTTTGTGGTTTATGTGGATGATCCTTCAAACCCGACAGCAATTACCGGTTACCGTAGCGGAAACCAGTGGTACAACAAAGATGGTACGCCTGTTTCTGACCCCAGGGCTGTTGACCCGAGCGGCGTAAAACCGTATCTTGAAAAGCCGTCCAATACAACCATGAGTACGATTGCCTTCAAGGATTATCAACCCCAGGTCAATTATATGCCGCGTATCTCCTTTTCTTTCCCCATATCGGATGATGCCTTGTTCTATGCACATTATGACATCCTCACCCAACGACCTTCGAGTGATTTTGTTCAGTTGGATCCGGTGGCCTATTATTTCATCGGGGTGACAGGTGCCACAGGGACTCATACCAACCCGGCATTGAAACCTGAAAAAACGATCGATTATGAGTTGGGGTTCCAGCAAAAAGTGAACAATGCATCTTCCCTGAAATTGTCTATGTTCTATCGTGAAATGCGTGACCAGATCCAGCAATACCGTCTCAGCGGTGCTTATCCAAAAACCTATTATTCCTATACCAATATTGACTTTGGTACGGTAAAAGGGATTACCGTGGCGTATGACCTGCGCAGAACCGGTAATGCGAGGATCCGTTTCAGCTATACTTTACAGTTTGCTGAAGGTACCGGATCGGATGCCAATGCCGCTTCAACGATTGTAAGGTCCGACCAGCCGAACCTTCGTACAATGAACCCGTTGAACTTTGACCGCCGCCATTCATTCAATGCCGAATTCGACTATCGCTGGGGCAGTGGAAAAGATTATAACGGACCGGTGGTAGCACGCAAAAAGAAAGGTAAGCCTCCTGTGCAAATCCTCTCAAACTTTGGAGGAAACCTCACTCTTACCGGGGGATCCGGAACTCCCTATACCAAATCTGCGAAGGTGGTGCAATACGGCCAGATGGGCCCGATCCTCGGTTCCATCAATGGTTCCCGGTTGCCCTGGCAGTTCCTCCTGAACCTGAAGATCGACAAGGATTTCAACTTCGCGATGGGAAAAGGGAAGAAAAAACTTGCTACCATCAATGTTTACATTGAAATCCTGAACCTTCTGAATACCATGAACGTTAGGGGTGTTTACCCGGCAACAGGTTCTCCAACAGATGACGGTTACCTTTCTGCCCCTGAATATCAGAACCAGATCAGTGAGCAGGTGAGTGAAGCCTCATACAGGGATCTTTACTCCATCTATATGGACCGGCCATTTAACTATAGTTCGCCGAGACAGACCCGGTTAGGCCTTATGTTTAATTTCTAAACCGGAAATTTAATCACCATGAGGATAAAAAGTATTACAGGTAATATCATAAATTCAATACCCATGAAAAATATGTTTCGCTTCTTATTGCTTTTTTTCGGCTTGATGCTGATTTTCGAGGTAACTTATGCGAGGGAGATTCAACGATCGGGTAAAAAGGACTCCGAGATCATAAAACAAACAGCTGCTGGCTGCTCTCCCGGATCCAACTACAAATATCTTGACATTAACAATGTAAGGACCCTGATCTATTCATACGGAAACGGATGGTTCCTGGAAAATGCCGAATATGAAGTTCCAAAAGGATCCAAGAAAACTTCCATGTTTTCCTTTTCCCTCTGGATCGGGGGTATTGACCTGAATAACAACCTGAAGCTGGCGGCTTACCGTTATGGACAGGGCCCAGGCCCAAATTTCGGAACGGCCCATACAAAAAATGACTTCTGGCCCGGACCCTTGAAAATTGACGGAACAGCTGCCGTGGATGAGGTAACGTGTGCCAAATACGACAAGCTATACCAGATNACCCGTGCGGAAGTCCAGGAATTCATTGCCTGGTGGGAAAACAAAGCCGACTTCCCCGATTACACAATTCCCAAATCCATCCTGGAGTGGCCGGCAAAAGGTGACCGCGCCGGGGGATATGCTTTTTATCTCGCTCCTTTTTATGACAATCCTAATAGTCCGAATGGAGCGCAAGGCATGTATCTCCCCAAAGAAGATGGTGATTATCCTTATTATGATTTTGCCAATGCCCTCTGTCCGAGATTTCTTAAACCCGGTCAAAAAGTTCAACGGGGAANGATTGCCAATGGTACGNCAGATGATACACTCGGGATCCTGGTTGACCAGGTGTTGAAAGGAGACCAGACCCTCTGGAGCGTTTACAATGATAAAGGTAATGTTCACTCNGAAACGCAGGGCGAACCCATCGGTATGGAAATCAGGGCACAATATTTTGCCTTTGCCACCAACGATGACATCAACAACATGACGTTCTATAGCTATGAACTTATCAACCGTTCGACCTATACCCTGACGGGAACTTATTTCAGCCAATGGGTTGACGCCGACCTGGGTTATGCAAATGATGACTATGTTGGCTGCGATGTGAACCGTGGTTTAGGGTATTGTTACAACGGGACCCCANCAGATGGTTCCGGGCAGCCCCAGGCTTATGGATCCCACCCACCTGCTGTAGGTGTCGACTTTTTCCAGGGACCTTACCTTGATCCCGACCAGTGTGATAATCCTTCATTTAAAGGGAATACACTAAAGGGACCTTCCTTTGGAGGAAGTTGCAGCATTGTCGGGTTGGGATTGAATAACGCATCGATAATGATGCATTATGGGCCAAATAATGAAGACAGTGGATACTTTATTGTTCGTTCTGAAGCCATCAATGGGATCAACTTTGGCGATGGTATCGTAGATAATGAACGGTTTGGTATGAGAAGGTTTGTATACCATAATAATACAGGGGTTCCACAATACATGACCGACCCGGATGTTGCTCCCCAGTATTATAATTTACTGAAAGGGATCTGGAAAGATGGCCAGCGAATGAGATATGGCGGTAATGCCCACCCGTCATCTGGAGGTACAGGCCCGGAGTGTGATTTTATGTTTCCTGAATTATCCGATGTCTGTGACTGGGGAACAAAGGGAGAACAACCTTCTCCGAAATTATGGACAGAAGTTACTGCAGGGAACCCCGTGGGCGACCGGAGGTTTATGCAATCTGCCGGACCGTTTACGTTACGCCCGGGAGCCTGTAATTATATTACCGTTGGTATTCCCTGGGCACGGGCTGCCGGTACCCCATGGGAATCCGTCGAATTGCTAAAAATTGTAGATGATAAATGTCAGAAATTGTTTGATAACTGTTTCGCAGTTCTGAATGGCCCGAATGCTCCGGATCTTTCTTTCCAGGA
>JGI24136J36422_10000911_pt1 | contig 10824 bp, 10 predicted proteins | sample BarGraNGADG00212_2_FD_36422 | JGI IMG/M metagenome (IMG submission 36422)
TCATGATGACCCTGCTCACCCAGGGCGTGCGCGTGGCCCTCTGGCTGGCCATCATCGGCGGAAGCATCGACGTCATCCGGATGATCTACCGGACGGTCGCAGGCAGCAAATAAACGAATTAGTTCAAGGAGATCGAATATGAACCTGCTTGATCTGATCGACCGTTAAATTGCCGAATGGGCAAAGACCTGCCCCGCAAGAACCATCTCGCCATCGAAGCCGAGATCCTCTCTGCCCTGGAGGACATGCTCACGGAGCGCAGCCAGAAGATCGGCAAACCTGCCTGGACGAGGCAGTCAAGGCCTAACGTGGGCGGCTGCGTCGTACGTTGCTTGAGAAGCTGCTCCCTTTAGGAAGCAGAGAACGTCACCCTTTGCCGAATTACCAGGCGTCATTCTGTAAAGGATCGCGCCTGACAATCACAATATAGTTATGCTATACTGCAGTCAGATAGTTGATTATGGAAATATTAACTACACAAATCTCCCGGGGTACTCGTCCAGAACAGAGGAAAGTGTGACTTGGACTTATACGCCTTATGCGGGGATACTTCTCGCCACGGCCGTAATATCTGCCTATGTTGGTTTTATGGCTTTACGTCGCCGCAATACCGCCGGAGTCGGAACGCTGGCCCTTCTGATGTTTGCAGTTGCCGAGTGGGCTTTTGCGTCGGGGTTGGAAGCTGCTGCAGTTGGCATTCACTACAAGGTAATTTGGTCAAAAATTGAATATCTGGGAGCCCTCAGTGCGCCAACCCTGTTCCTGGTTTTCGCGTTGGAATTCGGCCAGAAGAACCGCTGGCTGAAGCCCATTTATCTGATCCTTCTTTCCATCGTTCCAATTACCGGTTTCATCCTCACCGCAACAAACGAATGGCGTGGCCTGATTTGGACAAGTTTCACAACCAATCCGACCCTACCAAACGTCCTTATTTATGGACATGGCATCGGATATTATATTCTGATCGTCTATGATTACCTGATCATCTCAACAGGCATCCTCGCCCTCCTGGAAGTATGGTTCCATGCAAATCAGACATACCGCCGCCAGGTCGGCATGCTTTTGCTGGGTTCACTTTTTCCGTTCGTCGGTGGGATTGTAACCACCCTCATCCCGGATTTCTTACCCGGGATGGACCTGACACCAGTCTTTTTCTCGCTCACCGGTCTGGTGATTGCCTTTGGTATTTTTAGATTCCGCTTATTCGATCTCACTCCCCTCGCCCGCGATGTCCTTATCGAAAACATGGATGAGGGTATTCTTGTATTAGACGCACAAAACCGCGTGGTAGATATCAATCCGGTCGCACAAAGTATTCTCGGCGCCACAGCGAATGAAAACCTGGGGCAGCCCATAACAAAAGTGCTTAAGTTCTGGCCGGGATTAGCCAAGCGCTTAAATGATAATGATATTAAAGGCGAGACCGAAGTTCGATGGGGTACAAACCCACCCCGTTACTTCCATCTAGCCGTTTCCCCCCTCTATAGTCAGCACAAACAACTTGCCGGCAGACTGATTGTCTTACGCGATGTATCCAAGCGCCATCAGACTGAAGCAGAGTTATCCCACACCATCAAAGAACTGGGGATCATCAACCACATCAGCCTGGCAATCACCTCGGGTCTGGATATGGAGCACGTTCTCACGACACTGCACGTGCAATGCAGCCAGTTGTTGCCAATAGACATCTTCTACGTCGCACTCTACGATGAGACCAACTCCCTGATTCACGTTCCGTTATTCTACGAGGGTGGACTTTATCAGGCTGGACCATCACGCGATATCAACGACCGTCCGGGAACAATCGGGACCGTCATCCAGTCACGCAAGACACTTTACCTAAACAATATTACCGACAATAGTATCTTGTCCGATACTCGTCCCCATCAACTATCTGTATCCATACCAGAAAAGGCGACCCGATCTTACATCGGCATCCCCCTTACGCTGCGAGAACGAGTGATTGGTGTCTTATCCATTCAGAATTACCGCGCGGACGCCTACACCGAAGATCATATTTCCATCCTGGAACGGATAGCCATCCAGGCAGCCATCGCCATCGAAAATGCCCGGCTGTACGCCGAAATCCAGCGCCTCACCATCATTGACGAACTGACCGGCATCTATAACTACCGTGGCCTGCTTGAGCTTGGCGCCCGCGAAGTGGAACGCGCCCAACGCTTTAACCGTCCGCTTTCCATACTATTCTTCGATATTGACAATTTTCGAAACTTCAACAACACCTATAATCATTCTACCGGCAACCTCATTCTCAAAGCCGTCTCAGAACGCTGGCGTTCCATCTTGCGTACAGTGGATATACTTGCCCGTTATGGTGGAGATGAATTCGTCGCCCTCCTGCCCGAAACGGACATCGCCAGTGCGGAGGGTGTTGCCCGGCGAATGGTCGAAGAGATTGCAGCCGAAAAAATTGCCACTTCCTTTGGAGAACTGGGCGTCACCATCTCGATTGGTGTAACAACACTTTCAGCGGAAAGACCCCATCTGTCCGCATTGATTGACCACGCCAACCACGCCGAACACCAGGCTAAACAGGGACAAAAAGGTATCGTGGTCGTGGCACCATAAAGTACCGCACATGATAAAAAAAAGCCCGGGCTTGCGTCCGGGCTAAAAATTTAAGGGCGGCCTCCGAAAAACAATTCCCACCAGATACGCCAGTTGGGCTGCTCCTCTTCTTGCGGCACAAGCGTTGATTCAGGCGTGGGAGTGACATTTGCGCCTGGCACAACACTCACCGGATGCTCGCCTGGGCGTACCATTTTGTTCTCATAGCCCCATTCTTCCACCGCCACATCCGAAGTGGCATAAGCTAACTGACCAGACAATGCAATCTGAGTCTGGATTACCGCAGTCGCCTCGGCGCGCACGGCATCCAACTGTGCAGTCAGGCGATCCAGTTCCTCCATGCGGCGGTTGAAATCCACCAGTAAAACCACTGCCAGCAAGAGACCGATGACAATTAAAATATTACGCCACTTGACCATCATAACAATATCTTACCCCGTCCCAGCCGGTTTGACAAGCCGGTGATCGCGCCGGAAAAGGTCTTCTGCCAACTCGCGCACCTGAATAACCTGCACCTGTTCATGATCCAGCCAGACGACGGCAGGGCGGCGAGCGCCAAAGATTCAGGCGATCCCTACAGTCTTTTTACCATAGAAGCCACACACCTGCCCCGGAAGGAAAGGTGCCGGGGGAGTGCAAAGATATTTTCGTCGCGATGGTGATACCAGAGTACTGCGTAAAAATCTGAACCAAAATCCCGTTATTTTCGAGCCCTCTGATACAGGAAATTATATGGATTTATGCAAGAAACAGTAAAACAAAAAACCCGCGTTTCCGCGGGTTTGCAGTGCCGAAGGAGGGACTTGAACCCTCACGACCGTAAGGCCACTAAGCCCTGAACCTAGCGCGTCTGCCAGTTCCGCCACTTCGGCGTGCGGGTTGTATTTTATCCGAAACTAAGATTTTGTCAACCTGCAAGCCCACTCGAACTACATTGCAATGTACTCGCGCAGGTTATGCCCCACCGCATATGCGGCGGCTTCGGCGCGGTTATTAACACTCAGTTTGGAGAGGATGCTGCTGACATAGTTGCGCACCGTCCCTTCGCCGAGGAAGAGCGCCTTGGCGATCTCACGGTTTGTCTTGCCTTCCGAGACGAGCAGCAGGACATGTTTCTCCTGCTGACTGAGATGGGCGAAAGCAGAGGCTTCCTCTTCTTTCACCGCCCGGCGCACTTCCTGGAAGACCCGCTGGGTCACCGTCGGGTCGAGCATGGCCTCGCCACGCCCGACCGCTTCGAGCGCCCGGACCAGATCCTCGCCGCCAATTTGTTTCAGGATATATCCCGAAGCCCCAGCGCGGATGGCCGAGAAAAGCATCTCGTCTTCGGCGTAGGAGGTCAACATGATTACCTTTATCTCCGGAAAACGCCCGGTAATTTCCTCGCAGGCCTCGATCCCGGAAGTGCCCGGCAATCGGATATCCATCACCACCACATCCGGGTGTGAGCTATTCACAATTTCCATCGCCTCNCGCGCCGAAGACGCCTCGCCAACCACGTCAAACTGNGGATGGCGCTCCAGGAGCGATTTCAACCCCAATCGGACAACTTCGTGATCATCAACCAGTAAGATACGTTGTTTCGCCATGGGTAATCTTCCTCCGCCAAGAGTATATTCGAGAGTGGATTGTCTGACAAGGATGCAGAATGGTAACTCCCGCCAGATCGAAAGCACGGGATTCCGCTTAATACTTGATTGCGCTGAACTGGTTGAGTTTGTCCCAGCGATGGGTGGCGATAATCTGACGGACAGTGCCGGTCTGGCCGCGCACCACCAGACTGTCTGTGCGTGCTCCCGAACCAAAGTATTTCACGCCATCCAGAAATTCGCCGTCGGTAATCCCGGTGGCAGCGAAGAAAACATCTTCCGTCGAGACCAGATCGTTCATGGTCAACACTTTTTCAAAATCGTAGCCCATCTCGCGTCCGCGGCGAAGTTCCTTATCATTACGGGCATAGAGTTTACCCTGGATCTCGCCTCCCATCGCACGCAGAGCACAGGCGGAGAGCACTCCCTCCGGCGTGCCGCCAACGCCGAACAGGGCATCGATTCCGGAATCAGGCCAGGCGGTCATTAACGCACCGGCCACATCCCCATCCGGGATCAGGCGGATGCGCGCCCCGGCGTGGCGCACTTCGGCAACCAAAAGCTCATGGCGCGGGCGGTCAAGAATGACCACCGTCACATCTTCCACAGATTTGCTGCCTGCTTTTGCAATCGCAGCAAGGTTGTGCTTCACCGGGGCATTAATATCCACTTTGCCTTTGGCTTGCTGCCCAACGGCAATCTTATCCATATAAAGGAACGGGCCGGGGTCGAACATCGTCCCGCGCGGTGCCAGGGCTACGGTTGAGAGGGCGCTCCAGGATCCATTTGCCAGCATCCGTGTGCCGTCGATTGGATCCACGGCGATATCCATCTCCGCCCCTTCGCCGTTGCCAACATGTTCACCGTTGAACAACATCGGGGCATGGTCTTTCTCCCCTTCGCCGATAACGATAACTGCGTTCATGTGGATGGTATTTAATATGATCCGCATGGCTTCCACGGCAGCATGATCGGCTGCATTTTTATCTCCGCGCCCCATGTAGCGACCAGCAGACAGCGCCGCCGCCTCGGTCACGCGCACCAGTTCGAGGGCCATATTGCGTGTCGGTTCAGTAATCATATCCGGCCTCCTGGAAACTATTTTCAAAGTAAGAACCAAACGATGAGAAAATACCCCAATGCGCCCGTCCACAGCCAGGAATCGATGCGGTCCAGAACACCGCCGTGCCCGGGGATGATGTTACTCGAATCTTTGACTCCCGCCTGTCGTTTGAACATTGACTCGCCCAGGTCGCCCAGGGTGGTCAGGATGGAAAGCACCGCCCCCAACGCAGCCCCCTGCCACCAAGTCACTGCTGGACCTCCGAGGCTATGCCATAAAATGGCCAGTCCTGCCGTGCCAATCGTCGCCAAGATGACGCCGCCCCAATAGCCTTCCCAGGTTTTTTTCGGGCTAAGCCGCAGGCTGAGCTGGTGTTTGCCATAACGACTGCCGACAAAATAAGCCGCCGTATCCGCAAACCAGGCGGCCGGCAAAACGAGCGCCAGCCACCAGAGTCCATCTGGCAAATTGCGGATGTCAATGAGGTAAGCCCCAATCCAACCCAGGTAAACGATCCCGGCAACAGTGATGGCGAAGTCGGTGGCAGCCAGGTCGCGCCCCTTTTCGTAATCAAGCAGATGCCAGGTCATAGCTGCGAGGATGAGCAGGGTAAGAGCAGCAGGTGCCAGGTCCGGAGAATAACCCCTCAGGGTGACAAGCAACACAGCGCCTCCCACCAGAAGCGGTGTGGAGGCGTTGTAGCCAGCAGTATGGAAGATCTTTCCATATTCCCAGGTGGCAATTCCCAGCAGGAGTGTAATCAAGACAAAATAAAAAAGCCCCCCCATAATCATGGCCGGGATTCCGATTGCCGCCAGGGCAAGGGCAGCCAGACTGCGTTTAATCAACATGAAAAGATTTATCCTCTACGGTCTGGGATAAACCGCCGTAGCGGCGATCACGCTTGGCAAATGTGTCCAATGCTTTTTGGAGCTCTTCTCTATCAAAATCGGGCCAGTAAACCGATGTGACATACAACTCAGAATAAGCCCCCTGCCAGATCAAAAAATTCGAGACACGCAATTCGCCCGAAGTGCGGATGATCAGGTCCGGGTCCGGGACGCCCGCAGTAAACATGTAACGGCTGACCATCTCGGAGTTCACCTCTTCGGGTTTGACGCCATCTTTTATAATGCGCTGGATGGCGCAGACAATTTCGTCGCGCCCGCCATAGTTAAAGGCGACATTCAAAACCAGGCGGTTGTTGTTTTTGGTCAGCTCGATGGCTTCCAAAACCTTTTCCTGGAGTTTCGGATCCAGCCGTTCCAGACGTCCGATGTGACGTAACTGCACCCCCTCCTTGTTCAGTTCGGCCAGTTCCTTATCAATCACATCCTCGAGGATGTGCATGAGGCCGTCAACTTCCTCGCGCGGGCGGCCCCAGTTCTCAGTGGAGAAAGCGTAGATAGTGAGATATTTAACGCCGATCTCGGTGCAGGCGGTAATGATACGGCGCAAATTCTCAGTGCCAGCACGGTGACCTGCCAGACGGGGCAGACCGCGCGAAATCGCCCAGCGCCCATTTCCATCCATGATAATTGCAACGTGAGTGGGGATTCGCGACCTGGAGGCCTTGGTTTTATGTGCCATAAACGTGGTAGCGACGATTTAGACCGTCACTACACCTCCATGATCTCCTGTTCTTTATGCTGGCCATGCTTATTGATCTCTTCGATATTACGATCCGTGATCTTCTGGAGTTCATCTTCGCCGCGCTTCAGGTCATCTTCGGAGATAAGTTTCTCCTTTTCAAAATCGCGCATATCGTTGTGGAGATCACGCCGCACGTTACGGACCGCGATACGACATTCTTCCAGCCGGCCATGGACAACCTTGACCAGTTCGCGACGGCGCTCTTCAGTGAGAGCGGGCAGGTTCAAACGGATTTGTTTTCCATCATTGTTGGGAGTAAGGCCCAGGTCCGAAGCAAGGATCGCCCGTTCGATACCCTTCAACGAGGACGGGTCAAAGGGCTTGATGAGGAGGCCGCGCGGCTCAGGCACCGATATGGACGCCAGTTGCATCAGCGGCGTTGGCGTGCCATAGTATTCTATGGGCAGTTTTTCCACCAATGCCGGGGTGGCGCGGCCGGTGCGAATACCAGCCAGGTCATCATCCAGATTCTGAATTGCGGCGTGCATACGCATTTCAGTTGCTTTGAGGATGTCTTTTATCACGTCGGCCTCCTGGGATGAACAAATTTGTCACCCATAAGGATACCTTAAAACCGTAAAAAACGCCAATATAAACGGGGGCTTTGGGAATCCCCGAGATAGGGNGATAGAAAACAGGGCCGCCGGGAAGTATCGCCGGACGACCCCGTCAAAATGTATCTGAAGACTCTCAAAACCGATGCTCTAGGTGGTAACCAGCGTGCCTACTTTTTCACCGCGCAAGGCGCGTTCGAGGGCAGATGGATCCCACAGGTTGACAACCAGGATGGGCAGGTTGTTGTCCATGCACAGAGAGATGGCAGTGCTGTCCATCACTTCCAGGCGGCGGTTGAGCACGTCAATATAGCTGAGAGTATCGAATTTCCTGGCGCCGGGATTCTTTTGTGGGTCGGCATCGTAAACTCCATCCACTTTGGTCGCTTTAATCAGCACGCCCGCGTCAATCTCGACCGCCCGTAAGGCCGCTGCCGTATCAGTGGAGAAGAACGGGTTACCGGTCCCTGCGCCGAAGATGACGACGCGTCCCTTTTCCAGGTGGCGGATGGCACGCCTCCGGATGTAGGGTTCGGCCACGGCCCGCATTTCAATCGCCGATTGGACTCGGGTGTAGACGCCCGTCCGTTCCAGGGCATCCATCAAAGCCATTGCATTCATCACCGTTGCCAACATCCCCATGTAATCGGCAGTGGCACGGTCCATGCCGCGGTCGAGGCCCTGTTTGCCGCGCCACAGGTTGCCCGCTCCGATAACGATTGCCACTTCCACATCCATCGTGCGAACGGCTTTGACGCGCTCGGCAATCGCCTCGGCCTGCTCCGGGTCAATCCCGAAGCCGTTCGGACCTGCGAGTGATTCGCCGCTTAGCTTGAGTAAAATCCGTTTGAACTTGAGATCTGCCATTATTTCTCCTCTCATAATCTAGAAAGAAAAAGGCCAACCGAATGGTTGGCCTTTTTAATTACTCACTCACCTCACCCAATTCCCAGCGATTGAAGCGCCGGATGACGATATTTTCTCCGAGCGCGGCGATCTGCTCGAGCATGAGCTTCCCTACAGTAACCTTATCGTCGCGGATATAAGCCTGGCGCATCAACACCACCTCATCCTTGAACTTCTCAACCCGGCCCTGGGCTATCTTCTCCAGGATGGCTTCGGGTTTGCCTTCTTCAATAGCGCGCGCTTTGGCAATCCCGACTTCATGTTCGAGCACAACCGCAGGAATATCTTCCTCTTTTATGTAAATCGGTGCAGCCGCAGCTACCTGCAGAGCCACCTCATGAGCAAACTTGCGGAATTGTTCCGCGCGAGCCACAAAGTCGGTCTCGCAGTTTACTTCCACCATCACACCCACACGGCCATTGCCATGCGAATAAAGTTCCACTATACCGTTCGAAGCCTGGCGGTCAGCTCGCTTGGCAGCGGTAGCCATGCCTTTTTCTCGCAGGAAGTCCACTGCCTTCTGATAATCGCCATTAGAAGATTCCAAGGCTTTGCGGCAGTCAAGCACACCGGCTTTAGTGGCTGCGCGCAGTTCTTTGATCATTTCAGTTGTAATTTCCATGCCAGTATACCTCGAATTATTATTCTTTCTTTTCTTTTCCAGCATCCTCGTCTATCACGGCTTCTTCCGTCGCAGTTTCTTCTATCACAACTTCTTCCACCGTGACTTCTTCTATCGCGGGAACGGGGGCAAGCTTGGCCAGAGTGGATTCACCCAGCAATTCATCGTCCTTGAGTTCTTCTTCCGTATCTATTGCATGAGCGGGTCTTTTGACCGAGTCTGTCGAGGCTTCAGCAAACCTGGACTCAGCAGCTTCCGCTTCGAGTTCCTCGTCTTTACGCAGCGCCTTGCCTTCTTCAACTGCATCGGCCATCTTAGCCACCAGTAGTTTGATGGCGCGGATCGCGTCGTCATTGGACGGAATAACATAGTCCACATCGGTGGGGTCGCAGTTCGTATCCACCAAGGCAATCACGGGGATATTCAGCAGATTGGCTTCGTGGACAGCCGCATACTCGCGGCTCACATCCACCACAAGGACCAGGTCCGGCACGTGCACCATGTTGCGGACACCGGAGAGATGGATATTCAGGCGGGTGATCTCACGCTGAATCAGAAGGGCCTCTTTCTTGGTCAGCTTATCAATATCGCCGGTAGCAAACAACTTCTCCATGCGCTCCAGTTCCACAATACGCTGATGCATCGTGGACCAGTTGGTCAACATCCCGCCCAGCCAGCGCTCAGTGACGTAAGGCATCCCACAGCGGATGGCTTCATCATGTACCGTCTCCTGCGCCTGGCGCTTGGTGCCAATGAACATCACCACACCGCCGGTCGCGACGACATCTCGGACCGCATTGAAAGCATTGGTAATCGCCTTCACTGTTTGCTGCAAGTCAATAATATGGATTCCATTGCGCTCAGTGAAAATATACGGCTTCATACGGGGATTCCACTTATTGGTCCGGTGGCCGAAATGGACGCCGCTTTCCAAAAGCGCTTTCATAGTAACAACAGCCATTTTTCTCCTTCTGACTGGGTCCTACACCTGAAGGACCTGTAAGTTTAGCGGGGATAATAAACCCGCTCAGGGACGCTTATTGCCCGTCCCGGGCAGAATGTGCTTCCTGATTTGGAAGCGGCGGTAGTATACCACAAATCCCGGCAAGACGATGTAAAATAGGTGCGTGGATATCATCCCCTTACCCGAAAAAATTGAACGCCAGGCCGGAGAACACCGTCTTACGCCGGAGACAGACATCCTGACCGATAACGCCAACCGCTGGAACGCGGACTATCTGCGTGGGTTGCTTTCCGCTCCCTCCGAATTCCCCCTATGGGTCCGGACCGGCGACCGGGCCGCGAAAAACGTCATCCGCCTCCGTCTGGATCCGAGGCTGATGGGACTCGGCCTCGAAGGTTACCGGCTCGAGATCCAGCCCGATGCGATTGTCATCGAAGCACCGGGACCCGCCGGAGTCTTCTACGGCATCCAGACCCTGCGCCAATTGCTCCCGATTGAAATCGAAGAACGCCGTCCCGTTTCTGGCGTGGATTGGTGCGTTCCGTGCGTGCTCATCGAAGATAAGCCGCGTTTTGCCTGGCGCGGTTTCATGCTCGACGAAGGCCGCCATTTCCACGGCAAAGAGACCGTGCTGCTGACGCTCGACCTGATGGCCCTGCAAAAACTGAACGTACTGCACTGGCATCTCACCGAAGATCAGGGCTGGCGCATCGAGGTCAAAAAATATCCCAAACTAACCGAGGTCGGCTCGCAACGTGCCGGGACGAGCAAAACCATGCTGGGCAAACAGCATGATGGAATTCCTCATAGTGGCTTTTACACCCAAGCTGAAATCCGGGAAATTGTGGCCTATGCCACCGAGCGGCACATCACGATTGTGCCCG
>JGI24136J36422_10000913_pt1 | contig 10814 bp, 12 predicted proteins | sample BarGraNGADG00212_2_FD_36422 | JGI IMG/M metagenome (IMG submission 36422)
CCGCCGATCCCAATCGCCAGATGGTCATTAGTGCCTCGGATTGCCGCCGAGATCGAGGCCGTGACGTCGCCGTCCGGGATCAACTTGATGCGCGCGCCGGCATGCCTGATCTCGTCGATCAGATCGTGGTGGCGGGGCCGGTCGAGCACGATCGTGGTGACGTCGTTGGTGTTACGCCCGAAGGCCTTGGCGATCGCCACGATGTTCTCACCGACGGGCTTGCGCAGGTCGATCTGGCCGCGCGCACGCGGTCCGACAGCCATTCGTCGCATGTACATGTCAGGAAGAGTCACGAATGCGCCCGGCTCCCCGACGGCGATCATCGACATCGCGCCCGGACCTCCCCGGGCCACGACTTCGCGTCCCTCGAGTGGATCGAGAGCCAGATCGACCGGCGTTCCACCGGCGCCGACCTGCCGCCCGGCAGCAAGCCCCCCCTCATCGGACGTGCCGACGACGATGCGCCCGTCGATCGGAAGACTGGCGAGTGTGCTCTGCATCGCGGCGAAAGCGGCATCCTCGGCTCCTTCGCGGTCGGCGCGACCCAACCAGCGAGCGCTGGCCAGAGCGGCCGCGTCGGTAGCTCGGGCGTAATGGGCGCAGATGCAGATCGACCCGGGTGGCTCGGCGATGGGAGCTTCCTCCTTCTTCTTCCTCGCTGTCTTCGACGTGCTCATTTCACTCCTTGTACGCGTTCAGCGCCCTCCAGTACTAGCTCGATCACCGCGCCGACGGTGCGATCGACGTTCTCATTCTCTATCACCGGGACGCTGGATTTGCGAGCGCGCTTGAGCAGGAAGTCCTGAACCTGGCGAATCTCACCGAGACTGTGGAGATATTTCTCGACCGGGCGAACACCCTCGGTGGCAAGGTCGCGCACGAAGAAATTCGAGGCGTGAACCTCCTCGTTGTAGACCGCGAGCTGGCACTGGATGACAAGCGCTCCCTCGATCTCGAGCGGCAACATCCCCGGCACCAAGTGCACGCCCTCGAGCACCATCGACCAACCCTCCTCGAGCGCACGCTCGATCGAGGCGCGCACGCCCACGAGCACGTTCTTCGTCTGCTGGAGGAAGCCGCGAATGAGCGGATCGCCTTCCTCGCGCTCGGCTTCCGGCAGTGCTTCCCAGGCCTTGAAGCTGGAGTAATGGATCGTGGGCATGAACTCCTCGGAGAAGAAGGCGCGAATCGTCTGGCGAATGAAGTCAGTTGAGGAAAGACGGGTTATGCCGAGCGGTGCGCGACCTCCGCGGCGATCGTCGTCTTGCCGGTGCCGGTGGCGCCGCCGATGAGCACGATCAACGGCATGTCGAGCTGGTCGAGATCGTGGTAGCGGCGCAGGCGCTCGACCGCTTCGTGACCTTCGACCGGGCCCAGCGTGTCGATCGCCAGCTCGTGCAGGCGCTCGAGCTCGACAACTCGCTCGTCCCGTTTGGCCAGGTCGATCTCCACCTGCCGCGCCAGCTCGTAGGCGCGCACACCGCCGACTCCGACGGCGATCAGCGCACGCGCCATCAAGCCCTTCGAGTAGGGCAGGCTCTCGTCGCCCAGCGGGAAGGGGTTGTGGCGGTGCTGAGTCATGCGACAGTCGCCTTCGTGCGCGCCTGCTGCGCCAGCTGAAGCAGCGCGGGCTCTAGATCGGGCTCGCCCTCNAGCGGCACCAGTTCGTTGTCGACGAGCGCAACCTCGCACCCACGCGCCACCGCTTCGGCGATCACAACGTCGACCGCGGCCGCCTTCAGCTCGACTAAAAAGACCTCGGCTTCGATCTGTGCCAGCTCTTCGGCCAGCTCCCCGCGCCGGGCGAGGCTGCCCGAGACGTGCACCACCTCGGCGCCGTGAGCGCGCTCGAGGTGCTCGCCGAGCGGGCCGAGCGCCTGCTTCGGCGCCGTCGTGAAGAGCGCCACCTTCTTCCCGGCCACCGGTACGAGCGGACGCGGTCGCATCGACGTAGCGATCACCTGTAGGTCCGGTCGCAGCGCGGCGATTCCGCTGCGAAGCTGCTCGAGCCGCTCGCCGCGCTCGGCGAAGCTCAACACGAGCAGGTCGGAGATGAGGATTCGATACGCGTTCAGATAGCCGCAGGCCAGCTCGACATCCTGATGAGCGCTCACGACGAGNACGCGCCGATCGCTGGCAATCGGCGGCAGGGCGGCGCCGCTACCTTCGAAGATAACCAGTTCCGGCCGCCGCTCGAGCGCCAGCTCGGCCGCTTGAGCCACGTTCGAGTAACCGACCGCTCCGGCCAGGCCGCCACCGCAGCGGCGCGCCCCGATGCTGACGATCTCACCCAGAAGGGCGTCCTCCAGATAGTCCGACGCCGCGTGGCGTCCGGAGCGTGCGAGCTCGAGCAGCTCTTCGACGCTCGGCGGAGTCTCGCGCAGCTCGGGCTCGGGCGGTCCGCCCCGCCCCATCGCCACGACCACGACGTCGATCTGCCGCGCACAAGCACGGGCGAGCTGTATCGCCAGCGCCGTCTTTCCCACTCGCTTGCCGGTGCCGATCACGCTCAGGCTGGGAAGGGCGAAGGGCTCGAGCGCGGGCGGATCGAAGCGAAAATCCGCGCCCACATAGGGCAGCCCGAGCGCCAGCACGCGACTTGCGGCGGCCAGCCGCTCGCGCGGCCCCAGGACGGGCTCGTCGGAAAGATCGACGACGATCTCGGGCGAGTAGGTCTCTACCCCTTGCTCGATCGAGTCCGCGAGCGGAACCCCATAGAGCGATTCGCCGGTCTGAGCCGGCGAGCGAAGCTTCTCGCCGCCGCCTACGTTGACGCAGCAGACGAACTCGTAAGGAAGAGCACTCAGCGCATCCCGCACGACCGGCGGATAGTGCTCGCCGTCGACCAGCGCCAGCGCAACGCCTTTCATCGAGTGGTGACCTCGTGCTCGATCGACTTGGTGTTCTTGTGGAACTCGAGCGTCTCGGTGTCGAACTCGATGATGCGCTCGATTCCATGGAAGGGGTAGTGGCGATCGACCTCGATCTTCTTCCCGTTGAACTCGATCACGTTGTAACAAGGCCTGGTGTTTCCGCGCAGTCGCAGCGACGAGACCGTCCCCGCGTTGACGACGAACAGGCTCTCGAGCTTCCAGGCATAGGGAACGTGCTTGTGACCGGTCAGAACGAGATTTACGCCCGCGCGCTGCAGACACTCGAGCGTATCGCCGGCGTCGTGCACGATGTTGCGCTCGCGGCCGGTGCCAGGTACCGGTAGCAGGTGGTGGTGGAGGACAAAGATGCGCAGCAAGGCCGGGCGCGCGAACTGCTCCTCGATCCAGCGGTAGCGGCCGCGTCCGATCTGCCCGTAGTCGAGGTCGGGAGCGGTGGAGTCGATTGCGACGATGCTGACCGGGCCCTTGTGCAGAACAGAGTTGCGCTCGCCGAAGAGCTGCTCGAAGTGGACGTAGCCAACGTTGCGAGCATCGTGGTTGCCCGGGATGACGACCATGCTCGGGCACTCGATGCGATCGAGGTAGGCCCGCGCNTGCGCGTACTCGCCCTTGAAGCCGAAGGTGGTCAGATCGCCCGAGCAGACGACGACGTCAGGGGCGAGGTCGTTGACCTCCGAGATGGCGCGCTCCAGCAAATTGGGNACGAAGTGTTGTCCGCCGCAGTGCAGATCGGAAATCTGGGCGATTCTGAAAACGCGACCGTCAGTCCGGCCCGGCATGGCCGAAGTGTATGCCGCGCGGAGCAGTTGGGGAAACATTCGTTTCGCTCGGGCCCCCGCCCAGGTGACCCACGGAGGCGTCCGACCCTGTTGCTACTCTTGCTTGTAGATGGGCTTCGAAAGTGNCGATTTCCAGGCAGATCGCGGTTCGAAAACCCCCAGGTTCGCGAACCAGGCCGAGGCCGAATGCGCGCGCATCCTCNATTACTACCGAATCGCNTGGGAGTACGAGCCCACCTCTTTCGTACTCGAACGCGACGCCGAGGGCCGCGTCAGCGAGGCCTTCACGCCCGACTTCTACCTTCCCGAGCAAGATCTCTACCTGGAGATCACGGTCATGAAGCAGTCGCTCGTGACGCGCAAGAACCGCAAGCTGCGCAAGTTGCGAGCGCTCTACCCGGGAGTCCGCGTCAAGCTCTTCTACCGGCGCGACGTCCAGCGCCTGGCCGAGCGTTTCCGCCTCGATCTGGCTTCCTGAAGCACCTTCGAGTGGCGGTGGAGCAACAAGCTCTCGAGATTGGGCGCCTCCGGCATAAGCTCCGATCGGGAAGGATGTCGGGATAGAGGAGCAAGAAACGACGGCTGAGAGCTCGAGCATCGGTGAGATCTACCTGCGGCGGGAGGAGATCGCNGGCCGCGTGCGTGAGCTCGGNNCCGAGATCGCACACGACTACCAGGNCAGGGAGCCGATTCTGGTGGCGCCGCTCAAGGCCAGCGCGGTCTTNCTCGCCGATCTCTCGCGTGCGCTCACCATCCCGCACACGATCGACTTCGTCGAGCTGGCCGGATTCACCTCGGCGGCTGTCGGCGGACAGCAACGAATCCGTCTACTCAAGGATCTCGACGTCGATATCACGGGCCGTGACTTGATCGTTATCGAGGACGTGGTCGATACCGGGCTCACGCTCAACTACCTGACGAGGGTTTTTGCGCTGCGCGCGCCCTCCTCGATCACGATCGCCACGCTCTTCGACCGCCCCTACCGGCGCCTGGTCGACGACCTACCGGTTCGCTACGTCGGTTTCACCGTTCCGGACGAGCTCTTCGTCGGCTACGGCTTCGACCTCGACGAGCGCTTCCGCAACCTCCCCGACATACACCTCACGAAAGGTAGCTCAACGGATCATTCGGCACCCCGTTGACTCGCACCTCGAAGTGCAGATGCGGGCCGGTCGAGTGCCCGGTTGAGCCCACGTAGCCGATCACCTGGCCGCGCGATACCGTTTGCCCGCTCGAGACCGCCAGCTGCGACTGGTGCCCGTAGGCCGTGGCAAGCCCGTTCCCGTGATCGATCACGGTCAGGTTGCCGTAGCCACCTTCCCAGCCCGCGTAGTTCACCGTCCCGCCGGCGGCGGCGTAGATCGGCGTTCCCTGTGCGGCGCCTATATCGATGCCCTCGTGCATTCGTCCCCAGCGCATGCCGAAGGTACTGGTGAGCACGCCCTGGACCGGCCAGATGAGTCCAGCGGCCGAGGGCGCCGCGCCGGAATGCGAGCCACCGCTGCGTAGGCGAGCGGCGATGGCGGCACTGCCGGCCTGAAGCGCCGCGATGTCGGCCAGCCACTTCTCCTTCGACTCGCGCACGCTCGCCAGCGTCTGCTGCTTGGTTTCCCGCTCGGCGCTCAGGCTTTCGCGGCTCGAGCTCAGGCGATCACGTGTCGCGAGCACGCTCGAAGCCCTGGTCACTGCGGCTTGAGTCTCGTTGTTGACGCGCGCGAGCAGGCGATGCGTTCGCGCGCGAATCGCCGACCAGCGGCGCTTGAGCCTCACTGCCTGCTCGGCCACGCGGCGGTCGCGAGCCGAGATGGCTTCGAGATACTCGAGCCGGTCAATGGCGCTCGAGATGCTCTCCGAGGCGAGCATGACGGCGACCGAGTCGAGCTGGTCGCTCTCGTAGACGGCAACGAGGCGCCGGGAGAGTTGGTGCTGGGCATAGTCGTACTGACGTTGGGCCAGCGCCAGCAGCTGCGATTGCTGCTCGTAGGCCGCCCGCACCTTGCCCAGGCGCTGCTCATGCGTATCGACCTCGACCTGTAGCCGCGCCAACTTCCCCTCGGCGCTTGCGACGCTACTGCGCAGGGATTGAATGCGCCCGTTCATCGAGGCGATGTTCGAAGTGAGAACGCCCTCGCGCTCCGTTGCCTGGTTGACCTTGCTCTGCAGGTTCGAGAGCTTGTCTCCGCCCGGCTGGGCAGAGGCGGACGTTGCGAGCACGAGCAAGCAGATCGCCGCGAATGCGATGCGTCGAATCATCGAGTCGGTCTTTCGGCGGCAGTGCCCGAACTCCCTCCCCTTCTCGCCTCCACAGGCTCTACGCCGCGCGGCGGTCTGGCACCCGGTAGCCGTGATCGGCGCAAAGCCGCCCCGGATTGTCCTCGGTCAGGGCGTCGCAGTAGCCCTTGCCGTAGGCGGCGCGCATGAAGGCCGCGACGACCTCCAGATTCCACTCCTCGATCTCGATCGTCTCCTTCCACAGGTCGAAGAGTCTCGTGTCGATGTCCAGCTCGAGTAGCTCGATCCTAGAAGGGGCCCTTTCCATGGCATCAAGCCTAGGAGTTGCGCCGGACAGCGCTCGGAGCTCCAGTTTCAATCGACGACCCGCCGATTGGGCCGATCGGAGAGCGCGAGGCCATGACCCTGAGGAGGCACGTCGCGCCGCCGAGCGCGGCCAGGCGGTGGAGCGCTTCAGTTGAAGCGAGCGCTTTGGGCGAGCTAGCCGGATCATCGACGGCAACCGTCATCCCGGACCTCGCCCGCCGCTAGCATCCAGATCATGCTCAAGCCCGAGGTGTTCAAGGCCTATGACGTGCGCGGGATCTATCCGGCGGAGATCGACGAAGATGGCGCCTACGCGATCGGGCGCGCCTACGTCGAGGAGTTCCAGCCGCGGCGGATCGCCATCGGGCGCGACATGCGCGTGTCGGGCCCGCAGATGGTCGCCGCGCTGACCGAAGGAGCCACCGACGGCGGCGCCGAGGTACTCGACATCGGGCAGATCGGTACCGAGATGCTCTACTTCGCGGTCGGCTCGCTCGAGCTAGAAGGTGGCATCACCTGCACGGCTTCGCACAACCCGAAGGAGTACACCGGCTTCAAGATCGTGCGGGCNGGCGCCTTGCCGGTGGGAGGCGACTCGGGCCTGGCCGAGGTGCGTGACCGCGCCCTGAAGGGCTTCGGCGAGGTCGTTCGCAAGGGCAGTGTCGAGAAGAAGGACATCTGGCCGGCTTTCCTCGAGCGCGTTCTCTCCTTCATCGACCCGGGGACGGTCAAGCCGCTACGCGTGGTCGTGGATGCGGCCAACGGCATNGGTGGACGCATGCTCGAGCCGGTGCTCGAGCGCCTGCCCCAGATCGATGCCGTGCGCTGCTACTTCGAGCCCGACGGCAGTTTCCCCAACCACGAGCCGAACCCGCTCTTGCCCGAGAACCGCGAGTTCATCGTGGCCAAGGTCAAGGAGGAGAAGGCCGACCTGGGCATCGCCTTCGACGGCGACGCCGATCGCTGCTTCTTCGTCGACGAGATGGGCGAGTTCGTGCCCGGCGATTTCGTCACCGCGCTTTTTGCCGAGACTTTCCTGGCCAAGGAGCCCGGAGCGAAGATCATCTACGACGTTCGCGCCAGCTGGGCCGTCCCGCACACGATCGAGCAGGCCGGCGGAACGGCGCTCATGAATCGCGTCGGCCATGCCTTCATCAAGCACCGCATGCGCGAGAGCGGAGCCGTGTTCGGAGGCGAGGTCTCGGGCCACTACTACTTCCGCGACTTCTCCAGGGCCGACTCGGGGATCATTCCCTCGCTGCTGATGCTGGAGTACCTGTCGAAGACGGGGAAGCCTCTTTCGGAGATCCTGCGCCCTTACCGCGAGCACTACTTCATCACCGGCGAACTGAACACCCGCGTCTCGGATGTCGCCGCCAAGCTGGAAGCGCTGGAGAAGCACTTCTCGGCCCAGGGCAAGGTCACGCACCTGGACGGGCTTTCGGTAGACGCGAGCGACTGGCACTTCAACGTCCGTCCCTCGAACACCGAGCCGCTGCTCCGCCTCAACCTCGAGGCACTCTCCTCCGAGCTGATGGAAGAGAAGCGCGGCGAGGTGCTCGGAATCATCCGCGGCTGAGCGAAGTCGGCGCTGCCGAGGCGCGCCCGTCGGGTGGCGTGTTTTCCGCTACGCGTAATCGGCAACGAATGATGCGAGCGCCAAGGGAGAACGGAGAATGGCTGAGCCAACGCTTACGGACCCCGACAAGTACAAGGTCATCTTCGAGAACGAAAGCGTGCGGGTACTCGAATACCGCGACGAACCTGGCCAGAGGACAAGCCCGCACGAGCATCCCGATGGTGTCATGTACACCCTGAGCGACTTCGAACGACGCCTGATCGGCCCGACGGCGAGACTCGCGATGTCGCCATCCGGCGCAGCGAGGTGCGCCGGCTCGACGCTCAGACTCACAGCGGCGAGAACATCGGAGACACGCCAACGCACGTCTTGTTCGTGGAGTTAAAGGAGCCCGCCAGTCGTTCGGGAGAAGGCTCGCTGGGACCGACCTAGCGGTGCCTGACGGGACCACCTTCTTCGCCCGCCACCGAGCCACCCGCCCGCGGGGTCGTTCTAAATTAGCGAGAGCCCACGCAGTAAATGCACCTGATTCGCGCCGGTTTCGCACCGTTTCCGCATACGTTTAACTCGTACCGCCGGCATGCCGAGGCGGCGACGGCTCGCTAGGACGGTGTGACGCGGTAGACGTCGAAGACCGCGTCCACGTTTCTGAGCGCGTTCAGAAGCGTCTTGAGCGCCTTGACGTCGCCGAGCTCGGCCGTGTACCAGTTCTTGGCCAGCTGGTCTTCGACCGCGCCGCCGTAGGAGACGATGTTGGCACCGTGCTCGGCGAAGGTGCGGGCCACGTCCTCGAGCAGGCGCTGGCGATCCCAGGCCGAGACGGCGATCTGGACGCGGAAGCACTGCGTTGTGCCGCCGTCCCAGTCCACCCGGGTGAAGCGCTCGGGGTTGCGGCGCAGCGCCTTTACGTTCGGGCAGTCGTCGCGGTGGATGGTGATGCCCTTGCCCATCGATATGTAGCCGACGATCTTGTCGCCCGGTACCGGGTTGCAGCACTTGGCCAGGCGCAGCAGCACGCTCGGGTCCTCCACTCCCTGCACGCGGATGCCGAGGTTGTCGGAGGCGATCGCCCTTCTCGTGCGCGACTTACGCTCCGGTAGCGTCCGCTCGGGTACCGCCTCGTCGATCTTGAGCCGCTGGATGACCTTGTTGACCACCTGGCTGGCCGGCACCTTGCCCGAGCCGAGCGCCAGGTAGAAGTCGTCCGCCTTCTTGAAGCCCATCTCGCGGATGACCTGCGCCAGCAGCGACGAGCCCGCCAACCGGCGGTAGGGAAGGTTCTGCGCCTTGAGCGCGTGCTCGAGCGAATCGCGCCCCTTCTGCTCGGTCTCGCCACGGGTCTGCGAGCTGATCCAGTGACGGATCTTGTTGCGGGCGCGCGATGAGACGGCGAGCGAAAGCCAGTCGCGCGAAGGCCCGCGCGGCGAGCGCGAGGTGAGAATCTCGACGAAGTCACCGTTCGCCAGGCGGTAGTGCAGCGGCACGATGCGCCCGTTGACCTTGGCGCCGACGGTGCGGTGACCGATGTCGGTGTGCACCGCGTAGGCGAAGTCGATCGGTGTCGAGCCGGCGGGCAGCGTCTTCACCTCGCCCTTGGGCGTGAACACGTAGACCTCGTCGACGAAGAGGTCGCTGCGGAAGGTGCGCATGAACTCGCCGGTGTCGGTGCCCGCCGGGCTTGCGTGCGAATCCACGAGCTGCTTGACCCAGGCCAGCCATTCCTCTTCCTGCANCTTGGCCGAGNGCTGGCGCTTGTAGAGCCAGTGGGCGGCGATTCCNAGCTCCGCCTCCTCGTGCATCTCGCGCGTCCTGACCTGGATCTCGAGCGGCCTNCCCTCCGGCCCGATCACGGTCGTGTGCAGCGAGCGGTAGCGGTTCGCCTTGGCCATNGCGANGTAGTCCTTGAAGCGCCCGGGCATCGGCTTCCAGAGCGAGTGGATCAGGCCNAGNGCGCCGTAGCAGTCGCGGGTGCCCTCCTCGTCCTGTNCNCTCGACGATCACCCGCATCGCCGTCAGGTCGTAGATCTCGTTGAACTCCTTGCCCTTGCGGGCCATCTTGTCGTAGATCGAGTAGAAGTGCTTGGCCCGGCCGGAGATGTCCGCGGGAATGTCGAGCTTGTCGAGCTCGGCCTTGAGCAGGGCGGCGGCCTCACGCACGTGCGCCTCCCGGTCGGAGCGCTGCTCGTTGACCATGGCTTTGATCTCGGAGTACTTGCGGGGATGCAGCACCTGGAAGGCGAGATCCTCGAGCTCCCACTTGAGCGTGTGGATACCGAGACGGTGAGCGAGCGGGGCGTACACCTCGAGCGTCTCGCGCGCCTTCTGCACCTGTTTTTGCTTGCCCAGGTACTCGATCGTGCGCATGTTGTGCAGTCGATCGGCGAGCTTGATCAGGATGACGCGCATGTCGCTCGCCATCGCCACGACCATCTTGCGGTAGTTCTCGGCCTGGGCTTGCTCGCGGCTCTGGAACTGGATTCGGGTCAGCTTGGTGACGCCTTCGACTAGGCGCGCGATCTCCTCGCCGAACTCCTCTCTGAGCTCGGCGATCGAGACGCCGGTGTCCTCGACCACGTCGTGCAGGAGCGCGGCGGAAATCGTCTGCTCGTCGAGCCGGAGCTCGGCGCAGATCTTGGCGGCGCCGAAGGGATGGTTGATGAACTCCTCGCCCGAGCGGCGCTGCTGACCGTCGTGCGCCTTGGCGGCGAACTCGAAGGCACGGCGAACCAAATCCCGATCGACCTTCGGGTTGTAGGCCGACACGTCGGCGAGCAGCTCCTCGACGAGGTGCTCGTGCCGCTGAAGGGCGTCGATAACGGACATCTTCTAAGTGTATTGTCGGCACGAGCTTTGACCGACGAAAGTCCGCTCCCCCGTTGGGGAGCACGATGACTTTCGTCGGCGGAGTAACGAAACGATGAACCGCGCCCTTGGCGCTTGTTCACCGCCTACTCCTGGTACCGATGCGAGCTGACCGTTGGAGTTTTGCGGAGTGAGGGCGAGCGCTATGAGAGCCGCGCCCGC
>JGI24136J36422_10000917_pt1 | contig 10780 bp, 9 predicted proteins | sample BarGraNGADG00212_2_FD_36422 | JGI IMG/M metagenome (IMG submission 36422)
ATGTATTGCTAAAAGCGCCAATTTGCGCCAGATGCTGCCCGGATATCCAGCAGATAACATCGAGCTTGTGATAACCCAGGTCGGCAATTACACCTTGCCCGGCGCGGTCACGCTGGAAATACCAGGTCTGGGTTGGGCTCCAGACTTCCGGGCCAGAATGCCCAAACACGCCGTGGATCAGGTAAGGCTTGCCCAGTTCGCCCGAATCGAGAATGGCTTTGACAAGCTGGTGTGCGGCTATAAAGCGCTGGTTGTGCGAAACCATCAACAGTGTTTTGGACTGATGTGCTGCTTCGATCATCTGGTCACATTCCGCCAGGCTGATCGCCATGGGTTTTTCTACCAGCACGTGGTAACCGCGGCGAAGCGCTTCCACAGACATTTCGCAGTGCAAGAACGGCGGTGTGCAAATACTTACTGCGTCAAAACCGCCCTCCGCCAGCATCTCTTTCCAGTCACGATAGGCACGCTTTACTTGATATTTGGCAGTAATCGTCTCCAACTCAGGATGCGTGTTGTCACACAGGGCGACCAGTTCTGCACCCGCCTGGGCATAGCCAGGCAGATGCCCACGCTGTGCGATTTGACCTGCACCAATAACAGCTACTCGTAATACGTTACCCATATCATCCCTCAAAATCACAACGGCAGATGAACCGGCGAGCCAGTCCTCGCAGACTCGTAGGAAGCCATAGAGAGTTCCAGCGAAGCCCGGCCGTCTTCACCCGTGATGGGTGGTTCTTTCCCGCACTGCAAGCTGATCATAAAGGCTTCAATGCCCCTGCGGATCGACTCGGCTTGATCAACCGGGAAAACAAACTCGCGCACATCTTTCAGCCCGGCGGGCGGGTTTTCGCTCGACAGTCTCAACGAGCAGGTGTGATCCTCGGTCAGGATAGCGCCCTGTGGGCCAAAGATTTGCAGCGTTTCTTCAGGGCGGGGGCCTTTAGCGCTCCAGCTACAGGAGAAGGAGCCAATTGCCCCGCTGCGGAAACGCATGGTGACCACGGCGCAGTCCTCGCCTTCCATCTGCATCTGCAAAAAGCGCCCGGTCTGGGCGTACAGCGTTTCCACTTCGCCCATCAACCAGCGGATCAGGTCAAAACGATGCACACCTGAGTCGATCAGGGTACCGCCGCCCGCCTCGTTGAGGAAGCGGCGGAAGCCATCAATATGCCCGTACACATGCACACTGACCACGATCATATACGGCTTGCCGATCGCACCCGCGTCTAGCAGTTCTTTGGCCTTAGCGTGGTGAGCGTAGTAACGCTGGTTATGCCCGGTCATCAGGTGCACACCCGCTTTGCGCGCCGCGGCGATAATTTGGTCGGCTTCGACCAGGGTTCGTGCCAGCGGTTTTTCAATCAAGATATGCTTCCCGGCCTCCGCAGCAACAACCGCCAGCGGCAAGTGCTGGATGTGAGGAACGCACAGGTCGATCACATCGATGCTGCTGTCGTTGAGTAAATCTTCATAGCGATCGGTCACGTACCCGGCGCCATACTGCTTGCCAACGATTTGCGCGTTCTCGTCCAGGCCGCATACTGCGGCAAGCTGCGCCAGTTCGGGCATTTTGGCAATGCCCGCGGCGTGCAGCTTACCGATGCCCGTGCCAACCAGGCCCACGCGCACCGGACGGTTGCCCAACGCTTTACTTGTCATACGTGCAGGTTCCGTTGATTAGTTCCAACGCGTTCCCATCCGGATCGGCGAAGAAACAGGTATCCACGCCGCCCAGCGCATGGTTAGGCTGGTAGATAATGCGCACACCGGCAGCCTTGAGCCGGTCAGCAACAGCAAAAACATCGTCCACCAACAGGCCTATGTGCTTGAAACCCAGGACGGTCTCGTCTGGGTTCCAGGTGTGATAGATGGTGGGAGCCTTGTCGAAGGAGAAGATTTCCAGGACAGAATTGCCAAACTGCAGGTAGGTGATCACAAAACCGCGCTCGTCATTCATCACCAGCTGCCCGAGCACAGGGAAACCCAGTACGCCCTGGTAGAATTCCAGCGACTTTTCCAGGTTGGCGACCGTCAGCGTGACATGGTCGAAGGTCAGCTCGCTCTTGCCGGGCGCGCCAGAGGCAGGTACAGGAACGGCGAGGGGTTTCTGGCCCTGGTTGTGGTAGGTCAGTTCGCCTTCGATGATCTCACACAGCGCGCCGTCCGGGTCCTTGAAGAAGGCAATACGCACCCCGCCGGTGGCGTTTGTCGGCTTGATGGTGAACTCCACGCCCGCTTTCTTCAACCGCGCGGCGGTGGCATCCACGCTCTGGACCTTGAAGGCCATGTGGCGCATGCCGAGCTGGCAGTCATCCGGGATAAATTCAGTGGGTTTGACGGGCGCTTTGGCGAAGCTGAAGATTTCGAGGATGCCGTTGTTGCCGATATCGAGAAAATCGATCACCAGACCGACCTGGTTGGGGTAATACAGGCGGCCCAGGCAAGGGAAACCGAGCAGATCGCGGTAAAAAGCGAGCGACTTATTGACGTCACTAACAGTGACGGTAGTGTGCTGAAAATCTTTGAAACCGGGGATAAAGTGTTCAACAGTTTGCATCATGTGACTCCTTTTGCGTTTTTTTACCACATAAGGGCGCCCTGTGTCAGACCGGCAACCATCTGCTTCTGCATGTTTAATACACCAGGACAATCGGAACGATCGCCATCGTGAGCAAGGCGGCGAGCAGCGTCCAATTGGTGCTGTACTGACCGACGAGATTGAAGATCGTCGGCTGCAGAGGATACTTGGCGGAGTTTTGGATCAGCACGGTGGCGTAAAGGAACTCGTTCCAAAGAGAGAGAAATTGCAGAATGACCACCGTACCGATGCCTGGTTTAACGAGCGGGAGAGCGACACGGTAGAAAGTATTCCACTCGCCGGAGCCGGACGGGTAGGGAAAAATCATTCCAGATCGATGTCTCATATCGCAGGAATGAAATGCGTGGCTCTGGTCGATCCCGTTGTAAATATTCTCAATGAAACCGCGGACGAATTCGGGTATGAATATCGGTTTACCAGTCTGGATGAAGCTCTGGATAAAGCAGACTTCGACGCCGTTGTAATTACCGGCCCCACCTTTTTGCACAAGGACTTGAGCATACAGGTTGCGAATGCGAAGAAACACATTTTCCTCGAAAAACCCATGGCCCTCGACTTGCAGGAGTGCGATGCGATCATCGAAGCCGCCAGGCAAAATAGTGTGTTCCTGCAGCTTGGTTTTATGCGACGTTTTGATCCCGAATTTGCGGCGGCCGCCAGTCGGATCGAGGCAGGTGAAATTGGGCAACCCATGATGATCAAATCGCTCACCCACGGTCCCGGGCTCCCCCCAGCTTGGGCGAGAGACTTGCACACCTCTAACGGGATGTTGGCAGAAGTCAACAGCCATGATTGGGACTGTACGCGCTGGTTGATGGGCTCCGATTATGAGCGGGTCTACGTCGAAGTAGCGAATTTTAAAGGTCTGGCTTACAATGTAGACACCGAGCACTTTTACGACAACGTCCTGGTCAATATTCGTTTCGAAAATGGGGGCCTCGGCAGCATTTCCGGGGTTTGCCCGTGTGGATATGGGTACGATGCGCGGGTTGAAATCGTCGGTGAAAAGGGAATCATGCAGATCGGCGAGCTGAAAAGCCAGGCGATGGTGGTGTGCACCAATCGTGACCAGGGATTGATTACTCCCATCTACCGCACCTGGCCCGAGCGGTTCGAGTGGGCTTACATTCGCGAGTTGAGCCATTTCGCAGATTGCATCCGCACCGGCAACCCGCCCAAAGTGGGCGGCGATGAAGGACGTTGGGCGGTGGCCGGCGTTCTGGCCGGCACACGCTCCATGCTCGAAGAACGCCCGGTATATCTGAAGGAAATTTTGTAACCTTTTTAGGAGAGAATATGCTTGCCCTGGTCTATCACGGCCCCATGGATCTCCGTGTAGAAGAAATCCCTACCCCTGAAATCGGACCAGACGAAATCTTGCTGAAAGTCCACAGCGCCAGTATTTGCGGCACGGACATGCGCATCTACCACGGCGGCCACCGCAAATATCCGGTCGGTACGGTCCGAATTCCGGGTCACGAGCTGGTTGGCGAAATCACACAGGTGGGCAGCCGCGTCAAAGATTTCACTGCCGGACAGTGTGTTTTTGTGGCGCCCAACATTGGCTGCGGACATTGCCGGCAGTGCATTTCGGGCAACAACAACCGCTGCGCCAATTACCAGGCCATTGGGATTACTATGGATGGCGGTTTCGCGGAGTTTATGCGCATCCCAGCCGCATTTATAAGGCAGGGGAATTTATTCCACGTCGGCGACGACGTAGACCCCGGTGTGGCCGCGCTGACCGAGCCTTTTGCCTGCGTTCTGCGCGGTCAGGAGCCGCTGCACATCCGTGCAGGGGAGACTGTGCTGGTGATAGGCGCCGGACCGATTGGGATCATGCATGCTAAACTGGCGCGGTTAAATGGCGCGGGTAAGATCCTGGTCAGTGAATACAATGCTGCGCGTGCGGCGCAAGCTGCCGAGCTAGGCGTCGACCGGGTGATTGTCCCTACCCAGGAAGACCTGGCTGAGGTCATTCAGGAAGAAACCGGCGGCGAAGGAGCGGACGTGATTATCGTCGCCGCGCCAGCCCATTCCGCCCAGGAACAGGCGCTCTCGCTGGCGAGCATTGGTGGGCGGATCAATTTCTTCGGCGGGCTGCCGAAAGATCGCCCAACCATCCAGTTTGACTCCAACCTTGTCCATTATAAAGAGTTGATGGTTACCGCTACCACAGCTTGCAGCACACAGGACTGCTGGCGGGCATCCGAGATCATTAATTCCAAACGGGTCGACCTTTCTCCACTCATCAGCAGCCGTTTCCCATTGAAAGAGGCACTGCAAGCTTTTGCTAGCATGGAAGAGGAAAAAGGACTTAAAGTCCTATTAGAACCTTAAATATTAAGGTCTCACTCCCCTCAACAAATCCCTTCAAACATTTCTGACGAGGTAATTATGAATAATGTCCCCTTTGCGATCGCAATCAAGTTCCCGGAAATCATCCCAGGGATGTACGACAGTCACATCCTACGCAAGTTATCGTCGATGCAGGGCCAGTTCTTGGATGAACAGGCATTTACTCAGACCCTTTCCCAGGAGGACTTATTACTTTATGAAGTTTATAATTTCGAGCGACCAAAACTGGGCGGTGAGTTAGACAGCGGATTGTCGATCCTCCACCCTGGGAAGGTTGGCCAGGAATACTTCATGACCAAGGGGCATTTTCATACCGTGTTGGAGACGGCGGAGGTCTATTATTGTCTCAAGGGGAAAGGCGTCATGGTCATGGAAACACCTGAGGGGGAATGGGATGTTAAAGAACTTACTCCAGGCGTGGTCCTTTACGTTCCTCCCCGTTGGGCGCATCGCTCCGTAAACACCGGTAACGATGAGGATTTGATTACTTTTTTCGTTTATCCAGCCATCGCTGGCCATAATTATGGAGATATAGAATTACAGGGCTTCCGCAAATTAATCCTCGACTCGGGAAATGGCCCTGAAATCGTGGATAACCCGCGCTGGCAGGCGCCCGAGGTACGTCACAATGGATCTTAAGCAATGTCGATTGTTGGTTACCCCAACGTCCTATGCCAGGTCTGATTCGCGCATGCGCAGCTCGATCATCGAACAATGCGGCAAGGTGATCTTCAACGACACAGGCAAACCTCTATCCGCAGCCGACCTGGCCAGACTGCTGCCCGGTATAGATGGTTATATTGCCGGAGTCGACGAGGTAAATGCGTCTGCGCTGGAGCACGCCGACCGGCTGAAAGTGATCTCTCGCTACGGTGTGGGTGTGGATAACGTCGACCTGGACACCGCCCGCAACCGCGGAATCATCGTAACCAATACTCCCGGTGCAAACGCCATTTCCGTTGCCGAGCTGACTATTGGGTTGATTCTTTCCTTGGCGCGCCATATCCCGGAGGCCACCCAGGCTACCCGCCAATGCGGCTGGCCGCGACTATCCGGAATCGCTCTGTACCGCAAAACGGTGGGCCTGGTGGGACTGGGAATGATCGGCAAGCACGTTGCGAAAAGGCTGAAGAATTTTGAATGCCAGGTGCTCGCCTATGACATCCAACCAGACCAGCCCTTTGCGAAGGAATGGCAGGTCGATCTGGTGGGCCTGGAGACTCTGCTGCAAAGCTCGGATTTTGTGTCGCTGCACTTGTCGTCCAACGCGGCTACGCGCGGGTTGGTGGACGACGCGTTCCTGGCCCGGATGAAGAAAGGTGCTTTCCTGGTCAATACTTCTCGCGGCGATTGCATCGATGAAGCTGCCCTAATCCGCTCGATCGAGCAAGGCCACCTGCGCGGAGCGGCACTGGACGTCTTCAGCCACGAGCCGCCCAATGCCGGCAGCCCCTTGTTGAAGATGGAACAAATTATCGTCACCCCGCATACGGGCGCACATACCGATGACGCCATGAATGCCATGGGGTGGATGTCAACCGAAGACTGCCTGGCCGTTTTGCAAGGCCTCGAGCCCCGTTATCGTGTGGTCTGAAATTTCAGGATCAATACTATGAAAACCAAAGAAGAAACTATCCAAAAAATCAAGTCCCTTGGACTGCTGGCGGTTATCCGCGGCCCATCCGTAAAAGTTACCCTGTCCATGGTGGATGCCCTCGTAGCGGGGGGCGTTACCGGGATCGAGGTTACTTATTCGACGCCCCAGGCGGAAGACGTGGTTAAGTCCCTGGCTGACCGCTACGGCGATGAGATTGTCCTGGGTATGGGGACACTAACCCGCCCCGAACAGGCCGAGGCTTCTCGCCAGGCTGGCGCTTCTTTCCTCGTCAGCCCGATCTGCCAGGTAGAGCTCGTAAAAGCGATGGTAGACACCGGACTGGCGGTCATGACCGGCGCGTTGACGCCCAGTGAAGTTTTCCAGGCCTACGAGCTTGGATCGGATATTGTAAAAATCTTCCCCGGTTCGCTCACCGGTCCGAGTTACATCAAAGCCCTACGCGGGCCGTTCCCCAATATCCCCATGATGCCTACCGGGGGAGTCAGCCTGGAAAATATTGGCGATTGGTTTGCCGCCGGCGCGGTCGCGGTCGGCGCCGGGAGCGAACTTTGCCCGAAAAAGCTGGTAGAAGCGGGAGAATTCAATAAAATTTCTGAAAATGCCCGCCGCTTTGTTGAAGCGATCGACAAAGCCCGCAAACCAAAATGAGGCTTTCTGGAAGCCTTTGCGTAGCACTCCCGGATTTGGAAGTGTCCCACATCCGGGAACTTTCACAAAATCAACCATTTGGAGAGAACTCAATGACGGAAATTGCATTTCAAAAAGCACTGCAAAAGCCAAAGTTGGCGCCAACTTTCTATTTTATTGGCGTGACTACCGGCAAATCCTCGATCATGAAGGTCTTCCCGCTGTGGATGAAAGAGCTGGGGCGGCCCGATATCGTGATCGAAGGGATAAATTGCAAAATCCACGATGACCCACAGGTTTACTGTCGGATCGTCGCATTTATCAAGGCAGACCCGAATTCGCTGGGCGGCCTGGTGACAACCCACAAGATAGACCTGTATGCTGCTTCTCATAACCTGTTCGATTATTTCGACCGCTATACCCAGATCACGGGCGAAATTTCCTGCATCTCGAAGAACGAAGGCAGGCTGGAAGGGCATGCCAAAGACCCGATCACGGCCGGGTTGAGCATGGATGCAATCGTGAGCAAGGGTTATTTTGGCAGGACCGGCGCCGAGGTGCTGATCATGGGCGCGGGAGGTTCGTCGGTAGCCACCATGCTGCACCTGATGGACAAGCCTGACCCGAGCGACCGGCCGCGCCGCGTGGTTATCGTCAACCGTAGCCTGCCCAATCTGGAGCACATGCGCGAGATGGTGGTTGCGCATGGCACGGATATCGAGGTCAGTTATGTCCACAACCAGGACCCGGTCAAAAACGATGAGATCATGTCCAGGCTGCCGGATTACAGCATCGTCATCAATGCCACCGGCATGGGCAAGGATACACCCGGCAGTCCCTTTACCCACGCCGGCCTCTTCCCCAGGCATGGTATCGCTTGGGAATTCAACTACCGCGGCGAGCTGGACTTCATGCACCAGGCCCTGGCCCAGGGTGAAAGCCGCCAGGTGAAGGTCGAAGACGGCTGGGTCTATTTCCTGCATGGCTGGACCCAGGTCATCGCCCAGGTGCTGCACATCGACCTGACGCCCGAGCTTTTCGAGCGCCTGGATGTGCTGGCCTCGACGGTGCGCAGGTAAATAAAAGGAAAATAAAAAAGATGAAGGCTAAACTGGTTCCGATCTATTTTGAAACCGCCGAAGACCCTGATTTTACCCGGCAGGTGGAAGCGTTAATAAACCTCTTGAAGGATGAGGCTGAAATCCTCAAGCCGGTTGCCCTGGGGGAGCGGGTACCGCAGGCCGATGCGGTGGTGTTCCCGCAGATGCTGGGCGACGCTTACCGGGTNGCAGAGAAGATCAGAGCGATCTCCATTCCCAGGCTGGTGATCACCTCGGAATTTGGCACCGTATCGATGTGGGACTGGGAGATCAACGACTATTTACACTCCAAAGGTATCGAAGTCATCGCTCCCTACAATATCGAACAGACCCGAATTATCTGCAAGGCGCTGGCTCTTAAAAGGGAGCTGGCTGAGACCCACTTTATCGTGTATCAAGACAACCCCGGTGAAGGGTTTCAAGCCAGCATCTTCAAGCGCTTTTACTGGTGGGAAGATGAATGCACTCAGCGGATGAAGGAAAAATTCGGGGTTCAGATCCTGAAGAAAAGTTTCAAGACTCTGGGCGAAACAGCCAGGCAGATTCCTGACCGTGAGGCCGAAGCGGTCTGGGAAGCATGGCAATCCAGGCTACCTGTTGGCGAACTATCTAAAAGGGCGTTCTATAGCGCCATCAAGCAGTACCTGGCTGTAAAACAGGACCTCGTCCGGGATCCCAGCATCAAGGCAGCGGGGATCAACTGCTTGAACGAATCGCAATTTTCAGACACGACCCCCTGCCTGGCCTGGAACATGCTCTTCGAAGAGAGCGGGCTTGTCTGGGGCTGTGAGGCGGATACCGTCTCAATGCTGACCAAAGTCCTCATTCATCACACGTTGGGAGTGCCGGTTATGATGTCCAATATGTACCCCTTCCCCATGGGCATGGCAGCCACCAAACACGAGCGGATTCCACATTTCCCGGACGTTGGCGAAGGATCCGAGAACTATATCCTGATCGCCCATTGTGGATATTTGGGCGTTTTACCGCAATCTTTCTCTACCGAATGGACGCTGCGCAAGAAAGTGCTTGCCATCGTGGATGAGAATGCGACCGCCATCGACGCGCGACTGCCTGTGGGCGAGGTTACGCTGATAAAAATCGACTCTTCTTTCAACAAAATTGTGGTTGTCGAAGGCGAGATCAAGGGGTACGCCCAGTTCCCTGGGTCCGACTGCCTGAATGGGGCTTTGATTAAAGTGCCGGACGGCCACAGGTTGATGACTCAATTGCCGTCCCATCATTTCATCATTTCCACGGGGCGCAACCTCCCGAACATCGAAAACCTGGCAAAGATCTTTGGGATGGGCGTAGAGGTGATCTGACCTGGCGGTCAAAGAGCGTGACCTGAGTGGACAGCAACTCCTTTCGGTTCTGTGCCTTAAGGGGGGCGGGTTACAAACCCGCCGTGAGCAAGGAGACTGTAGACCTACCGTGAGCCAGGCAGCCTTCTCAATGGCGGAATATGTTTGGACCTGTTTCAGTAGGTTTGGGGCAGGGTTCAGCCTTGGGTCTGTCCAAAAAGTGTTGAAAAAAGAAAACCAGCCCCCTTGCTGTCTATTCAGTATGAAGGTGTTCGAATACTGGCTGGATAGCAAGGGTTTCGCTTTGAGCGAGGTACATGCGGCGTGCCTGATATTGATTCACCAAACGCAGCATGGTTTTCGACGGATCCTGGTGCAATCGGCGGAAGAACTGGCAGCGCAACTGGTACGAGTTGGGCTGGAGCGACGAGGCAAGCTTCCACACGCTGGGGCGCGGCGAGACGCGCTACTGTCCACCGAAGTGACGAAAGGGTTTACCGGCGTATATTTCGGTGTATGCCACGGGCAACGCCCAACGGACGCTGCCCTCCATGAACCAATTCCGCTCTCTTCTCTCGAAACCGATCTCTCTCGACACCAGTGATTATTCCGGGCGCCTGCCTCTTCGCTTTCCTCCTACCTGCCATTCCAGTTCTTTGCCACCGATTCGGTCCTTGCGCTTACCACCCAATTCAGTTTTTTCCGCCTTTCCTACTTGCCAGACGCCTCTCTCCGCGTGTACAATCATGTATATGATCGGTGCAGTCGGTAATCCAGTGCACTTGAGTGACATTCAAACCCCAAAGCGCCCGCCCCTGGTACCCTTGCGTGCGGCTTAGTTCAACTCGGTTTGATGCGGCGGCGCTTTCTTCCGCTGTTTCAACTTTCGCCCCTCCTGCCGCATCAACCCTTAATCCGTTGCACAACTTGTACCGCTAATGCACTTGGACAATACACTTCAGAGCAATCCCTCTGCTTCATGAAAGGAGTGACCAGTGAAGGACAATAGGCGAGAAGCATTATTGGCTTCGTATCGTGACTTGCGAGTCTGTGATGTACGGGATGCTATGGATGCCTTGGGCTATTTCCACTACGGCTCGCTTGATTCACGTATCAGACCATTGTGGCGGACGAGAGCGTATGGCATAGCCCGCACCATCCGATACCT
>JGI24136J36422_10000918_pt1 | contig 10778 bp, 8 predicted proteins | sample BarGraNGADG00212_2_FD_36422 | JGI IMG/M metagenome (IMG submission 36422)
GTCACCTTCCTGGCATTATTAGAAGAAATTGTCACTTTGCTCGACAGCCCCACCCCTCCGGACCCTGCGGAAGATTGCGGCTTGTGCAATTACAGAAAAGACTACCATGCTGCTGGGATATTGGATTAAGATACACTAACAAGTGCCAGGGGGAAAGCGGAAGAGCACTCAATATATCTGGAATAAGGAAATTGAATCAAAAGACTCCACCGAAGTGGAGTCCTTGTGTCGGGGCGCCGGGAATTGAACCCGGGACCTCTTGCACCCCATGCAAGCGCGCTAGCCGGACTGCGCCACGCCCCGTCAGGCAGGCGGTATTATAGTCGCGATTGATTTCTGGCAATGAAGGAAGGAACATGCGGGGACGGAGCGTTCTTAAAGTCTCAACCTTCAACCCCGCCCCCTACCCCGCCCCACTCTTGGGGCGGGGAGAATGTGAAAAAACAAGGATTTGCGATCTTCGCTCGCAAATCCTTGTTTTTTCTATCTTCCCTCTTCAGGGGATAGAAGGTCCTCTTCCCTGGGCATGGGGGCAAAAGGGATGAAGTGCTTCGCAAAAGCCGCCTCGGCTAGTTTTGCGGTACAATCCAGCCGATGACTGAACGCCGTTACTTGCCGGACCCGTCGCGGGTCAGCGTGCTGACAGCGGCCGTCTTGCTGGCCTTTGCGCTGACGCGGGTGCTCAACGCGCCTCCTTTATTCTCAATAACCATTCCACTGGGGAATCATCTCAACCCGACGCTCACGTTCAACTTGAATACCATAATCGTCCTGCTGGCCGCCGGGGTGACCGCCACCGGCATGGACTGGCTGCTGCGCACCCATCCCTCGTTGGAAAAAGGGGGAACCGGCGAGCACTGGCTGCTTCCGACCCTGACGGTACTGGTCACCGGCATCGCCCTCTACACCCTGCCCAACACACCGATCTGGTGGCTCGGCTTCGGGCTGGGTGCAGCCATCTTTCTGGTGGTCTCCCTGTCCGAATATGTGGTGGTGGACCCAAACGACGCCCGCTATCCGCTGGCAACTGCCATCCTGACCGTGCTGGCGTTTGTCATCTTTCTCATTCTGGCAGTCGCCCTTAATGCTGCTAATGCCCGCCTGATATTGGTGGGTCCGGCACTGTTCCTGGCAGGCGGACTGGCGGCCCTGCGCACCCTGCACCTGCGTCTCAACAAACGCTGGGAGTATGCCTGGGCAGTGGGGATCGGCCTGGTCGCGGCGCAATTGGGTGCCGCCCTGCACTACCTGCCATTGACGCCGGTGCGCTTTGGGCTGGCGCTGCTGGCTCCGCTCTACGCGCTGACCGTGCTGGCTGTCAGCCTGGCGGAGGGCAATCCCTTCCGGCGGGCGTTCCTCGAGCCGACAATAATGCTCGTCTTGTTTTGGGGGTTGGCAATCTGGTTCCGGTAGATGACTGAAAAACTGATCCTGACCCGCAACCATTGGCAGGCAATGCGCCGTCACGTGAGCCGCGGCGCCCCGCTGGAAGCCTGCGGCCTGCTGGCCGGGAAAAATGGCCGGGTGGAGTTAACGCTCGGAATCTACAACGCAGAAAGAAGTCCGGTGCGGTTCCGGATGGAGCCGAGGGCGCAGTGGCGCGCTTTACAGCGCATCGAGGCCGCCGGGTTGGAGCTGGTCGGCATCTATCATTCACATCCGAACGGTCCCGACCGCCCTTCGCCGACAGATATCGCCGAGAGCATGTACCCAGTGGCGCAGATCATCTGGGTTCGGGTGGACGGCGAGTGGCGGGCGACCGGCTTTCAGATCGAGGGCGGGAAGGCGGCCGAAATCACCTTAGAATTTAGTAAGCCTGAGTGACGTTTTCCCCTATTGTGTGTTACTGCTTTTGAATAAATACTTGAACTTTGATCAATTAAAAATACAGAGACCCTCGGCAGCAATTTACTGCTTCTTGCATAAATCTCTGAACTGAAGCGGCCAAAAAGTAAGGAAAAAACCATGATTAGGGTTCGAATATTTACGTAGTACCCTGTCGGTTCACATTTTTGCGCAGTACCCTGTAATATGTGTGCCAAAGTTTGACCGCCCTGGAGGAGATTGTTATGCAAGTCCTGATTGACGCTGGCATCCTGCTCGCGTCGTATGTTCTCGGTTCCGTCCCGTTCGGTCTGATTGTCGTCAAACTGATGACGGGTAAAGACATCCGCACCATCGCCAGCGGCCGGACAGGCGGGACGAACGCCATGCGCGCCGCCGGACCCTGGGCCGGCGTTCTGACTGCCGTCCTGGATATACTCAAGGCTGCCGCGACCGTCTGGCTGGCGCAGGCGGTGACGCCCAACGTATGGATCCATACCCTGGCACCCATCGCTACCGTTATCGGGCACAACCATTCCATCTTTTTGATCAAGCGCAGCCCAGACGGGCGCATCCGGCTGGGCGGTGGAGCGGGCGGTGCGGCCGCGGGTGGCGGTGCTTTTGGCCTGTGGCCTCCGGCCGCCTTCATCCTGATCCCGTTCGGTCTCCTGGTCTGGTATGGGGTTGGTTATGCATCCGTGACCACCCTGAGTATCGGGCTGATGACCATTATTATTTTTGGAGTGCGCGCAGCCCTCGGCCTTGGCCCCTGGGCATATGTGATCTATGGTTTTTTGGTGGAACTTTTAATGATTTGGGCGCTGCGTCCCAACCTGAAGCGCCTGATGGACGGGACGGAACGCCGTCACGGCCTGCCGGTGAGGCTCCAGCAGTTGAAGCAGGCCCGGGGTCCGAAGAAGGGTGGGAAGTTGCCTTAAGCTACGTCCCCGAATCAAATTTAACGTTAGTTATGGATAAAAAAAGAGTCGTGTCATTGGGATGAGTGCGTTCTACCCTGGCACCGCCCGCCAGGGCAGTTGTGCCCAACGAAGCAATCTCCCGGCTGATTAGGGGATTGCTTCGCCGCGAAGAGCGCGGCTCGCAATGACACAAAATCTTTATCCATAACTCAGGTAAATTTATTCTTTTGCAGAATCTTTAGCTTCTTTTTCCTCCAGATAAAGCGCTCGCAAATTCCGGCGGTGAAGTTCCACTGCCAGCCCGCCCAGATAGATACGGCTCTTGCCACAAGTCTCGATGTGGTTTTCATCCAGATAATCCTGCGGAGCGCGGCGGCGGACAGCTGTCCTGGCTACCTTGCGGATATTGGTCAGGTAGTTCAAGTTTTCCTTGACAGCCCCTTCGATTTCGCCGCGCAGGATAATATCGCCATGGCCCTGGATGATGTTCTCCAAACCCATGCGTCCGATCTTTTTAATAGATGCGGTGATGTCTTCGGCATTGCCATCCACCACGTAGGGCAAAGGCATGAAGGAATCCCCGGCGAACAGGACGCGGTCCTCTTCAACCAGCACAGCAATCCCGTCCGGGCTGTGGCCGGGAGCGGGCATGATGGACAGGTTTTTCTTGCCGACGCGCAGGTTCAACGTGCCTTCGTTAAAAGTCAATTGAGGCAAAACGATTTTAACCTGACGGAAGGTCTGGTTCTGCTTACGGGCGTTTTCGAGAGCCGGGAACCCGCGCTCGATCAGCAGGTCACGGCACAGAGAGTGGGCGATGATGGTCGCACCGGGGAAGAAACAATTGCCCCAGGTGTGATCGGCATGGTAGTGAGTATTGATGATATAGCGCACCTGGACCCCGAGCTCGTGTTCGACGAAGTCGCGGATGGCAAGAGTTTCTTCGGGCAGGGCCAATGTGTCGATCACAACGGCCCACTGCGGCCCAAGCACGACACCCGCAGTCACCTGCGCATACACTTCACTTTGGAACCAGTAGACATTTTCAGAAACGCGTTCACGATGCATAAGAAACCTCGAAGATAAGATGTCTTAATCTAGCACAAATGGGGGGCAAAAGTCAAGGAAAAGTGGAATTTGGGTCACGGTGTTCTTAAAGTCGAAATTCGAGTAGTAAAGAAAGACCTTCTTCGGATAAGCTTTTGGTTGCGAGACACAAAAGAAAACCGGGGAAGGTCGAGATGGAATCCAGCACACAAGCAGGGATCATATTTGATGTTGATAGTCAATTTGCCCGTTTTCAAACCTTGAGCGACAAACGCAAACGCCGAGGTCTGAGATATTCGCTGGTGTTTTTCCCTGCACCCATTGACACGCGCTTTCTGTCGTGCTAGAATGTGGAATGACGTTCCAAATAGTGGAATAAACTGGCACTTCTCCCAGGGCGAAAAAAAGTTTAACAGATATGTCCCCCAGACCGACAAGCGTCAAGACCCCCTCCCACGCCAGCCAGCCGGAAAATGCCCCGCGCACTTCCTTCTCCACCACGGTGGCGAAGGCGATGATCATCGTCGAGATCCTGGCAGCCAAGGGGGATGTGGGCGTGGGCTTGAGCGAGCTTTCGGCGCTGATTGGCATGCCCAAGAGCTCCACCCACCGCTATATGGCAACGCTGCAATCGGTGGGACTGGCGGAGCGCACCGGGGTGGACCGCTTCAGGCTTGGCACCCGGGTCATCGAGCTGGCGGGCTCCTTCCTTGCCAACAGCGACCTGGGCAGTGAGAGTCAGGCCACCCTGCACGAGCTGGCAGACATTACCGGCGAGACCATCCATCTGGCGGTGCCCACCGGCACGGACGTGGTGTACATCGCCAAAATCGAGAGCAAGCACGCCCTGGGCATGTCTTCGCACATCGGGGCGCGCTTGCCGATGTACTGCACCTCCCTGGGTAAAGCCATCCTGGCATTCAGCGTGCCCGAGCTCCTGCAGACTGTGCTGGCTGAGCGCCCACAGGCGCGTACCCCCCATACCATAACCTCCCCCAAAGCCCTGAGAGCGGAACTGGTCACCGTGCGCTCGCAGGGCTTTGCGCTGGATAACGAGGAAAACGAGGCGGGCATCTGCTGCGTGGGCGCGCCGGTCATCGATTATACCGGCAACGCGATTGCCGCCATCAGCATCTCGGGACCGTGCGAGCGCATGGACCGCGAGCGCGCCACCCAGCTGGGGCCGTTGCTGTGGGAGAGCACTCAGCGGGTCTCGCGGCGGCGGGGATTTTCGGGGCAGTTCCAGGGTCCGAACGGACGGAACGGCGCCGGGTAGGGCGCGACCCTCCCGGTAATTCTCATCCAGAACGAACCGCATTCATCCTGGCAGGATATCGAAAGCGAGGAAGCCATGAAAATGTTTATTGATGATCAATGGGTGGAAGCATCCGACGGGGCATGGATGGAGATTCACAACCCCGGCACGGGCGAGGTGCTCGACCAGGTGCCGCGCGGCACGCTGGAGGATGTGACCCGCGTGGTGGCTGCCGCCCAGAAGGGCAAGGAAGCCATGCGCCATCTGACGGCGTACCAGCGCTACGAGATNCTGAACCGCATCGCCCTGGCGATCGAAGCCCACGGTGAGGAACTGGGCAGGCTGCTGGCGGCGGAGAACGGCAAACCCATCCAGCAGACACGGGCCGAGGTGCTGGTGACCGCCAGCATCTTCCGCGGCTTTGCCGAGGAGGGCAAGCGCATCTTCGGACGGGTGATGCCGGTGGATGCGGTGCGCGGCAATGAGCGCCATTTCGCTTTCACCATCCGCCAGCCACTGGGGGTGGTGGCGGCGATCGTGCCGTTCAACTACCCGGTAGAGCTGTGGGGGCACAAGGCCGCCGCGGCACTGGCGGCGGGCAACGCGGTCATCTCGAAACCGCCCAGTGCCTGCCCGCTGACCCTGCTGAAGATCACCGAATTGATGCAGCAGTGCGATCTGCCGCAGGGTGCCCACCAGATGATCACCGGGCCCGGCGTGCTGATCGGCGATTTCCTGGCGCGCTCCACCGGCGTCCAGCTCATCACCGTCACCGGCAGCACCGAGGTGGGCGTGCGGATTGCCGAATTGGCGGCGCAGAACCTCAAGAAAGTGCACATGGAATTGGGCGGCAACGATGCCTTGATCATCCTGGCGGATGCCGACCTGGAGAAGGCCGCCACTGCGGTGGTGCTGGGGCGGCTGGCGCGCGGCAACGGGCAGATCTGCTGCGCGGTGAAGCGCGTCCTGGTGGAAGCGTCCATTTACGACAAGTTCGCCGACCTGCTCACCAAAAAGGCCCTGGCGCTCAAAGTGGGCGACCAGTTGCTGGAAGACACCGACGTGGGTCCGCTGATCAACGAGCAGGCGGCCGCCGAGGTGGAAGCCTTTGTGAACGGAGCGGTGGCAGCCGGGGCAAAGCTGCTGGCGGGCGGCAAGCGCCGCGGCAGTTTCATGGAGCCAACCGTGCTCAGCGAGGTGGCGGTGGATATGCCGCTCTTCAAGGAGGAGGTCTTCGGACCGGTGGTGCCGTTGGTGCGCTTCACATCAATTGACGAGGCGGTGCGCATGGCCAACGACTCACCCTACGGTCTGCAGTCGGCGGTTTTCACCCAGGACATCAACAAGGCGCTGGATATCGCCTACCGGCTGGAGGCGGGCGGCGTGATCATCAACTGGTCGTCGGCCCTGCGGGTGGAGACGCTGCCCTTCGGCGGCATCAAGATGAGCGGGCACGGGCGCGAGGGCGTGCACGACACACTGGAGGAGATGACCGACCAAAAGACAGTTGTCGTCCACAACGCCTTCCCGCCAGTGGACACGCATTAAGGAAAGGTATGGAAGAGACCGATTTTCTGGTGATGCGCGGCATCCGCAAGAGCTTCGATGGCACCCAGGCGCTCAAGGGCGTGGATTTCAGCGCCCGCCTGGGGGAGGTGCATGCCATCGTAGGCGAGAACGGCGCCGGAAAGTCCACGCTGATGAAGATCCTGGCCGGGGCGCTGCGGCGGGATGCGGGCGAGATATTGCTGGACGGAGCCCCGGTGGTGATCAACAGCCCCTTTGCCGCCCACCGGCTGGGGATCCGGGCGGTGTATCAGGAGTTCAGCCTGGTGCGCCACTTGAGCATCACTGAGAACATCCTGCTGGGGCAGATGCCCACCCGCAGGCTGAAATGGCTGGTGGATTGGAAGCTGGCTCACCAGCAGGCGGCCCAAAAACTGGCCGAGATCGGCTTTACCGGGCTGAACGTGCGCACGCAGGTGGCGCGGCTGAGTGTCTCGCAGCAACAGATGGTGGAGATCGCCAAGGCAGCCGTCACCCGGCCGCGCATCTGGATCCTGGACGAGCCCTCGGCGGTGCTCTCTCAGGAGGAACTGAAACGTCTCTTCGAGCTTATTCAGCAACTTAAGCAGGAATCGGCGCTGATCCTGTACATCTCCCACCGGCTGGAGGAGGTGTTCCAGGTGGCTGACCGCATCACCGTGCTCAAGGACGGTGAATTGATCGGCACGGTTAAGCCCGCCGAGGCTGACCAGAACCAGTTGATCAAGATGATGGTGGGGCGCGATCTGGGCGAGCTCTTTCCCAAGCGCCAGCCAAACCCAGGCGAGGAAGCCCTGGCAGTCAAGGATTTCAGCCGGGTGGGTGCGTTCGACAAGGTGTCCTTCTCCCTGCGGCGCGGAGAGATCGTCGGGCTGTTCGGGCTGGTGGGCAGCGGGCGCACGCAGGTGGCGCGCTGCATCTTCGGCGCCGACCCTTTCAGCGCGGGCGAGCTGCGCCTGGAAGGCAAACCACTGAGGCCGCGCTCGCCGCATGATGCGGTGCGGGCAGGGATCGCCTTCCTGACCGAGGATCGCAAGCGTGACGGGCTGGTGATGAGTTGTTCCATCCGCGACAATGCCAGCCTGGCGACCATGAACCAGGTCAGCCGGCTGGGCGTGCTGAACGTGCGCAAGCGCGACGCGCGCGTGCAGGCCAAGGTGGGCGAGCTGTCCATCCACCCGGCGCAGATCAGCCGCCTGGTGCGCCAGCTCAGCGGCGGCAACCAACAGAAAGTCATCCTGGCCAAGTGGCTGCTTTCACAAGCGCGCGTGCTCATCCTAGATGAGCCCACGCGCGGGGTGGACGTGGCCACCAAGCTGGAGATCTACCGCCTGATCAGCGACCTGGCCGACCGCGGCGTTGGTATTTTATTGATCTCCTCCGAACTGCCCGAGATCCTGGGCATGAGTGACCGTGCCCTGGTGATGCGCGAAGGTGCCCTGGCCGGAGAATTTCCACGGGCGCAGGCCAGCGAAGAACGTCTGCTGGCGTGTGCCGCAGGAGTGGTTCAATGAGCATGCAACAGGCAAAAAAACCATCCGTCTTGGCCGGCGCGGCAAACTGGCTCAGGCGCTTTTTCCTGGGCGGGGCCGCCGGCGCAGACGGCAAACGCCGCTGGATCGATTATGCCTTCATCGGGGCTTTCCTTCTGCTGCTGTTGGTGGCAGCCACCCTTTCGGATGTGTTCTTCACCCAGCGCAACCTGAGCAACCTGTTACGGCAGATCGTCACCAACGGGCTGATCAGTCTGGGGATGCTGGTGGTCATTCTCACCGGTGGGATCGACCTCTCGGTGGGCCCGATAGTGGCATTCTCAGCCATCGTTGTCTCGGGCATGATCCAAAACCAGCACCTGCCGCTGCCGGTGGCAATCCTCATTGCCCTGGGCGTGGGCGGGCTGGCGGGGGGCTTCAACGGCTTCCTGATCGCGCGTTTCAAGCTCCAGCCGTTCATCGTCACCCTGGCAACCCTGGGGGCGATCCGCGGGCTGGTGTATGTCTATTCGCAGACGCCCATCACGCCTGCAGACCCCAGCTTCCGCACCATTTTCAGCACGCCCATCCTGGGCCCGTTCACTCTGTCCATCCTGATCATGCTGGTGGCGTTCCTGGTGATGCTGTTCTTCATCAACCGAACCACCGCCGGGCGCGCCATCGTGGCGATTGGCGGCAACGAGGAGGCGGTGCGCCTGGCAGGCATCAACGTCCGGAGGCACATCCTGCTGGCTTACATCATTTCGGGCTTGTGTGCCGCGCTGGCGGGCATCCTGCTGGCCTCGCGGCTGGGGATCGCCCAGCCCAGCCTGGGGGCGGGCTTCGAACTGGATGCGATCGCCGCCTGCGTCATCGGCGGAGCCATCCTGGGCGGCGGGGGCGGCAGCGTCATCGGCACCTTCGGCGGCGTGGTCATCCTGGGGCTGATCGACAACCTGCTCAATCTGTTAAACGTGCAATCCTACTACCAGCAGATCTTCAAAGGTCTGATCATCCTGTTCGCGGTGCTGGCACGCCGCAAGGATAAATAACCCGCGGGCGCGCAACCTTTGTGAAGCCATTAAATAACTAAAAGGAGGTGATGGACAGGCAGAAACGAAACCCTGGCAGGCCCTTTGTACCATAAAACTGTATCCCTATTCATGTTCTGAAAGAGAAGGAGAATAAAAATGAAGAAGCGTTCACTAGTTTTGAGCCTTGTTTTGGTGGTGGTTCTGCTGATGGCAGCCTGTGCCCCAAAGACCACCGCAGGTACTGGCGGTACGACCGCAACTAAGAGCATCAAGATCGGCATGGCCAACTACACCCTGTGCTGCGCCTACTTCATCGGCATGGATCAGGCAGTCAAGGACGAGGCATCGAAGTACTCCAACATTACAGTCATCAGCACTGACGCCAACGGTGATGCCGCCAAGCTGAATTCCGACATCGAAGATATGATCACCCAGAAGGTCGACGGCGTGATCATCAGCGGCGGGCCGCTCGAGCAGCTCCCTGCAGCCCTGGATTCCCTCAAGAAAGCCAGCATCCCCGTCGTCCTGGTCGATCGCCAGTGGTCGGGCGGCTACACCAGCTACGTTGGACCGGATAACTTCACCATCGGCCAGCAGGACGGACAGTTCATCGTCGACAAGCTGGGCGGCAGCGGGACCCTGGTCATCATCAAGGGCGGCCCGGCGGACAACTCCATCGGCCTGAACCGCACCAAAGGCGTGCTCGACATCGTCAGCAAGGTGCCGGGGATCAATGTCATCACTGCGCCGGACTTCGGCGGCTGGAGCGAGGACGGCGGTCTGAAGCAGATGGAAAACCTGCTGGCAGCCAATGCCAAAATTGACGCGGTCTTCTGCGAGAATGACTCCATGTGCCTCGGCGCGCAGCGCGCCATTGCAGATGCCGGCCGCACAACCGAGATGTTCCTGTGCGCTGTGGACGGCCAGAAGGAAGCCCTGCTTCAGATCAAGAACGGCAGCAATTACGCCTGCACCGGGTTGAACAACTCGGACCAGATCGGGCGCACCGGCTTCAACCGGCTGATGAACATCCTGGCGGGCGCTACGCCTCCGCTGAACACCATCCTGCCCTCGCCGGTGATCACCATCGACAACGTGATCAAGTACTACGACCCGAACAGCATTTTCTAAAGACAGCGGTTGGAACAAGCCTGCCGCGGCGGTTGCCCCGGCAGGCAAGCGGGCTTCCTCAGTGGTCCCAGCATGCTCGGCACTGCTGGGGAAGCCCATTCGAAAGAGGAGCCTGCCCGATGGAAATTGAAACCCGCTTGAAACAACTCGGTTTGACCCTGCCCGACCCCCCGAAACCGGTGGGAGCCTATCTCCCCTTTCGGCAGGCGGGCGGCCTGCTGTTCCTCTCGGGCACCACCTGCTACACCCCCGAAGGGCTGCTACTATTTAAAGGGCGGGTGGGCAAAGAGCTGACTCTCAGCGAGGGCTACACCGCGGCCCGCCAGACCATGCTCAATTTGCTCAGCGTGGCGAAAGCCGCCCTGGGCGACCTGGACCGGGTGGAAGGCGTGGTCAAGCTCAATGGCTATGTCAACAGCGCCCCGGATTTCGAGCGCCAGCCCGAAGTGATCAATGGCGCCTCGGACCTGCTCGAGCAGGTCTTCGGAGAGCGCGGCAAACACGCCCGCACCTCCATCGGCGTGAACGTCCTGCCGGGGAACATTCCGGT
>JGI24136J36422_10000920_pt1 | contig 10764 bp, 9 predicted proteins | sample BarGraNGADG00212_2_FD_36422 | JGI IMG/M metagenome (IMG submission 36422)
CGACGTCGAGGGCGCCGCTGCGCACCAACATCTCGACGATCTCCAGCGCCTGCTCGCCGTAGTCCGGTTGTGAGACGAGGAGATTGTCGACGTCGACACCGATGGCTTTGGCGTAGACAGGGTCCATGGCGTGCTCGGCATCGATGAACGCAGCCTGCCCGCCGAGGCGCTGGGCCTGAGCGATGAGGTGATACACCAGGGTGGTCTTCCCCGAGGACTCGGGACCGTAGATCTCGATGATGCGGCCACGCGGGATGCCACCGACGCCGAGGGCGATGTCGAGAGCCAGCGACCCGGTGGGCACGAACTGCATGTCGTCGCTCACGGGGTGGTCGCCCAGGCGCATGACGCTGCCCTTGCCGAACTGTCGCTCGATCTGCGTGACGGCCGCCTCGAGGGCTTTGTCTTTGTCCAAGATAGCGCTCCTCTCTTGCTCAGGACGCGGGAAAGACAGCTACGGGAGTGTGCACGGCGCCGGCTCTCTCCAGGAGGCTACTATACAAGACCATCCGGACGACACCAAACTGCGGAATGTTGACGTTTTGCAGGGCAAATGGTTGACCGCCGTGACGGTATCTGGCGACCGTCACGTGCGGCAGCCACGGGCGCTTGACCGGCTTGAACAGGCCGGTCTGGGCGAGCACCCGGGAGACGTCCGCTCGCAGCTTCCGCAGCCCTCCTCCGGCGTCGGACAGTGAGAGCGCGACGATCTTCTTCGCGCCGCGCCGCGGCAAGAACACGGGCTCATCCAGCTTGAGTGCGAAAGGAGCGAACGGCACGGTGGCCAACGCCTCGACGACGCGCGGTACTTCGTCCTTGCGCACGTCGCCGAGGAAGGCGAGCGTGACATGCAGGGAGACGGTCGCGCGCAGGTCGTCGCGGCCCTCGATCTCTTGGAGCTGCCAGCGGCTGAGGGCGCGGACGACTTCGCGGGGCAGATCGCACGCCACGAAGAGGCGCTCGGCCTCCTCCGCCCAGATCAGGCTCATGCGCCCAGGTGCCTGAGCAGGAGGTGAAGGGCCCGTGTGACGCTGTAGTCGCGAACGGCGGCGCGGTCGCCGGGGAAGTGCCCTCGGGCGACCGCCGTGCCGCCCGGCCCCGCGCACGCCGTGTACACGAGCCCGACCGGCTTCTCAGAGGTGCCGCCCCCTGGGCCGGCGACGCCGGTCACCGCAAGAGAATAGTCGGAGCCGGTGGCGACGCGGACGCCATCCGCCATGGCGCCGGCGACCTCCTCGGAGACGGCGCCGTACTGAGCGAGCATCCCTGGGCGTACCCCAAGCAATCCCATCTTCACCTCGTCGGCGTAGCTGATGACGCCGCCGGCGAAGTAGTCCGAGCTCCCCGGCCGGGCGCTGAGTCGGGCGCCGAGCAGGCCGCCGGTACACGACTCGGCCACGGCGACCGTGACTCGACGGGCACGAAGCCCGTCGGCGACGAGGTCGTCGACCGTGCGCCCGTCGCTGCTGTATACGGGAGCATGGTCCTCCAAGGCGGCGACGACGGCCGCGACCTGCTCCTGCGCCAAGGTCTCTCGCGGGTACCGCAGGCGCACGGTCACCTCGCCGCTTCCTACATTGATGCCGGTCTCCAGCCGGTCGCGCGGCACTGTCTCGAGGATGGGCGCCACCTGGAGCTCGCCGACGCCGAAGATGCGCACGATGCGCACGGCGACATCCGGGAACAGGCCCCCGGCCTCCAGCTCTTGAGCCACCTCGCGCCACATGGCTTCGAACTCGAAGGGCACGCCGGGGAAGGCATAGACACGTGTGTTCCCTCGGCGCGCCGCGATGCCGGGGGCGACGCCGGCCGGCGGCACGGGAGTGGAGCCGGCCGGCAGCAGCGCTTGTCGCCGGGCGAGCGCCAGCACTTGGTCGAAGTCGAGGTCACGTCGTGCGGCGACCACACGCACGCGCTCCTCGAGCATGGCGAGCGCCGCGGGGTGCTCTTCGAGGCCGACCTCGAGGGCTTCGGCCAGGCAGACGGCCGTGAGGTCGTCGTGCGTGGTGCCGAGACCGCCGCCGATGACAAGCAGGTCGGGCTCGGCGGCCAGCGAGAAGCGCAGCGCTTCCGTGAGGCGCCGCTCGTCGTCGGCGACCGTGAGCACGCTGCCGACCTTGACGCCGCGGTCGCTGAGGTCGGCGCTCAGGAACGCGCCGTTCGTGTCCCGGGTGCGCCCGTCGAGCAGCTCGTTGCCGCTGAGCACCACGGCGGCGCGAGAAACGGTGGGCGTCACCAGGACGGACTTCCGGGCATGCGGATGATGCCTCGCGCGTTGAAGAAGTAGCGCACTCCACTGGCCAGCGTGACTACCACGACCACGACGGCGAGGATCCACTGGATGATCGTCGCCACGTCCGTTGAGACGTGGATCAACCGCGCGATGTCGTCGGTGGGCACGAGCACGTAGACCACGTACACGATCTGCAGGACCATCTTGAGCTTGCCATAGCGGTCGGCGGGAATGGACACGCCCTGCGAGATGCCGATGATGCGCAGCACGGTCACCGCGATCTCGCGCCCGATGATGACCATCGCCAGCCAGGCGGCGACGCGGCCCTGGCTGACCAGCGCNATNAGNGCCGCNGCGATGAGCAGCTTGTCGGCGAGGGGGTCGAGGAACTGGCCCAGCGTGGTGATCTGCGCGTTCCGGCGCGCGACGTAGCCGTCGAGCTTGTCGGTGGCCGCCGCGAGGATGAACACGACGGCGGCGGCGATGTCGCCGTAGGGCTCGGGGATCCCCGAGAGCAGGAGCACGAGGAACACCGGGATGAGCAGGATNCGCGCAATGGTGATGATGTTGGCGAGATTGAACTGGCTGCTCACGGCTCCCGGCTCCCGGCGACGGCCTCCACATCATATCCTGCACTGCCCACGGCAAAGGCGTGCACGAGCTGTCCCCTCCGAAGAGGACCGCCGCCGACCAGGGTGCGACCGTCGATGTCGGGTGCCTGGAAGGCGCAGCGCCCCACGGCCGCTCCGTCGTGGCGCGTGATTCCTCGCTCCACGAGCACCTCCAGTGAGCGCCCCACGAACGCCTCCCAGTCGTGGACGGCCACCTGGTCGATGCGCTCACTCAGCCGGGACGCGCGCCCGAAAGTCACGTCGGCCGCGACCTGTCCCGGCAGGCGCGCCGCCGTACCCTCCTGCGCGTCATACGGGAACACGCCGGCGGCGGCCAGCCCGGCCTCGCCGACGAAGGCGAGCGCATGCTCGAACTCCTCCTCCGTCTCGCCGGGGAGGCCGGCGATGAAGGTGGAACGTATGGCGACGCCCGGAAGAGCGGCGCGGATGCGCGCCAAGAGGCCGAGGTACGCGCCGCCGTCGCCGCCGCTGCCGCCGCCNCGGCGTCCCATGCGCCGTAGCACGGCACCGGAGGCGTGCTCGAGGGGGTGACACACGTCCACGTAGGGCACGGCGTGCCGCGCAAGAGCGTCCAGAATGCTGCTGTCGATGCCGTCCGGCGGCAGGTAGATAAGGCGCAGCCAGACGGAGGAGGGCGGGAGAGCCTTCAGCTCGAACAGCAGGCGCTCCAGCCCGCCCCAGCCGGGCTGCGCCCAGCGCGACGTGTCCTGGCCTACCAGCACGAGCTCCCTGGCGCCGTGAGCGTGCGCGACCTCCACAGCGTCGAGGAGGCCGGCGACAGACTCCTCCTTGGCAGCGTCAATGAAGCCGCAGGTGTTGACGATTACGACGTCTGCCGCGGCGGGCTGCGCTTCGCTGTGCCCGGCCGCCAATTGCCGGCAGGCGAGAGCATCCGAGTCGGCCTCGATCTTCGGGCAGCCGAGGGTGTGGACGAAGAGGCTGGCGCCCGTGAGGGCCTCAGCGATAGTTCACGAACTGCAGGGGGACGCCCCAGTCTTTCTCACGAAGCGCCGCCATCGCCGCTTGGAGCTCGTCCTTGCTCGGCGAGAACACGCGCAGGGTATCGCCCTGGATCTGCACCTTGACCTTCTTGAAGCGCTGACGGATGAGCTTGTTCATCGCCTTGGCCTTGTCGTCGGGGATGCCCTGCGCGATGGGCACGCGCTGGCGGACGGTGCCGCCCAGCGCCTCCTCGACCTTGCCGTACTGGAGCGCCTTCAGCGGCACCTTGCGGCGCACGAGTTTCTCCTCGAGCACGTCCACGACGTGCTTGAGCTTGCCTTCGTCGTCGGAGACCAGCACCAGCGCGTCGCTTTCCAGCGTCACCGAGCTCACGCTCTTCTTGAAGTCGTAGCGCGTAGCGATCTCCTTCTGCGCCATGTTGACCGCGTTCCGCACCTCGTCGATATCGGCGCGCGACACTACATCGAACGATGATTCCTTGGCCATGTCAGCCCTGCCTCTTCATCTTGCCGTTGCGCACCACGAAGTCGAGGGGGTTCGCGCTGTCGATCGGCTTCGCCGTGCGCCCTTCGAGGATGACCTTGACGCTGGAGGGGTTGCCCATGCGAACCCAGAGCACCGTGCCCTTGAACGACTTCCCGCTGCCCTGCTTGATGGTCCCCGAGAAGAGGACGATGCCCGTGGCGTCGTCCCGGCGCACCTGGACCCAGCAGTCGCCTTTCTCCCCGACGATGCGCAGCACGTTCTCGAAACCCGGCTTGATGGAAGCGGAGGCCGCGGGAGTCGGTGTCGCGCTGGGCTTGGGTGACGGGCTGCCGATGCCCAGCGCGCCGGGCTTGGTCGACGGCTGCCCGTCGTCGCCACCCGTGTTCCAGCCCAGTACGACGATGACCGTGAGCACGAGCAGGCAGATCACGGCGAGGAACACGATCGTGTTGCGGCCGCGATGGCTGCGCGGAGACCCCAGCGCGGACGAGCCCCCGAACGGTTCCTGCTGCTCGGCGATCCTCACTCCGGACGACCGCGAACGGTACTCGCCAATGATCACTTCGGGATCGAGGCCCAAGTAGATGGAGTAGCCGCGCAGGAAGCCCTTGACGTACGTGGCCTCGGGCATGACGTCGAAGTCTTCGTTCTCCATCGCCTGCACGTACTTGACACGTATCTTGGTGTCTTCCTCGACCTGCTGGAGCGTAAGGCTCCGGCGAACGCGCGCCTCGCGCAGGGTGTTGCCGATCTCAAACACGGTTGACGGGCATCTCCTGTGTCGCTCGGACGGGGCGCCCAGCGGCGCCCACCCGAACGTGCAGTCTAGTAGGCGTGCTCAGCGAAGACAAATCCGCGACGCCGGCCGCCGAGTGCCGGTCAGACCTCGTGGACGGCCGGCACGGGCGCTTCGCGAGGCTCCTCCGGAGGCTCCTCGCCGGTCAGGCGCCCAAGCGTGGCCGCAAGGGCGCCTTCGTCGATGAGCACGGCGCGCGCCTTGCTGCCGTCGTACCCGGAGATGATTCCCATCTCCTCCATGATGTCGATGAGGCGGCCAGCACGCGCGTACCCTACACGCAGGCGGCGCTGCAGCAGCGCCACAGAGGCGGCGCCCGTGCTCACGACGGTCTTGATCGCCTCCGCGAGCAGTACGTCCCCGCCGGCCGCGGCCTGCTTTTGGTCGGCGTCGGGCCCCGCCGGGTTCTCCAGCAGGTCCTCGCGGAACGCGGGCTTCGCCTGCCGCTTCCAGTGCTCGGTGAGCAGCTTCATCTCCTCTGCCGTGATGAGGGCGCCCTGCACGCGCAGCAGACGGTTGCTGCCCATCGGGCTGAACAGCATGTCGCCCATTCCCAGCAGGCTCTCGGCGCCCCCCTGGTCGAGGATGATGCGCGAGTCGGTCTGAGAACTCACGGCGAAGGCGATGCGCGAGGGGATGTTCGTCTTGATCATCCCCGTGACCACGTCCACCGACGGCCGCTGTGTGGCGACCACCAGATGGATGCCGCAGCTGCGCCCGAGCTGCCCCAGCCGGATGATNGAATCCTCCACCTCGGAGGGCGCCACCATCATGAGGTCGGCGAGCTCGTCGACGATGACCATGATGTAGGGCATGTGCTCCTCGCCGACGCGGGCCAGCTTCTTGTTGAGGGCGCGGATGTCCTGGCAGCCGTTGCGCGACAGCACATCGTACCGCCGGTCCATTTCACGGGTGATGTTGTCGAGCACGTACGTGGCCTGCTTCATATTGGTGACCACCGGGGCAAGGAGATGCGGCACTCCGTTGAAGTTCGAGAGCTCGATCTTCTTGGGGTCGATCATGATCATGCGTACTTCGTCGGGCGTGGCGCGCAGCAGGATGGAGCTGATCAGGGCGTTGAGGCAGCCGCTCTTGCCCGAGCCCGTGGTGCCGGCGATGAGCAGGTGCACCATCTTCCCAAGATCGGCCAGCACGGCCTTTCCTGTGACATCCCTGCCCAGCCAGAAAGCCATCGGCGAGGCGTGCGGCGGGAAGAGCCCGTGGATGTCGCCCAGCGATACGTAGTTGGCGCGCACATTGGGGACCTCGACGCCCACGGCGGTCTTGCCCGGGATGGGCGCCTGTACGCGCACGTCCGTGGCTGCCAGCGCGTAGGCGAGGTCGTTCTTGAGCCCGGCCACGCGGCTCACCTTGATGCCGGGGGCCAGCTGAAGCTCGTAGCGTGTGACCCGAGGCCCAGACACCGTGCCGATGACCTGCGCGGTGATGCCAAAGTGGCCGAGGGTCTCCACCAGGCGCTGCGACACCCGCCGCACGTCGTCGGGAGACTCCCCGCAGTTCTCGCCGAGGCGCCGCAGAAGGGCCGGGTCGGGCAGCGCCCACAGACGTCGCTCGGCCTCGTGAAAGGCCAGCGCCGCCTCTCCCCCATCGGGCTCGCCGGCGGCCGCCTGCCCCAGCGACAGCTGTTCGCCGTCGTCCGTCTCCGCAGTGGCCTCCGGCGGCGGCTGAAACGATGGATGCGATGGCTCGCCGAATATCTCCGGGGCATCCGCTTCGCCGTCGATCAGGTGCGGGGTGTACGTGCTCACCGCGGGCCCATAGTCGGCGACCGGCGTGAGCGAGGTCTGAAGAAGATCGGAGACATCCCTGGTGACCGACTCGTCGAGCTCGACGACACGCGTGGCTACGGCGTCACGACGACGCCCGCCCAGCGCCTCAGCCTGATCGCGGGCGACGCGCCCTGCGGCCGCCATGCCCTCGCGTGAGTGCGACGCCCACTGGCGCAGCGACGACCCTGTGGCCAGGAGCACGCCGGCGACGAACAGGGCAGCGACCAGCACATCTACACCGATGCGGCCGATGATGCCGTGCAGAAGCGCCCAGAGGCCCTCGCCCACGAACCCGCCGTGGGCGTTCATGTAGGCGTCTCGAAAGAGCCGCTCAGGGCGCTCGCCGGCGAACAGTCCCAAGGCATCCGCGGCCGCGGCGAGCAGGAAGGCGGCCACGATCAGTGCGATGCCCCAACTCACCCCGCGCGGCGGGCGGCGGTCGTCCCGCGCCACCAGCACGTAGGCGACGAAGCAGAGCAGGAGCGGCAACACGAAGGCCAGAGGCCCGACGAGCCAGCGTGTGACATCGCCGAGCCAGCGTCCCAGCGAGCCTCCGTCCCAGCCCAGGTACAGAACGAAGGCTAGGAACACCGCCAGGGCCACGCAGGCGATCGCCGCCAGCTCGTGGCGGTGGCGGTTCGCGGACTTCTCGGGCTTGTATGCGGGCCGGACGTTCTGCGGGCGAGCCCGCGATGCGGCGCCCGCGCGGCGCCGGGCCTGCTTAGGGTGTGCAGTCGCCATAGGTCGGTTATTCAACGCGAGCGCGCACATTCCTAGGAAACGGAGGCTTGAGGCAGACGAGCGGCGAGGCGTGGCCCGGGTACGGTGGATCAGACCTCGACCACGACCGGCATGACCAGCGGCCGCCGCCGGGTGCGCGAGTACACGAGCTCGGCCAGCTTGTCCCTGATGTCTTCCTTGATCAGCCTCTGGCCGGTGACGTGGACCTCACCGAGTTCCCGCATGAGGTCGTCGAGCGCGGCGCCGCACTCGTCGAGCACGTCTTTGAGGCGCTCGTCGTCATGCAAGAAGCCGCGAGCAACGAGCTCGTGCGGAGCCACGGTGGCGCCGTTCTGTGCATCGACCGTGACCACCGCGATGAGGATGCCGTCGCCGGCCAGCTGCTGGCGGTCGCGGAGAACGAGGCCCTCCGCGTCGCCGAGCTCGAAGCCGTCCACGAACACCATGCCGGTGGGCACCTTGTCCACGATCTCGCCGTTCTCGGGGTCCAGCTCCAGCACGTCGCCGTTCTCGAGGATGAAGATGTCCTCGTCGCGGATGCCGGACTGCCGCGCCAGCTCGGCGTGGAGGTGCTGATGCCGGTACTCACCGTGCACCGGCACGAAATACTGGGGTCGCAGCAGATTCAGCATCATGCGCAGGTCCTCCTGAGCGGCATGGCCGCTGACGTGCACGCCGCTGCCTTCGCCGTAGATCACCGTGGCTCCGGACTTGAGGAGACGGTTGACTGTCGTCATGACGCTGACTTCGTTGCCGGGGATCGCCTTGGCCGAGATGACCACGGTGTCGCTCTCGTGCAGGCCCACTTGGGGATGGTCGTCGAAGGCCATACGCGTGAGCGCCGACAGTGGCTCCCCTTGACTCCCGGTGGCAAGGATGAGGATCTCCTCCGGCCGGTANTCATCGATCTCGGTGAGCTTGATCATCGCGCCATCCGGCACGTCGAGATAGCCGAGGTTGCGGGCGATGTTCACGTTCTTCTGCATCGAGCGCCCCGAGACGGCGAACTTGCGTCCGTGCAGATGGCCGATGGTGATCGCCTGCTGTACGCGATGGATATGGGACGCGAAGCTCGCCACGATCACGCGACCCTCCGCCTCGGCGAAGATCTGATGGAACGCCTGGCCGACAGTGCTCTCCGAGGCGGTCGATCCCCGCGCTTCGGCGTTCGTGGAGTCACCGAGCAACGCCAGCACGCCACGCTCGCCGAGTCGGGCGAAGGCGTTGACGTCCGTGATGCGACCGTCGATCGGGGTGTGGTCGAACTTGTAGTCACTGGTGAGCACGACGGCGCCGAGATCGGTGCCGAGCACGATGGACAGCGAGTCGGGGACGCTGTGGCTGGTGGCGACGAACGACACGTCGAACGGTCCCAACTGCAGACGTGACTTGTCGTCGACCTCGATGAGGTCGACGCTCTTCAGGAGGCCGTGCTCGTCGAGCTTGGACTTGATGAGTGCGAGCGTGAACCGGCTGCCGTAGACGGGCCGGTTGAGCCGTTTGAGCACGAACGGCAACGCCCCCTGGTGGTCCTCATGGCCGTGCGTGATGAGGAAGGCGAGCACGTCCTCCTGACGCTCCAGGAGCCAACTGATATCGGGGATCACCAGGTCGATTCCGAGCATCTCGTCGCGCGGGAACTCGACGCCGCAGTCGAGCACGACGATCTTGCCACGGTACTCGACCGCGATCATGTTCTTGCCGATCTCGCCGAGGCCGCCGAGAGGGATGATCCTGAGGGAGTCGTTCACGTGGCGATGATCCTATCTGGTCGTGATCCGGAAGGGCGAATCGGGGCGGCATCGGCCCCGCCCAGAACGGCGGTGCGGACGCCGTCCTTGCCGGCGCTCTTGACCTCGTACATCAACGTGTCGGCGTGACGCAGCAAGCCTTCGATGTCGGCCTCGCCGCCGGCGAGCGTGACGGCGCCGATACTGAGGGAGGCCGGCCAGCCGCCCTCGCCGATGGCTACGAGGGCGGCCCCCCGGCCCTTCTGCAGCGCCACGAGCGCGGCCTCGGCCGAGGTGTCGGGCAGGAGCACGGCGAACTCGTCGCCGCCCAGCCTCGCGATGAGGTCGGTGCTCCGCAAAGCATGTCTCCAGGCCCGTGCGACGGCGACGAGCAAGGCGTCGCCCGCCGCGTGGCCGTAGCTATCGTTCACTGCCTTGAGGTCGTCAACGTCGAAGATCGCCACGCTCAGCGGCTGGCCGCTGCGCTGGGCGCGGCGTAACTCGAGGTCGGCCTGTTCGCTGAACTGACGCACGTTGGGCACGCGCGTAAGCGCGTCGACGCGCGCCAGGCGCTGCTCTTCGCCGAGCGCCTGCCTCAAGGCCGCGAGGATGAACACGACCATGGCGAAGAACGCCAGGCGCACCCCGGCGTTCCACCACGGAACCGCGCTGGCCCAAGCCTGGTTGAGAGCGTAGCGGTCGCCCAGCGTCCACAGGATCGTCGCCAGCACCGAGAAGACGAGGCCGCTGATGCGACCGAGCACCCACGTGGCGAGCGCGATGGGCACGGCGTAGAACACCGAGAACACCACGTCGGACCCGGTGACGAGGTCGATGATGCCCACGGCCGCGACCAGCGCGACGCACAGTAGCAGCACGGCGATGTGCGGCAGCCCGTCGACGAACGCGGCGAGGCGACCGAAGGGGGTCATTCCCGGCTCAGCATACCCAGCGACCGCAGCTCGTCGGCAACGGCGGCGGATTCTTGGGGAGTAGCGGGCACCAGCGGGAGGCGCAGACCGCCCACGTCGTACCCGAGCAGGTTGAGAGCTTCTTTGACGAGGATGGGGTTGGCAGTCAGGAACAGCGTCCTGTAGAGAGCGCGGAGGCCTTCGTCGAGCCTCTCCGCCCCGGCCTCGTCGCCGGCTCTGACAAGCCGAGCCAGCTCGGCCAGCCGCGGCCCGACGACGTGGCTGGCCACGCAGATGCCGCCCAGGCCGCCCATCTTCAGCACGCCGAGCAGCATGTCGTCGTTGCCGGCGTAGATGCCGAGATCGCTGAGCTCGCGCAGCCGACGAAGCTCGCCGAGATCGGGGTTGGCCTGCTTCACGGCGATGATGTTGTCGATCTCGCCGAGGGCGGCCAGCGCCTCGGGCGACAGGTTGACCACCGA
>JGI24136J36422_10000925_pt1 | contig 10738 bp, 10 predicted proteins | sample BarGraNGADG00212_2_FD_36422 | JGI IMG/M metagenome (IMG submission 36422)
TCGTTTTGAAAATAATAATTAATAAATAAAATTATGAGCTCAGGAAAAGTGTTATTAGGCGTATTGGCCGGTGTTGCTGCCGGTGCATTCTTAGGGATATTATTTGCCCCTGAAAAAGGTACGAATACCCGTAAAAAGATCTCTAAAAAGGGAGAAGATTTTGCGGAAGGATTAAAAGAAAAGTTTGATGAAATTCTTGACAACATTTCAGACAAATTTAATGAGGTAAAGGAAGAAGTTTCTGATCTTACCGAACAAGCAAAAACTAAAGTTTCAGAAGTTAAAAAAGAGGTAAAAGCGGCAACCCGCTGAAATGATATCATTCTGGTTTAAAAATTAAACACGAAATAAAAACATTAATCATGGTACTGGAATCATTAAATGAGATCATTCCTCATGCAAAAGATTACAAATCCTCTGATTGTACATTGTTAGGATTTAATTTGCCCTCATTAATTGCAACTATGAAGCAAAGTAATACCTGGGCAAAAGGGGAACTTAATGCATTGATTCTTTTAAAAAGTCCCGAAAAACAGATTATCCTAACTGCAGTGCATGTAGGAACAGAAATAAAGTCTTTTCAATCAAATGAGTCAATCACATTTCAGATAATTGAAGGCAGGCTTAGATTTCATATCAGGAAGGACATNTTGACCCTTAATGAAGGCCAGTTGATGACACTCCANGAAAACATAAAATATCGTCTCACAACNCAGGAAGAAACAGTATTCCTTTTAACAATCTCAGATAGCATTAAAAAGGGTNCACATAACTGATAATGCTGCTGGCCGTACAACTTTATCAAGACTCAGGATATGGAAGATAATACCAAATTACTTGAATCGCTGCTGGAAAAAGCTACTGATTTTGGGAAAACAAGTTTTGAGTTAGTTAAGCTAAAAACTCTTGACAAGTCAACCGATATTGTATCTTCTTTGGTACCGAACTCAATTGTCTTTGTACTTATTGTAACATTCATGCTTTTTTTAAATCTGGGATTAGCTTTATGGTTGGGCGATATCCTTGGCAAAATATTCTACGGATTTTTTGTGGTAGCTGCCTTTTATATTCTTGCAGGTATTGTCATNCATTTCTTTATGCATAAATGGATCAAGAAGCTTGTTGGAAATTATTTCATCAAACTGATGCTTAAATAAGAATATATGCAAAACATAACCTCCAAAGCCGGGCTTAAAGATGCAATTCAATTATTGGAAGCGGAACAAGCTATAAAAGGCCAGTTATTGAAAGATCAATTCTATCTTACTTATGAAAGCTTAAAGCCTGTCAATCTTCTAATGCATACATTGAAGGAGATCTCTTCATCACCGTATCTGATCGATAACATTTCAGGCACAGCTATGGGTTTAGCCGGCGGGTTCCTTTCTAAAAAAATATTTGTGGGAACATCTGGTAATCTGATTAGGAAACTTATTGGTTCTATCCTTCAGTTTGGGGTAACAAACATTGTTGCTCAAAATTCTGAAATAATTAAATCCATCGGCCAGGCCATATTTCAACATTTTTTTCACAAAAAAGAAATGAACTCTTAAAGCTGTGTCAGGTGAAGAATTAAAATTACCTTTTTATGTAAAGGTGACTATCTTTTTAGTGGGCTTTATTGCCTTATTAGCAATAATGTACATCGCTAAAAGCATTATTATTCCTATCGTTTTCTCTTTAATCTTAGCAATAGTACTACACCCTGTCGTAAATTTTTTTGTAAGGCTAAAAATTAACAGGGTAATTGCAATTACAATTACCCTGTTAATTACCTTTTTCGTCATTGCCGCATTTGGTGCTGTTTTATTTTCGCAGGCAAGCCGGTTCAGCGATTCATGGCCGCTACTCGTTGAAAAATTTACCACCTTACTTAACCAAACCATTACTGATGCTGCAGATTATTTCGATAAGGACCCACAAAAGATNCATGAATGGATTACAAAANCACAGGGTGAATTAATCAACACCAGTACCGCTGCAATCGGACAAACACTCGTCGTCCTTGGCAATGGATTAGTAATACTGCTCTTAATTCCATTTTATATCTTTATGATATTATTTTATCAGCCTCTGTTACTCGAATCTATCCAAAGGCTTGTTGGATCGAACCACCAGAGTAAGGTGAAAGAAATAGTTACCCAGATCAAAACTGTTATTCAACACTATCTTGTAGGACTGGCTATTGAAGCAGGAATGATGGCAATAATGAATACTGCAGCTCTTTTGATACTGGGCATTGAATACGCTGTCATTCTTGGAATTCTTGCAGCATTGCTTAACGTTATACCGTATATTGGTGGAATCGTTGCAGTAGCATTGCCTATGATGGTTGCGCTGGTTACCAAATCAACACCATGGTACGCCTTTTATGTTATTGTAGCCTATTATGTCATTCAGCTGATAGACAATAATTATATCGTTCCCTACATTGTTGCCTCAAAAGTAAAAATCAATGCACTATTTTCTATAATAGTGGTACTTGCCGGAAATGTTTTATGGGGTATACCTGGTATGTTTCTTTCCATGCCATTACTTGCCATTGTTAAACTCATGTGCGACAATATAGAATCCTTAAAGCCGTGGGGATTCTTGTTAGGCGATACTATGCCCTCAATATTAAAAATAAAAAAGATTTCAAAAAAATCAGATATAAATAACTAATTTTAAAAAATGAAGTTTTGTCTGAAATTGATGTAACTTTTATTGAAGGAGTAATTTTTCTCAATATAATCTAAACCAATTTACATTTTGAAGATCTTTATCAAATATATGGTCAGCATGCGATGCAAAATGCTGGTGAAAGAAGAATTGAAAAAACTCGGCCTGCATTTCATCCTCGTTGATATGGGAGTCGTAGATATTATGGAAAATATCACATCAGATCAGCGGGAGCAAATAAGAATTGCATTGCAAAGATCAGGACTGGAGCTGATGGATGACAAGAAAGCAGTTCTCATTGAAAGGATAAAAAATGTAATAATAGAGATGATTCATTATACAGATGAATTACCTAAAGTTAATTTTTCTGACTATTTAAGCGAAAAATTAGATTACGACTATACTTATCTGGCTAACTTATTTTCTGAAGTTCAAGGAACTACCATCGAAAAATTCATCATTTCTCATAAAATAGAACGTGTAAAAGAACTGATTATTTATGATGAACTTAACATTACAGAAATAGCCTGGAAGTTGCACTACAGCAGCGTAGCTCACTTATCCACTCAATTTAAAAAAATAACGGGACTCACTCCATCACATTTCAAAAATCTAAAATATAAAAGACGAAAACCGATTGATGAAATTGGCAATTAAGATTGAAAAAACTGAATCAATCAACTTTTATAAAGCGTAATTTTAAAATAAAATGGAAAGAATAAAGTTACATGAATCTCTATATGCCAGCAGTTTAATAGAAGCAAGTCTTGACCCATTGATTGCTTTCAATACTGAAGGCATAATTACTGATATGAATCAGGCAAAAGTGGACATAACAGGTATTAAACGTAAAAAACTTATTGGCACAAATTTCTTTGATTATTTCACGGAACCACAAAAAGCGTTTGAGGTTTACCAGGAAGTATTCGCAAAAGGATTTGTTACCGATTCTCCGCTTACATTTCGCCATAAAAACGGTAGGCTTACCGACGTGTTATTCAATGGATCTGTTTATAAAGATGAGAGTGGCAAAGTGCTTGGTGCTGTATTGGTGGCCAGAGACACTGCAGAGCAAAAATGGGCAACTGAATTAAGCATAGCAAACAAAGAACTTGCTTTTCAAAACGATGAAAAAGAGAGTCGGGCAACTGAGTTAAGCATAGCTAACAAAGAACTTGCTTTNCAAAACGATGAAAAAGAAAAACGGGCAGCTGAGTTAAGTATAGCNAACAAAGAACTTGCTTTTCAAAACGATGAAAAAGAAAAACGGGCAGCTGAGTTAATACTTGCTAACAAAGAACTTGCTTTTCAAAACGATGAAAAAGAAAAACGGGCAGCAGAATTAATTCTTGCAAACAAAGAACTTGCTTTCCAAAACGAAGAAAAAGAAAAACGGGCAGCTGAGTTAATCCTTGCTAATAAGGAACTTGTATTTCAAAACGAAGAAAAAGAAAAACGGGCAGCAGAATTAATTCTTGCAAACAAAGAACTTGTATTTCAAAACGAAGAAAAAGAAAAACGGGCAGCAGAATTAATCATTGCTGACAAAGAGCTTATTTATCAAAACGATGAAAAAGAAAAACGGGCAGCAGAATTAATCATTGCTGATAAAGAGCTTATTTATCAAACTGAAGAAAAAGAAAAACGGGCAGCTGAGTTAATCATTGCTGACAAAGAACTTGTATATCAAAACGAAGAAAAAGAAAAACGGGCAGCTGAGTTAATCATTGCTGACAAAGAACTTGTATATCAAAACGAAGAAAAAGAAAAACGGGCAGTTGCAAATAAAGAACTTGAAAAAATCAGCTATTCATTAAAATTAGCTTCACAATATTCTCTGAGTCTGATTGAAGCAAGTCTGGATCCATTGGTTACTATCAGCCCCAAAGGTAAGATCACTGATATGAATCAGGCAACAGCTAATATTATGGGGATAAATCGCGAAAAACTTACAGATACCGACTTTTTTGATTATTTCACCGAGCCGCAAAAAGCCCGTGAAGTTTATCAGGAAGTTTTTGCAAATGGCTCTGTAGCCGATTCTCCACTTACGCTTCGGCATAAGGATGGCAAGCTTACCGATGTATTATTCAATGGATCAGTTTATAAGGATGACAGAGGAAATGTACTTGGCGCAGTTGTCGTGGCCAGAGATATTACCGACCAAAAAAGAATTGCTACTGAATTGACAGAAGCGATTGTATTTGCCGAACTGGCAACTGAATTAGCTGAGGAGGCAAAAATAAAAGCCGAAAACGCCACTCTGATAGCAGAAAATGCAGTGAAGGCGAAACAACAGTTCCTGTCAAATATGAGCCATGAAATCCGCACTCCTATGAATGCGATTATCGGATTTACAAAAGTGTTAATGAAAACAGATTTGTCTGCAAAACAAAAAGAATATCTAACAGCCATTAAAATTAGTGGCGACTCTTTAATCGTACTCATTAACGACATTCTCGACCTGGCAAAAGTAGATGCCGGTAAAATAACATTTGAGCAGATTCCTTTCAAAATGTCGTTATCAATATCCGCAATGCTTCATTTGTTTGAGACAAAAATTCAGGAAAAGAATTTAATATTGGTTAAAAAATATGATGAAAAGATTCCTGAGGTACTTATTGGCGATCCTGTGCGTTTACACCAGATCATTCTAAATCTTGTAAGCAATTCAGTCAAATTTACGTCAAAAGGGAAAATTATGGTCAACATTCAATTGCTGAGTGAAGATGAAGAGAAAGTAAAAATTCAATTTTCCATTTCAGATACAGGAATCGGAATAGCAGTAGATAAAATAGATAAGATTTTTGAAAACTTTCAGCAGGCTTCAAGCGGTACTGCCAGACTGTACGGTGGCACAGGATTAGGACTTGCCATTGTCAAACAATTAGTGGAACATCAGGGTGGAAGCATTTCTGTGAAAAGTAAAATTGGCGAGGGTTCCACTTTTAGTTTTATTTTGACTTTTAAGCAAACAAAAGCGGATGCTGAAATAGAACCTGAAATAGTTGAATTAGATACTGAAATCACAAATGTAAAAGTGTTGGTTGCAGAAGATATTGCACTCAACCAATTATTAATGAGAACACTCCTGGATGATTTCGGATTTGAATGCGATATTGCTGCCAATGGGAAAATAGCTATCGAAAAGCTTCATGCCAAATCTTACGATATTATTTTGATGGACTTGCAGATGCCTGAAATGAATGGGTTTGAAGCTACTGAATACATAAGGAACACGATGAATTCTGTTATCCCCATAATTGCCCTGACAGCTGATGTAACCACCGTAGATTTAGCAAAATGTAAGGCTGTTGGTATGAATGATTACATTGCCAAGCCCGTAGACGAAAGATTATTATATAGTAAAATAGTCGGGTTTGTAAAGAAAACNATNNTTTTNAACGAAAATACAGAAATCTTAAACNATGAAAGCATAAAGTTAAAATGCACTAACCTGGATTTTTTAAAACAGCGTACAAAGTCCAATCCTTCCTTAATGATGGAGATGATTTCCCTTTATCTGGAACAAACTCCAGCTTTAATCAAAATTATGAACCAAAGCTTACTCTCTAAAGACTGGAATTTATTATACACAACAGTACATAAAATGATCCCCTCGTTTTCAATTGTGGGAATAAGCGCTGATTTCGAAAATATGGCAAAAAAAATTCAGGAATATGCCAGCACCCGGAAACAGACAGATAAAATACACGACTTGGTTATACAGNTTGAAAATGTTTGTAATAGAGCATGCGATGAATTGGAGGAAGAGTTTAACCTGATTAAAAATACTAAATGATGAATTCCAATTATAAAAGAACGCTTTTTATAGTAGAAGACGATGCAATGTATTTAAAATTAGTGGAAATTGAATTTCTCCAATATCCCGATTTTAAACTTGAAACATTCGCGACGGGAGAACTTTGTGTAGAGAACTTGTCACATAATCCAGATCTGATCATCCTGGATTATCATCTCGACAGTGTTGATAAATTTGCAATGAATGGAATACACACCTTAGATAAAATAAAAGCAATCAATCCCAATATTCCGGTAGTGATGTTATCCTCACAGGATAAAATTGAGGTGGCTATAAACTGTATGCGTCATAATGCTTATGATTATATTGTTAAGAGTGAAACTGCTTTTATAAGTTTACAGAAGGTTATTGCCACAATCTTTCATACTCAGAAATTAGAAAAAACCTTAGAATGGTATAAAGCGAATACATAATCCATATCACTCTAGAGTAACTCTTTTCTGCTTTCCCCCGGTTCCAAAACTATTTTTTGTTATTTCAAATACAGTCTGGGAATATCACTGGATTGATATATGTGAATCATGTAACTTTTTCCTAAAGTTCTGTAACACTCATGGCGCTTTAGTTCCTCACCTTTGCACAGTGAAACATGTNAACTGNACCTGGCTGATATGTCCANGTGTGAATTTTATATAATAAAAGGACNATATAAACCATGATAGGTGTAAAAAAAGAAGGTATATTACTAGAGAAAACCCAGCTCGAGTTTGAGAATGAAGGCGTGCTGAATCCTGCAGTGATACGCGAAGGTGACAGTGTTCATGTTTTTTACAGGGCAGTACAACAAGGAAACTATTCAAGTATTGGTTATTGTAAACTTGATGGCCCTTTAACCGTGGTTGAAAGGTGGGATAAACCTATTCTTGTTCGTGAATGTGAATATGAATCCCATGGCGTCGAAGATGCACGTATTGTGAAGATAGATGACCTTTATTATTTGACATATACAGGATACGATGGGATAAATGCACGGGGGTCTTTGGCTATCTCAAAAAATCTGAAAAAATTTAAAGACCGAAGGATCATTGTACCTCCTATTACTTATGCGGAATTTGTATTTCTTGCTGAATCTGCCGGAAAGGTAAATGAGAACTATTACCTTAATCATAAATTTTACTTTCATGCAGCAGATCCCGAAAAAAAGATGATGCTGTGGGATAAAAATGTAGTATTCTTTCCCAGGAGAATTGACGGCAATCTTGTATTTCTGCACAGGATAAGGCCTGGAATTCAAATTGTATCGGTAAAAAGTTTAAAGGATCTCACGAAAGAGTTCTGGGATGATTATTTTCTTAATCTGCAGGAGCATATTGTACTCGATCCGGTTCATGCCCATGAGTCAAGCTATATTGGCAGTGGATGTCCTCCTATCGAAACAGAACATGGCTGGCTGTTGATTTACCATGGAGTGGAACATATTGGTCCGGATCACGTTTATTCCGCCTGTGCTGCTTTACTGGATTTAGATGACCCTGTAAAAGAAATTGCAAGATTACCTTATGCTCTTTTCTCACCTCAATATGATTGGGAATTAAAAGGAGAAGTAAATAATGTGGTATTCCCAACCGGAACTGCCGTGTTTGGTGATACTTTATTTATTTATTATGGAGCTGCCGATACGCTGATAGCTTGCGCTTCAGTGAATTTACATGAGTTGGTGGCCGAATTATTAACTTATAGTTCAAAAGATGAAAAATAAAACTGGCCCAAAGCAAAATACTGTGGAATCTTATGATCGCGAAGGGTTGTTTAGCTTTGAAAAATCAGAATATCCCGCGGTGAGTCCGCTAATGAGTAAACAAAAACCACTGATAGCTAAAATCAATGACCCGGCTGAAATATTGATTATTACATCATATCCACCCAGGGAATGCGGTATCGCTACCTATTCTCAGGATTTGATAAAAGCGCTTAATAATAAATTCAGCAATTCTTTTTCTATAAAAGTCTGTGCTCTGGAATCAGGAGATGCAGATTTTCAATATCCAGAGGAAGTAAAGTATACTCTTAAGACATCATTAGCTGAAAGATACGAAAGACTGGCCTTGCAGATTAATAAAGACCATCGAATCAGAATTGTCCTGATCCAGCATGAGTTTGGCTTTTTTAAAAAACAGGAACAGGCGTTTCTTCAACTTTTAAACTTACTTACAAAACCTGTTATTATTGTTTTCCATACTGTGCTGCCTTATCCTGATCTACAGTTGAAATCTAACATAAATAGTATTGCAGCAGCATGTGAAGCTATCATCGTGATGACTCATAATTCGGCCGGGATATTAATTATCGATTATGGATTGCCAAAAGAAAAAATATCAGTGATAGCCCATGGCACTCATTTGGTACCTCACTTAAGCAAAGAATTTTTGAAAAAAAAATACAGATTCAAAGGACGGAAAATACTTACAACGTTCGGCTTACTGAGTTCGGGAAAGAGTATCGAAACTACATTAAAAGCATTACCTGCTATAGTAAAAACTAATCCGGATGTATTATTTCTCGTCATAGGCAAAACCCATCCTGAAGTTTTAAAGGAGGAAGGTGAAAAATACCGGATAAGTCTTGAAACAATGGTAATTCAATATAATTTAACACAACATGTTAAATTTATTAATACCTATTTAACATTAACGGATTTGCTTGAATATTTGCAGCTTACAGATATTTACCTTTTTACCACTAACGATCCTAACCAGGCTGTAAGCGGTACTTTTGCCTATGCAATGAGTTGTGGCTGTCCAATCATATCAACTCCTATTCCTCATGCGAAGGAACTACTGACTGAAGATACAGGAATTATTATTGATTTTCGGGACTCAAAACAATTAGCTGATGGAGTTATCCGGTTACTGAATGATACTCAATTAAGAGGAAATATCAGAATAAATACCTTACAGAAAATTGTTCCCACATCCTGGGAAAATTCTGCTGTTGAACATACTATACTATTCAAAAAAATAGCTCGCGATAAAATTGCATTACAATATAATCTCCCGCCCATTAATCTGGACCATATAGAACAAATGACAACCAATACAGGGATCATTCAGTTTTCAAAAATCAATCAGCCTGATCTCTGTACAGGGTACACACTGGATGATAACGCCAGAGCCGCGGTAGCTCTATGTATGCATTTCATCTTAACCCGCGATACCAAAAGTATCTGGTACATAAATAAATATCTCAGTTTTATTAAACTTTGTCAGCAACCTGCAGGTGACTTTTTAAACTATCTGGATATTGAAAATAAATTTACCGGTCAAAATAAAGCTGCAAATCTTGATGATGCGAATGGAAGGGCTGTCTGGTCCCTTGGTTATTTAATCTCTAAGAAACATTTGCTTCCCGCGAAAACCAGTTCAGAGGCTTTAGCAATCATTAAAAAAGGAATTCCTCATATTGAAACGATACATTCCACGCGGGCAATGGCCTTCTCTATAAAGGGGTTGTATTATTATTACATAACCATAAAATCGTCAGAAAACCTTGACCTTATAAGAACGCTGGCAAATAGATTGGTTGAGATGTACAAACATGAATCAAACGAAAAATGGCAATGGTTTGAGGGTTATCTTACTTATGCAAACAGCATCTTACCTGAAGCCTTGCTATATGCCTGGTTGTTATCAGGAGATACAATTTACAAAGAAATCGCCATAACCTCGCTTCGTTTCCTGTTGTCGAAAACTTTTAATGAAAACGGGATAGAAGTAATATCAAATAGGAACTGGCTGCAAAAGGGTAAGGTAGCCGGTCATTTTGGTGAGCAACCGATTGATGTTGCCTATACAATTATGACATTAAGTAAATTTTATGATGCATTTTTTGATGAAGAATACCTTATAAAAATGGAAACCGCGTTTAACTGGTTTTTGGGAAACAACCGCTTACATCAGATAATTTATAATCCATGTACAGGTGGCTGTTATGATGGATTGGAAGAAACTCATGTGAACCTCAACCAGGGAGCAGAATCTACAATAAGTTATCTGATGGCACGATTGACGATTGAAAAGTATAGAAAGCAGGCTAATACACCCGATAATCAATTCCTGGAAGATCCTAAAAAGAAATCAATAAAAAAAGAAGCGATTGTTTTATCAGCACCAGGATATTCGAAGGGGTTTGCATCTTATTATTTCATTCCAGATGCCTCCGGAATAACCAAAAAAAATATTAAGAGATACAAAATATGGGATTAAGGAATGAGGTGTGAGGCATGAGGCGTGAGGGGTGAGGTGTGAGGGGTGAGGG
>JGI24136J36422_10000926_pt1 | contig 10732 bp, 9 predicted proteins | sample BarGraNGADG00212_2_FD_36422 | JGI IMG/M metagenome (IMG submission 36422)
GAAAAGGTGCCTTCATAATCCTGCATTCCCCCGAGTTGAATACCAAATGAAGTGGGATCTGAGGCTATTTTCCCCCATGTTTCCTTATGCTCAAAATAATTTATAAGAATTTGAAATTCAGCCCCTGATGGAAGATGCCAACCATTGGGACATGAGTTTCCTGCAGTCTTCCAATCATAAAGCACACCGTACCCCGNNATATTGTTTGAATCGTTATCATAATAAAATGCACCGCTTTTAGCTTTNTACCTGAGGNTTTCTGCCATCCAGGTAGCACCAGCTATTGTTATAGTNCGATAAACATTGCCATCCCGCTTATCGTTGTATTTACCCTGCCCGGATAAATTCGCAAAAGCTAATAATAACAGAAAGGCTAATAAAATCTTCTTCATATCTCTTTTGTTTTCAAATATTATTAATAAAGCCGAATATTCATTAATCAAATATCATACCATATCGAAAAACCGCATGCAAAAATAAAATATGCGTTCATATAGTACAGTTGAAAAATTAAAATGTTATTAACCAACTATCTCAAATTATCAAAAAACTGTCAGGATGTAACAGTAAAAAGATGGCGTTTAACAATTTAGAAGTGGACAAGAAGAAGAAATGGAGAAAAAGGGAGATAAAAATTTCCCGGAACTAATGGTTCAGTTCCGGGATAATTTAATCCTGATTAAAAAGCAATGAATTTTTCCCTGGGTGTCATACAGAAATCGCATTTTGCAGTTACACTTCCTGCGTCATAAGTGTTTCCGCAAACAGGACATACAAACCATCTTGCCGGAAGGCTTTTTTCTCCACCACCATTTAAAGCCGCCAGAGCTGTTTTATAAAAAAACTGGTGTTTCTTTTCTGTATCCAGGGCCCATGTAAATGACTTTACTGCGTCTTTGCTTTTTTCCTTTTCAGCTAAAGCAATGAACCCGGGGTACATTGTTTCAAGTTCGTATGTCTCTCCTTTTATGGCATCTGTAAGATTTTCGACAGTTGACAGAACATTAAAAGTTCCAATTTGCGGTCCTGCAATCTTTTCACCAAGTTTTTCAAGTACTTTTAAGTGATTGCCAGCATGTATAGCTTCTGCTTTTGATGTTGCAAGAAACATCATGGCAACTGTATCAAAACCTTCAGACTTAGCTTTCTCGGCAAATGCTGCATATTTTGTNCTGGCAGTTGACTCGCCATTATAAGCGGCCTTTAGATTTTCGATAGTCTTAGCAGGTTTTGGAGTGCATCCGGATATCAGTCCAATAGCCAACAAAAACATAAATAATCTTGTAACCTTTTTCATAATAGTTAGTTTAGTTTATAAAAAAAAATAAATGCGCTTAAATAGATTAGTTGTTTTATCCCAACCCGATCATGAAATCGTAGACCATGGTTCCTCCCATATATCCTGTAAAAGTGACAGCAGTAAAAGCCAGAAAGTAAAAACCGAAGGCTATCCATTTTAATGGAGTCTCCTCTTTCTTTCGGACAACAAGCCAAATCCTGAAGATTGACCCGGCAATCATCAGCGCCATAGTTATAAGAGCGCCAGTCTCGTGTTTTTGAAATACTTTTAAAATCGCACCCTGGGTTGGCTCCTCGGTAAACAATTGTCCGGTAGACCATGCAACAATTGCACCCAGGGTGCCCAGGATCATAAGATAAAAACCAGTCTTTGAAAGACATTTTTCGCTTTTGAAAAAGAGCGAAACAACTTCGGCAACAAATCCAACAGTTATAAGTGCAATGGGAAAGTGCACTAACATCGGGTGTAAATGGTCTGTGTTGAACATGATAATAATAATTTGCCAGTGTATGGATTAACGAATCTTTTAGTTATTGCTTTGTTTCTGTTCAGTTAACCAAAATTAACCTTTTCATTTGATTATAACAATATGTCTATAAAAATAAATACAGACGAAAGAATGTTTTTAAAAATCCCAATTGCCTGTTCATTGAAGAGTAGTTGGTTAAACTGATTAGCAAAGCAATTAGAAATTAATTAACTTTGAACCCTTTTAAAATAGTACAAACTCCGGATAGAATGTCAGAAAAAACAGATCTGAAACCTTATGGCGAAAAACAGATTGCGTTCGATAAGCGATATCTTGAGATGGCACTTATCTGGGCACAGAATTCATATTGCAAAAGAAGGCAGGTAGGAGCTCTTATTGTAAAAGGCAGAATGATTATATCTGACGGTTATAATGGTACACCATCCGGATTTGAAAATATTTGTGAAGATGAAAATAATATTACAAAACCATACGTTCTTCATGCAGAAGCAAATGCCATAACAAAAGTTGCAAAGTCGAATAACTCAAGTGAAGACTCAACTCTTTATGTGACAACTTCGCCTTGTATGGAGTGTTCAAAACTTATTATTCAGTCGGGTATAAAGAGAGTTGTCTATTGTAACCGATATCATAAAACTGATGGCCTTGATCTGCTGAAGCGTGCAGGAATAGAATTGGTATATATTGACCCAGAAAAGAAAATTTATGAACTACAATAACTCAAAAAAAGCAGTTTTCCTTCCGGTTATACTTGGAATAGCTCTGGTTGTCGGTATAATTATCGGACGATATCTTCCTTCCGGGAATGACTTTTCCCAGCATTCAAATATCCGGTCCAGAAATGATAAGTTAAATAGTATTCTGAATATTATTGAGTCAAATTATGTTGATTCAGTGAATCGTAATATTTTAGTTGAGGCAGCCATCCCTGCCATTTTAAAAAAGCTTGACCCGCATTCAGTATATATTCCGGCAAAAGATCTTGCCCGTGCCAATGAACCATTGCAGGGTAATTTCGAAGGCATTGGAATCTCATTCAGTATGCTTACTGATACAATCCTGATTATAAGCACAATTCCAGGAGGTCCGTCTGAAAAACTTGGTCTTTTGCCTGGCGATAAGATCCTTTATGTCAATGACACCCTGGTTGCCGGCAAACATATAATCGACGAAAAGGTAATGGGGATGCTTAAAGGACCGAGGGGAACTATTGTTAAAATAAAAGTGCTAAGGAGTGGCCAGAAGGAGCTTCTGCACTTTGAGATAACCCGCGATAAGATCCCAATCTACAGTGTTGACGTGGATTATATGGTAAATGATAAGATTGGATATATTAAGATCAACACATTTGCCATGACGACTTTTGATGAGTTCATGAAGGGGCTCAGGGAACTTAAAGATCATGGGATGACCAGCCTCATACTGGATCTACGCGGTAACTCGGGCGGTATTATGGAAGCTGCTATTCAGATAGCAGATCAGTTCCTGAAGGAAGGCCAGTTAATTGTTTATACAAAAGGACGCGCTTCTCCCAGAAGTGAAGCTAAAGCTACAGGAAAAGGAGAATTTGAGACAGGAGACCTTGTAGTTCTTATAGATGAGTGGAGTGCATCGGCGAGCGAGATCCTTGCAGGAGCCCTTCAGGATAACGACCGTGGAACAATTATTGGTCGCCGATCCTTCGGGAAAGGATTGGTTCAGGAACCGATTCCGTTCTCCGATGGTTCAGGAATGCGGCTTACTATNGCCCGTTATTATACTCCTACCGGCAGGTCAATTCAAAAACCGTATAAAGATGGTTATGANAAATATTATGAAGATCTTCATGANAGGTATACTCATGGTGAGTTTGAAGTTTCAGACAGTATCCATTTTTCTGACTCTCTGAAATTTACTACCCCGGAAGGGAAGATTGTCTATGGAGGTGGAGGTATTATGCCCGACAAATTTGTACCTTCTGATACTTCAGGTATGTCTTCTTATTTTCTAAAAGCAAGACCTTACATTTACAGATTTGCACTAAAATATACTGAGAATTACAGGGATGTACTTAAAAAATATACCGAAACCGGAGAGATGGAAAAATATCTTGATAAACAGGCTCTTCTCGATCANTTTGTACAGTATGCTGCAACAAACGGAATAAAGAAAGATCTCCCCGGGTTAAAAATATCAGGAGATATAATTCATACTCAGATAGAAGCATATATTGCCCGTAATATCCTGGATAATAAAGGATTCTATCCTATCTGGGAAAAGATTGACACGACACTTAAATATGCAATTGATTTTCTGAAAAAGTAAAACNGTTTACGGTACATGCTAATTAGCATGTTAGTTAAATTGTAATTCTGATTTAATAAATCTAACTTTGTTAAACTTCCTTCCCTTTGGCAAAAAGATAAACTATAAACATTTCATAACCAATGAGTAAAGTTTTATTTTCCTCAATTTCCAAGAAACTGGTAATGGCGTTAGCTGGTCTGTTTTTACTCACATTTTTACCTCTCCATCTAATAATCAACCTGATGTTGTTAAAGAGTGACCCTGATCCTTTTAACAAAGCCGCTCAGTTCATGGCATCTTTCCCATTGATAAAAATTTTAGAGGTTGTTCTTATCGGAGCAATACTTATTCATATTTCCTGGGGTATTTACCTTCAGATCCAAAACTGGATTGCCCGTCCGGTTGGTTATGTCAGCGCCATCAAATCAGAGACATCATTTTTCTCCCGTTTCATGATCTGGACCGGAGCTACCATTCTCACCTTTCTTGTCCTTCATTTTTTCAATTTCTTTTTCATTAAACTTGGTATAGTTAAAGGGAATCCGGAAGATTTCTATTCAGTAGCTCATAGTCTTTTTAAGATCCCTGCGTATGATTTCATTTATCTTGGTTGTTTTGCACTTCTCGGATTTCACCTTTTTCATGCTTTTTATTCAGCGTTCCAGACACTGGGACTGAATCATAGAGTCTGGTCTCCGGTCATTAAAGTTATCGCATTGATTTATGCGATCATTATCCCCGCGGGTTTTGCTTTTATTTCAATCACCTTATGGCTTTTCAGATAAATCGAAAGGAAAAAATTATAATCATGGGAAAATTAAATTCAAAGATACCAGAGGGTCCGTTGGCAACGAAATGGACGAAGTATAAAGCTTCTGTTAAACTTGTTAACCCCGCTAATAAGAAAAAGCTTGAGATTATTGTCATAGGTACAGGTCTGTCCGGAGCAGGTGCTTCTTCTGCTCTTGGTGAACTCGGATATAGTGTAAAAACCTTCTGTTATCAGGATTCGCCGCGGAGGGCACACTCTGTTGCAGCTCAGGGTGGAATAAATGCTGCAAAAAACTATCAGAACGATGGAGACAGTACCTTCAGGTTGTTCTATGATATGATAAAGGGGGGGGACTTCAGAGCGCGCGAAGCAAATGTTTACCGGGCTGCGGAAGTAAGCAATGAGGTTATTGACCATTATACAGCTCTGGGGGTACCATTTGCACGCGATTATGGTGGAACACTCGATACAAGATCATTTGGAGGAGTCCAGGTATCAAGAACCTTCTATTCCAAGGGACAGACAGGTCAGCAATGCCTCCTCGGGGCCTATTCATCTCTAAACAGGCAAATTAAGAAAGGCAACGTAACAATGTTTCCACGCCGCGAAATGCTGGATATAGTCTTAATTGATGGTAAAGCCCGCGGAATAATCGCCAGAAACCTCCTGACAGGGGAAATTGAAAGGCATTCTGCTCATGCAGTTGTACTTGCCTCCGGTGGTTATGGAACCATATATTATCTTTCAACATTAGCTGTAAATTCAAACGCCTCAGCAGCATGGAAGGCTCATAAAAAAGGTGCTTTATTTGCAAATCCGAGTTTTATCCAAATACATCCTACCTGTGTTCCACAACTGAATGAATTCCAGGCAAAACTTACTCTTATGTCCGAGTCACTGCGTAACGACGGACGGGTTTGGGTTCCCAAAACTAAAGGAGATATAAGGCCTGCAAATGAAATCCCGGAAGAAGAAAGAGATTATTTTCTTGAAAGACGATACCCCACATTTGGAAACCTCGTACCAAGGGATGTTGCCTCCAGGGCTGCCAAGGAACGATGTGACGCGGGATTTGGTATCGGAGAGACAGGACTTGCAGTTAATCTTGATTTCAGGGATTCAATTAAGAAACAGGGAAAAGATATTATTGAGAGCAAATATGGTAATCTTTTCGATATGTATAAAACCATCACAGGTATTGACTCATATATAGAGCCAATGCGCATATATCCGGCAGGGCATTATACCATGGGCGGATTATGGGTTGATTATGAATTGATGACTACTATCCCCGGACTATATGCAATTGGCGAGGCCAACTTTTCGGATCATGGAGCAAACCGTCTCGGAGCTGCTTCTCTGATGCAGACTTCCGGTGACGGATATTTTATTCTTCCAAATACTATAAGTAATTATCTGGCTGACGAAATCCGGGTTCCAAAAATCTCAACCGATAAACCTGAATTCGAAGAGACTGAAAAAGCAGTTCTCGAAAGGCTTAATAAATTCATTTCAATAAAAGGAAAACAAACCGCTGCGTCATTCCATAAAAGATTAGGTAAGATAATGTGGGACTATTGCGGAATGGTAAGAAACGAAGAAGGGCTTAAGAAAGCACTTGTACTTATTAAGGAGCTGAAGGATGAGTTCTGGAAAGATCTTAATGTTCCGGGGGAATTCAGTGAGCTTAATCAGGAACTGGAGAAGGCAGGAAGAGTAGCTGACTATTTTGAACTTAGCGAACTTCTTGTGAATGATGCCCTTGACAGGAAAGAATCGTGCGGAGCTCATTTCAGGGAGGAATATCAGACTGCCGATGGCGAAGCGCTCCGAAATGATGAAGAGTTCGCTTACGTGGCTGCATGGGAATATGCAGGTGAAGGTAAACCACATATCCTCCATAAAGAAGAACTTACTTTCAATGAGGTAGAGATGAAGGTAAGGAGCTATAAATAAGAACTAATAATTCAAAAAGGATATGAAGCTTACACTTAAAATATGGCGCCAGAAAAATGCAAGGGCCAAAGGTAACTTTGAGACCTACAAAATGGATAATGTATCTCCAAAGATGGCATTCCTTGAGATGCTTGATGCCCTCAATAAAAGGCTTGTTGAAGAAGATAAGGATCCTGTTGCATTTGACCATGACTGCCGGGAAGGCATTTGCGGGTCGTGTGGAATGTATATTAACGGTCATCCTCATGGACCCATACCAGCAATAACAACATGCCACCTTTCAATGAGATATTTTAAGGAAGGCGAAACTATATGGGTCGAACCATGGAGAGCAAAATCTTTTCCAGTTATCAAGGACTGATAGTCGATCGGACAGCTTTTGACAAGATCCAGATTGCAGGAGGGTTTATCTCAGTCAATACAGGAGCTGCACCTGAAGCCAATTCAATCCTGATACAGAAGAAAAAATCGGATGATGCATTCGACTCAGCGATTTGTATCGGATGTGGCGCCTGCGTAGCAGCATGTAAGAATGCATCAGCAATGTTGTTTATTTCAGCTAAAATATCACAGTTCGCACTTTTGCCACAGGGACGCATTGAAGCTAAAGAGAGAGTAAGAGCTATGGTTGAGAAAATGGATGAAGTCGGATTCGGTAACTGCTCAAATACAGGTGCGTGTGAGGCAGAATGCCCCAAACAAATTAAGCTTATAAGTATTGCCAGGCTAAACAGGGAATTCTATAAAGCCTTCTGAAAGATTTTCGCGGCACCCGCTGGCACATAACAGGAATAATGATCGTTACAAAGAGACTCACGGAGGAGTACTCAGGGAAATCAATGTTTTCAGGAACAGATTGATTCTACTTCTTTTACTGTTTTAGGTATAGGTTTACCCAGAACCTTATGCCCATTTTCGGTAATGAGAACATCATCTTCAATTCGTATACCGCCGATTGACATATAGTCTTCAATTTTACTATAGTTGATAAAATCTTTNAATTTCCCTTCCGATTTCCATTTTTCTATCAGCTCAGGAATGAAATAACATCCCGGTTCTATGGTAAAAACATGTCCTGGTTTATANGGCAGTGCAAACCGTAGNAAAGCAGTACCAAACTGGTCACTCCGTTTTACCTCATCATTATACCCTATAAAATTTTCTCCCAGCGCTTCCATATCATGAACATCGAGACCCATCATGTGGCCAAGTCCGTGAGGCATAAACAGTGCATGAGCTCCAGCTGCAACTGCCTCATCAACATCGCCTTTCATCAATCCCAGGCTTTTCATCTCTGTTGTTATGATCTTACAGGCCATAAAATGCAGATCACGATTAGAAATACCTGGTCTGGTAGCCTTAATTGCTTCAGTATTAGCTTTCAGTACAATTTCATAAATATCTTTTTGCTTCGGGCTGAATTTTCCTCCGACCGGAGTTGTGCGTGTTATATCAGAGGCATAATGAAGGTTTGTTTCGGCACCGGCATCAGTGACCATCATCCTTCCTTTACGCAGGATATTCCCATGTGCATGGTTGTGAAGAGTCTGNCCGTCTACACTTAATATTATCGGGAATGAAGTNCCTCCTCCNTTTGCCNGAGCAATNCCTTCAAGTGTTCCGAAGATNTCCTGTTCCCTGACACCCTGTTTGCACATCTTCATTGCAGTAACATGCATCTCGTAAGCAATATCCACTGCTTTTTCTATTTCATCAATTTCGACTTTTTCCTTTATTGATCTCATGGAAATAACTGCCTTTATCAGATCAACTGATGCCAGGGTTATCATCTGGCAGGGATTTTCCTTCAGCAGAGAGCCCAGCATCATCTTCGTTTCACTCCGGTATGGAGGAAGAAAATGAATTTTTCTCTTCTTTGAAAGAGCGTCCTTAATGATCTCTTCCAGTTTAGTCGTTGGTGCAGTATCAGTGATACCACATTTCAGTGCAAGTTCTTTGATTGTCGGTTGTGGACCCATCCAGATGATATCATCCATTTCATAATCGTTACCGAATAGCCGATCCTTCCCTGAATCGAAATCCATAACGCCGGTAAACCCGGGCAGATCAATACCAAAAAAATATAAGAAATCGCTATCCTGCCTGAAATGGTAAGTATTAGCAGGATAATTCAAGGGTGCCTCAATATTGCTTATAAAAAGAGCAATTCCAGATTTTATTTTTTTATGGAGTTCCTCTCTCCTTTTGGTATAGACTTCACTTTTAAACATATCAGTTATTTTTATGAATTGAGACTACTAAGTTAATACGCTCATCAGTATAAAGCAAAAGAAAAGTTTGGAGTGCCTAGAGTTTGGAGTGCTTCTCACTTCTTCTCTATGCTCCAGCCTCCTTTTAATCCAAAAATGAACCACGCCAGAGCAACCGTACCTGATGCAAAAATTGTATCTCCAATTACTCTCAGCCATCTTAATGTTAAGATTGCCGGCTGTTGCAGAAATTCAGCTGAACGGGCATACCATAAACCTTCCTTAACACTGGCGACAGTTTGTGCCAGTCCAATTGGAAGAACACTAATTAGTACCATTGCTGTAAGACCGATATTAATACTCCAGAAAGCAAACTTTATCCATTTTTCTTTCCAGATAGCTTCTTTATTCATATCGCGGAGAACGAAAAGCATCAGACCGATTCCAAGCATTCCGTAAACTCCAAATAAAGCAGTATGTCCGTGTACTTGTGTTGTATTCAATCCCTGCATATAATAAAGGGCAATAGGAGGATTGATCAGAAATCCAAAGATACCGGCACCGACAAGGTTCCAGAATGCAACAGCGATAAAGCAATATACCGGCCATTTATAGGCGTTTATCCATGTTGTGCTCCTGCTGATCTTTACATTATCCCATGCTTCAAAACCCATGAGTACTAGAGGAACTACCTCGAGCGCACTGAACGTTGCGCCAAGTGCCATGATGGCAGTTGGTGTTCCGGTAAAATAGAGATGATGGAAAGTACCCAGGATACCTCCTGCTAAAAATACAATAGTAGAGAAAAGAACAGCAGTGGTTGCTGTAGCTGCTTTTAGCAATTGAAGTCTTACAAAAAGGAAAGCAACAACTACAGCGGCAAATACTTCAAAGAAACCCTCAACCCATAGGTGAACAACCCACCAGCGCCAGTATTCAGCAACTGCAAGATTAGTCTGTCTTCCCCACATTAATCCTGCTCCATAAAATCCGGCAATTGCTATTGTTGAGATCAGGAATAATGAAAGCAGACTCCTGCTTTCTGATTTCTGTTTTAAGGCCGGCCATATAGCTCGTCCCATTAGTAAAAGCCAGATTATAAGTCCTACAAAAAGAAATATCTGCCAGAAACGGCCAAGGTCAACATATTCATATCCCTGGTGGCCAAACCAGAAATTCTGGATAAAACCGAGCTTCTGCATTACCCCTAGCCACTGGCCAGCCAGCGAACCCAGCACTATTACCAATAAAGCACCAAAGAGGAAATTCACTCCTAACCTCTGAAATTTTGGTTCAGTGCCTGAAATAGCCGGGGCATAATATAAACCTGTTGCAAGCCATGATGTTGCAATCCAGAAGATAGCTATTTGGATATGCCAGGTTCTTGTTATGGAATAAGGCAGTAACTTTGCCAGAGGAATTCCATAGAAGTTCTGACCTTCAACACCATAGTGTGCAGTAATGACACCCATGATTACCTGAACAAGAAGAAGGGCGGATACGATCCAGAAGTATTTTATGGTAGCTTTCTGGGATGGGGTCTGAGTCTCATTTAACAGTGGAAATGATGAAGGGATAATGCCTGCCTGTTCTCCGCGCCGACGTGCATAATACCAAACCATAAGCCCTATACCCGCGATCAGAACAATGACACTGAAGCCTGTCCACAGAAGCAGTGACCCTGAGGGTCTGTTACCAACAAGTTCCTCTGCGGGCCA
>JGI24136J36422_10000933_pt1 | contig 10670 bp, 7 predicted proteins | sample BarGraNGADG00212_2_FD_36422 | JGI IMG/M metagenome (IMG submission 36422)
TTTTAAAGGTTTGTTCAAACATATAGTTATTCTTTTAATTCAATAGTATTTATCAGGTTATCTGCAGCTTTCGTACATCGTTCAAGGATAGGTTTTTGACATTGAAAGATTAAAAGTAAGAAAAAATCGACTAATAGGAAGCAAAGGGAATATTCTTATTCTCTGATCAGATAAGAAGACCTTTCCATAGAACTCTTGTCATCCTGCTATTTAAAATAAAGAACAACAGGAAAATTTCGTTTTCGTTTGTTATATATACAATATTTATTCCTTATTCACGCTTTCAATATCTTATGAAGAAGCTCATCGCCTGCCTTGCAGCTTTATTTTGGGGATTAAGCATCTGGGGACAGGGCAAATATACCATCAGCGGCTATGTTCGTGATGATAAGTCGGGAGAGGAACTTATCGGGGCAGCGATAGGTGTGAATGAAATGCCTTCAATCGGAATTTCTACCAATGCCTATGGGTATTACTCTCTTACAGTTCCAAAGGGCAAATACACAATCATGGTTAACTTCATCGGTTATGAAATGTTGTCTTTCCCGGTTGACCTTACCGGGAACCTTAAGCAGAATTTCAATCTCACCAGGAAAGTGAAGGAACTGAACGAGGTTATAGTGATGTCTGAAAAACGAAACGATAATGTCACTAAAAACCAGATGGGCGTTGAAAAACTNAACATTCAGGAGATTAAAAGCCTTCCAGCTTTTTTTGGCGAGCGCGATGTGCTGAAAACGCTTCAGCTGCTGCCTGGCATAAAATCGGCTGGCGAAGGCAACAGCGGCTTTAATGTTCGCGGCGGCACTACCGACCAGAACCTTATTCTTCTTGATGGAGCAACTGTGTACAATGCATCTCATCTTATGGGATTCTTTTCAGTTTTTAATCCGGATGCCATCAAAGACGTAACTGTTTATAAGGGATCTCTGCCTTCCGAGTTCGGCGGCCGTCTTTCTTCGGTGCTCGACATAAAAATGAATGAGGGGAACAGCAAGGAATATGAAGTGGAAGGAGGAATAGGCCTTATTTCATCAAGAGTGACCATCGACGGGCCGATTGTGAAGGATAAAGGGTCATTTATTATTTCTGCACGGCGCACCTATGCCGATTTGGTTTTACATTCACTGGTTCGTGCCAATATTGTAAAGGATTCGACGCTAAAAGATTCCAGGCTTTATTTTTACGATCTTAATGCAAAAGCTAATTACAATTTATCAGACAGGGACAGGATTTTTTTATCGGGCTATTTCGGGAAGGATGTTCTGGGTATTACTTCTTTCGGATTTGACTGGGGAAATTCGACTGCTACATTGCGCTGGAATCACCTGTTCGATAATAAGCTATTTTCAAACACATCGCTGGTTTTCAACGATTTTAACTATACCATAAATAATGGTTCGACAACTCACCCGATAAATATTATTTCAAAGATCCGTGATTATACTGTCAAACAGGATTATCAGTACTCATCGGGCAATAACAACCAGATTAAATTCGGGTTTATTTCCACTTTTCACAGAATGGTGCCTGGCACCATAACAACAAGCGATACAAATACAATAAGGAAAAGCCTGCCAATCAGAAACTCTGTCGAAAATGCCATATATTTTTCGCACGATTTCAGGATCTCATCAAAGCTTATGGCAAATTATGGACTTCGTATTTCTGAATTCAGCTTGCTTGGCACGGCGCCATTTTACATATACGATTCATATAATCTCATCGACTCGGTAAAAAACGTCGTCGACTCTACCAGGAAAGTAAAAAGCTTTATCAGACCTGAGCCGCGGGCATCATTAAGCTATGTGATCAATGATAAGAATTCAGTAAAAGCTTCATATGCACGAAACGTCCAGTACCTTCACCTGTTATCAAATTCAACCACGGGAAGCCCCACTGATATGTGGATCCCGAGCAGCTACAATACAGTTCCTGAAATATCAGACCAGCTTGCCTTTGGCTATTTCAGAAACTTCAAAAATAACAACTATGAGTTTTCTGCCGAGTTATATTATAAGAACCTTCTACATCAGGTCGATTATATAAAAGGCGCGATCCTGAATTTTAATGCAAATGTCGAGTCACAGCTTATTTATGGCAAGGGACGAGCTTACGGCCTTGAACTTCTTCTAAAGAAAAAATACGGCCGGTTTAANGGTTGGATAAGCTATACTCTTTCTCGCACTGAACGCAGGTTCGAAGGTATTAATAACGGGAACTGGTATCCTGCAAAACAAGATCGTACTCACGACCTTTCGGTTGTTGCCGTCTATGATCTTCCGAGGNGATGGACACTTTCAGGCACATGGGTTTATAATACCGGAAACGCTGTGACCTTCCCGAAGGGAGCATATATGATTGGGAACCGGGTCGTTTTTTTATATACCGACCGGAACGGGGACCGGATGCCGGCTTACCATAGGCTTGACCTTGGCGCCACAAAGCAGTTTGCAAAAAAAGGTCACTATGAATCGAGCCTGAACTTTTCGCTGTATAATGCCTATATGCACGACAATGCGTATATGATAACTTTCAGGCAGAATGAAACTACCATGCAGATAGAAGCTGTTCAGACTACCCTTTTCAGAATTGTCCCTTCAGTTACTTACAATTTTAAATTNTAAGCGATGAAATTGATGTCACATCTTATCACAAAACGAACAGACATGGATCAGTTTCACTCTTTTTCCGACACGAAAAGATCCAATTCTCAATATTATATAAGAAACTATGTGACAGCAGTTTGTATTTTCGTGCTGATAACAGCTTTTTACGGATTGACATCATGCCAGAAAGTGATCAGCATTGATCTGAACAGTGCTTCGCCTCAGATGGTGGTTGAGGCAACTGTTTCGAACAAACCGGGGCCGTATTTTGTCAAATTGTCGAATACGGTGAATTTCAGTGAGATCACTGAAATCCCTGCAGTTACCGGCGCAACCGTCGAAATTTCTGACTCATCCGGAAACAGTGAAACCCTTGTGGAAACAAGTGCTGGCATTTACCGGTCAGGCACTCTGAAGGGCACTCCCGGGCACAAATATACGCTGACAGTTAAGACCGGCGGCCAGACGTATGAATCGGTTTCGAGAATGCCGTATCCTGTCGGGATGCTTAACCTGGAAGTGAAACGTGAAGCAGACAACGGACCCGGATTCGGTGGTGGCTCCGGAGATCAGTCTGTACGCTATGTTATTAATTATGAAATAAGTGATCCCGGTGAATATAAAAACTATTACAGATTTGCCGTTTATTTTAAGAATGGGATTATGATATCACACAGGGTATTTGACGACCAGTTTTACAATGGAAAAATAATTGCTGATGACTTTGAGCTTCACGACACAACTAATTTCAATCCGGGCGACACTGTAATGATTGAACTTCAGAGTATTGACAGAGGCGCTTACAATTTCTTCCGCACACTGAGGGAAGGTGCAGGCGGAATGAGCTTTTTATCGGCATCGCCTTCTAATCCGATCTCAAATATCACTAACGATGGACTGGGTTATTTCAACGTATACTCGGTGACTGACAGAATGATTATTATCCCTGGGAAATGATGAATATTCTGACTCGTCCGGGGGTATTGGCTGGATGAAATATTGCATGTCGGATTCGGATGGATCTCATTCATTAGTAATCCGGGAATTTCAGATATCTTTATAAGGTAATTTATAAAAGCCATTTATTGAGAATTAATAAAATCTCATTATGAAAAAGATTATCAGAATAACAGCAGCGCTGACAAGTGTTCTCATTTTTGCATCCATGGCAGGAATGCCTGTTTCGGCACAGTCGTCGCAGAAAACTTCCGGTGACAAAAAACCTCTTCCTTCGGAAGTGATGAAAATTGCTCAGAAATCTTGTACAAAATGCCACATCGACGGAGCTATGGGCGGCCTTAAATTTACCGAGTGGGATAATTACACCCTGGAGAAACAGGCTGCAAAAGCCAAAGCAATGTGTGATAAAGTTACTGGTAAAATAATGCCTCCGAAAAACTTCGTTAAGAAAAATCCGGAAGCTGTTCCAACCCAGGATGACATAAAGACCATCTGTGACTGGTCGGCTTCTTTGCAACCTGCTAAGAAGTGATTTTTATTATCGGCAGGCAGGTTTTATAAGTCCTGTCAGGTGTCAGAACTTGATTATTCTCGCAGTGCCTGAAAATAAAGATGTTTCAACCCTACAGATATAGATTCCGGGTCCGGCTTTATTACCTCTGTCGGTCAATCCATCCCATGTGAATACATTCTTCCCCGGGTTACAGGGTTGATCAGAAAAGCGCCTGATAATGACCCCTGAAATGGAATATATATTCACTTTCACAGCACTTTCAAACTGAAGCGCAAAAGATATCTCAGTGAAATTTCTCATGGGGTTGGGAGCAACTTTTACTTCAAGCTTCCCGTATTCAGAATNTTTTTCAATGCCCAGGGNTTCATTCTCCCTGACAATTGCGGTATCCAGGTTCGAAATATGGATATTGTCGAACCATAACTTTTTACCGATAATATCAGAGTATTCGGTGGATATCTCAAAATTATCGACTTTGGTCCAGTCAAATTTGCCCTGTGGCGTGTACCAGGTATCGACATCCCAGGCACCCTGCTCCGCAAATGATGAAAGTTGAATTCTAACATGGTGCCACTTCCTGTCCCAGGCTGCTACGGAACCATCTATTACCCTGCTCATTCTCCAGGGATGATCACCGGCTTCAGTCGTCTTTGTGTCGGTGAACCTGACATCAAATTTAATTCCCGGCTCATCTCCCCTTACCATGAAATCGAGAGCATAATTCCCTGAAACCAGCTTTGAAAGATCCTTGTCGGGCACAAAATCGAAGCTTACCTTGTTATATTGCGTAAAACCGGTCCAGTAAAGTGAGTAATTATTATTCGCCGGAAGGTTATCAGAATAAAAGTCTATAGATCCTGCTGTATAGCTTGCATCTTCAATTCCTGCTTCGATATAGTCGGTATAAATAAGAAAGCCCGTAGAATCGGGCTTTATGGTGAAAGAAGTCTGAAGCGGCACATTTAATTTCAGCGAATCGAGAAGCCTGGTATTCAGATCATTATTGAAAAGCTGGTTAGATCCTTTTTTAAAGAGGCCGAAGCCTCCCTTGTAATCCCAGATCGTCCATGGTATATTATTTTCGTTGAGATATTGCCTTACCACACTGTACCACTGACACCTGTCGGGATCATTGCTGTTATTAACATATACTCCGAATTCGCCGCAGAATATATTGACATTCCTGGAGGTCCTGAAGGCTATTGCATTATCGATCAATTGTTTCATATAGGCAGCATTCCCCTGTGACGGATAACTTTTCAGACTGCTCTCTATCCATGACCCGATAAGGGATGTCGGGCAGGAAGGCATAGTTGACGAATTGTAAGGGAATGGCACTCCTGCTAGAGGAGCCATTGATGGTGTCACCCATGTTGCGCCCTGGTGAGTGAACATGAAGGGATCGTAAAAATGGAATGTGTAAAGCAGGTTATTATCNGAATAAACAGGCAGGTTTTTAAGTTCTGTATAAGTATTATAACCAGATCCTCCCACTACAATGGTATGTTTCGTATCCTGAGCCCTGATAGCGCTTATTGCCTGTGCCTGGATCGGTCCCCATACAGATGTTAACATGCCATTTGGTTCATTCAGTACTTCATACAGAACATAATCAGAGCGGTTTTTGTAGTGTGCTGCCATCTGCGACCAGACCTTAATGAGAATGTCTGTGATACCGGTTGTTGTGCTGCCTGCCGGGTCGAAACTGTGGTTATCAAGAATAACATATATTTTAAGCTGCTCGCACCAGGTAACTGCCGAATCGAGGAAAGCAAAATAAAGAGGGTCAAGTGTATATGAGGGACTCCCTGACGTCATCGCATGCATGTTGATCGGCAGCCTGATGACATCGCAACCAAGGTTTTTAATGTTGGCGATGTCTTTTTTCGTGAATTTTGTGAACTGGATCGCCCTCGGGCCTGATGTCTGGAACCAGCTTGTAAGGTTAACACCGCGGCTGAAAGGAGCCTGCGACATCAATGGAAGAACGCATAACAGGCATGCAAAGGTCAGNATCCGGTTTTTAATATATAATTTCATTTTCAGTTTGGGTTGAAGAAAATCAAAACGGCCATTAACAAAACAGGTTAAAGGTAATTACATTTTTCTTTTCCCGGATTTCGGGATTTCAATTTTGGGTATATTTATGATATTTATAAGAGAACCTTTAACTTAACTTACCATGAAATATCTTCTTTCAATACTTCTTATAAGTGTAAGTTGTACACTTTATTCTCAGAACTCAGAAACCTTAATTCAAAAGCCCGATAAAACTCTTCCTGTCAGGGGTTTTTGCATTTCAGCACCGCAGCCTGCAATGCTGGATGATTTCATCAGATTCATTACCGAAGAGCTTGCCCCGCGGCAGATTAACACTCTTATCCTGATGGTGAATTATGACTTCCGGTTTGAAAGCCATCCTGAATTGAATGAAGAGGGATCGCTATCGAAAGATGATGCGAAAAAGCTTGTGAAAACCTGCCGGAAGTGCAATATAAGGATCATCCCTGAGCTCGATCTTCTCGGTCATCAATCGTGGGAAGCACTCCCGGAGCACTGCTCAGGGTATATCCTGAGTTTGACGAGACACCTCTTGTGAAGCTGCCGGAAAAGTATATCTGGCCAAATGCTGACGGTTATTATTGCAAGAGTTACTGTCCGCTGCATCCCGGTGTTCATAAAATTGTTTTTGACCTGGTTGATGAGCTTTGCGACGCATTTGAATCAGATTCGTTTCATGCCGGGATGGATGAGGTTTTTTATATCGGTGAGAGCCAGTGTCCGCTCTGTTCAGGGAAAGATAAGGCAGAGCTTTTTGCTGGTGAAGTAAGGGCAATCCGCGATCATCTTGCAGGCAAAGGGCGCCGTTTATGGATATGGGGCGACCGGCTTATTGATGGTAAGACAACCGGGATCGGTGAATGGGAGGGAAGTTTCAACAACACATACAGGGCGATCGATATGATACCAAGGGATGTTATGATCTGCGACTGGCATTATGATCGCCCGGACCAGACGCCGGTATATTTTGCAATGAAGGGATTTGATGTAGTAACCTGTCCCTGGAACAATGCTTCCAGTGCTGTATTACAGGTGCAGGATATGCTTAAGTTCCGCGATCACTCTTCATCTGAAATGAAAGATCATTTCATGGGTATGGTCCAGACTGTATGGTCAGGTGCCGGGCAGTTTCTCGATAGTTTTTACGGAAGAAAAACCGGTAAGGATGAAAATTCCGAGGTGAGCTGTTTCAGATCACTCTGCGATGAGATGAAGAAATCAAGCGATCTGAAGTAACCCACCCAGGATATGTTTTTCAAAACCGGTACAAGATCAGTTCTGTACAGTCTATTTGATCTGGAAAATAACAGGCACTGCAAACCAGACTGATACCGGATTGCCATTCTGNTTTCCGGGTTTCCACTGTGGAAGAGTGCTGACAACCCTCATCGCTTCCTGGTCGAGGAGCGGACTTACGCTACGGATTAATGCAATTCTTGAAACTGTTCCGTCATACATGACTGCAAATTTAACAATTACCTTACCCTGGAGGTTAATTTCAACTGCCTCTTCAGGGTATTTTGTATTGTTAGCGATATATTTCAGAAGGGCATTCAACCCCCCGGGGAATATTGGCGGTTCCTGAGAGGAAACGAAAATCTCATCTTTATTGACAGGTTCTGGTGCGATAACTCTCATAGCGGAATCTATGTTTTCAGTCACATTACCGTCCTTGACTGCAACAAGAGCAAGGTCAGTTGTCATCATAATATTACCGGTTACAGTGGTATCGTCTGATATGACAGGCGGGATATATCTGGGTTGTTCAGACTGACTGGCAGGCTTCTTGATTTCAGGCTGAACAATTTTTTCCGGATTGACATACTTTTCGGGGGTGGCCGAAACAATAATTATTGGTCCTGTCAAGGCAGTAGCATCCTTCGGCATAAAGCTGGATATCAGGATGGTAAGCAGGATAAAAAACGCCGATACACCCAGGGTGGAAAAGCTTGCGGNTGATTTATAGCNTCTCCGGAGGTCGTAAGCTCCGTACTCTCTGTTTCGGTTCCGGAAGATGATCTCATCAAACCCGGGAACCCTTTTTTCATTCCTCTTCATATTAGTAGTTTTTAGTTGTTAAACAATCACAGGTCAATCGCTATCAACTATTCTNTAAAAGAGGTGTTGCTACAATAACACTATAGCAAATAAGNTGCCAACAAAAAGGAGACTGCCCCCCGGACAGCCTCCTAACCAAACACTTCAGATCAATAAACCTATTTTAATCCAAACCTGTAACTGAATTTTATAAGAAATACATTGTGCGGGATATCATTATCCCTGTTGAAAAGGTCACCCATGTTGTTGATGAAATCCATCTGTCCCGAACTATTGTAAAAGTCCCTGGTCTGGCTCCAAACAAGATAAACAGTTGAACCAGGATTGTATTCCCACCTTATGACCAGATTGGAAAGAAAGTACTGGTAATTGAAATTATTGTCACCAATAGTATAATCGGTTGTTCCATCTTGATTCTCATCAATATTATAATGATCCGTATCAAAGCTTTTCTGTTCATCGGTATATACATGGAACCTGTCAGTATATTCGTTTGAAAGAGGATTAAGAATATACTTATGGTTGTAATATCTTCCTGAAGCAATATATGGCTGACCCCAATACTGCAAGGTGAGATCAGGTGTCAGGTTAAAATTGAGCCGGAAAGATGCATTAATGGTTTTCCTGTCAATACTTGAGAATATGTACCTGTCATTTCCGTTATAGGTCAGTCTCGTTACATACTGCAGTTCTGAATAAGACTTACTGAATCCCGGGCTCACTGTGAAAAAAAGATAGTTTATCGGCTTATAAGTTATATCTGAACCTATATAAAAGTTATGACTGCTTTTTTTAAATCCCTCATTTGAGTTCATGTATAGCGAGAAATTAAGCTTCTTCCTGCTGTCGGTCGAAAATCCGGCATTAGCGGATGTGCTGCCCGGCGTCTTCATCATTGGGCCACCGCGGAGCATACCGGTCGAAATCGCTGCGGCGTTAATATTTGCGTACATCCACATATTCCAGTAATTCTTAAAAGTCATACTGGGATTAAACTCGATTCCTTTACCTGTAATATTTCCACCAAAATCGTTGACAAAAAAGAGATCTCCATTGATATTAAAACTCCTGTAAATTCCTTTAGGTTCCCACTGGTGATAACCTGCCCACAGAACAGACAGAACATTATCCGCCTGCTGCATATATCCCATGTCATTTATCTCAAATCCCGGAGTTTTCCAGATCACGCATCCAAGAACATTAAAATGACCGTTTAGCTTTTGAACCTCCATTCTCCCCCCCGAACCGAAGAGCGATGTTTTATTCAGGTCATAGTTCACATAATCATTATCCGGTCTCTGGTAGTAGTGAGCTGATGATTGCTGTGTATTGGCGATCGCTTCTTTGGTTCCGTTTACCTGGCTGAAGGCCGCATTTAGGTTGAACATCCAGCTTTTCTTTTTGAAATACTGGGTGAAATCGAATCCTCCCGTGTATGCCGATTTATGCATAAATGTTGCAAGATTATGATCAAGGTTCCTGTTGGTNCTGGTGAAAATCCCGCCAAGTATGGTATTGCCCTCTTTGAAATCTTTCTGAACCCTTCCCAAAAAATAATTGGTAAATGGTTCAACAGTCTGAAAAATCCTTCCTCCGACCGTATCAATTTCAGCTTGTTCTTCCCCGGTCATGGCATCAATAAAGCCGAGAGAAAGTCCTTTGCTGGTCTTCCCTGTCACCTTTGCTGCTCCAAGGATGGAGGTAAACGTCGGCACATCGGCATTCCATCCGTTTTTAAGGTCGGGATACCCTTCAGGCCGGCGGCCTATTCTTCGCGAATAAAAGAGATTATCGTTCCCGTTGTTTCCATCACCGATCCCCATGTTGAAATTTGTAATATTATTCCCTTCAATGAAGAATGGNCTTTTCTCAGAGAAGTATGTTTCATAAGCAGAAAGATTAACCACTGACGGGTCGGCTTCAACCTGTCCGAAATCCGGATTAACAGAGAGGTCCATCGTCATGTTATTGGTAATCCCGATCTTGGCATCTATACCACCGTTCAGACCGTATTTCTTACCTTTATCCATAAAGGGATTGCCAGGCTCTTTCTTAAAAGTCTCTGCTTTAGCAACTCCATATGGAGTGACATCAAATATCTTCCTTGGTTTGATCTTATCCAGTCCTGTCATTTCGCCAAAAAGGCTAACAAGCCCGGGAGCACCTTTGACAATATGCTGCCAGAAGTCCGTTTCATTCTTCCTGTAATAGATCCTGGCAACCTCAAGACCCCACGTGCCGGAAGAGTCCTTATCAAATCTCACCTGGCTGAATGGGATTCTCATCTCAGCTACCCATCCTTCATTATTAATTGAAGTTTTTACCCACCAGTTTGGATTCCAGGAATCATCCGAATTCTGGCCGTCACCCGTGAACATCTGATCATATTTGACCCCGCTGGAGCTGATCCCGAAAAGAAATCCTGTGCGAAGATCATGAAAGCTGTCGAAGATTACTCCCACGAGGTC
>JGI24136J36422_10000938_pt1 | contig 10637 bp, 10 predicted proteins | sample BarGraNGADG00212_2_FD_36422 | JGI IMG/M metagenome (IMG submission 36422)
CAGTGGTCCGCAGGATGTGCGGGGCCGGGTATAGGCCTTGGCATTCGCGTGCCAGCCAGCCGTTCTGGGTATCGAAGAAGACCAGGCTGGTCTTCGAGCAGCTCTGGATCTCATTCCTGTCCTGGGGCGTGACCAGCGTGTTCCAGGTCAGGCCGCCATCCGTGGTGCCGAGCAGGGCAACGTAGTTGTGGCTCATCCCGGCGCCGAGATAGACCAGCAGCCAGCCGTGCATGGCATCCGAGAAATCAATAAACCAGGGGTTGAAGAACTCTGAAGAAATGGATGTATCAATGCTGCTATATTGCCAGGTTGCGCCGCCATCGTGGGTATACCACATATAGAGATAAGCAGGGGGCGGAGCCATCTCGGTTCCATAAATGACCCATGCCGTTGAAGCATCCCGGAAATCACCAATGGCAATAGCTATTTCACCGGCTGCCGGGTCTGGCTGCGGCGGAGTGACATCCCGCCAGGTCACGCCGCTATCCTGGGTCCGGAACACATGATCCTGCGCCTGGCTGAGACCGCCAATCCCCCAGCCGCTGAACGGGTCGAGCATGTGGATTTTCATGATGCTAATGGCTTGGCCAGCAGGCACGTGCGCAATTGCCGGGCNTGGCAAAGTGGGTGCAGGCCCGGNATGAACGGGCGGTGTATCGGTGATCGTCAGGGTGGGCAGTTCNGTGGCAGTTGCCGTAGCAACAGGCAGATTACAGGAAGCCAGCAGGAGCGAAACAACTGACAGGAAGGCAAACAAAGTAAATCGTGTTTTCATGGAATACCTCCTTACTGAAAGCAATTAACGCACGAGCAGCGCCACCCAGTCCCCTATCTGGCGTCTTTCCACCAATTTTAATCCATGTACTTCCGCAGAGTAAATTACTTCTTCGGCCTGTTCTGCCAGGATACCCGAAAGGATGAGCGCTCCGCCCGGCGATACCAGCTCTGCAAGGCCCAAATCAAATAGACGGATGATGATCGGGGCAAGGATATTCGCCAGCACCAGCGGGGCATTCCGGATCCCTCGGCTACCTCCTCGGGACAACGCCTGGAACCTGCCAGCCAAAACCTCCGTCACCGAACCCAGGCCGATGGAAAACTGATCCGCGCGGATACCGTTGGCGTCCGCGTTCTCACGGCTGGCCTTGACCGACGCCTCGTCAATGTCTACTCCAAGGGCGAAGTCTGCGCCGAGTTTCAGCGCGGCAATCGAGAGAATCCCCGATCCGCAGCCGATGTCGATGATAGACGACGGACGATAGACGACGGGCGATGGTCCATCGCCTGTGGTCTGTGGTCTCTCAGCATAAAATTGCTCTTCAATCAACTCGAGACATAACTGCGTCGTTGGGTGTGTCCCCGTCCCGAAAGCCATGCCAGGGTCCATTTTGATAGAGATAAGGGAGGCATCCGGCGATTCGAGCCAGGCCGGAACGATGATGAGTCGCTTGCCAATTGGGATCGGATGGTAGCGTACCTTCCAGGCTTCCATCCAGTTCTGGTCCGCCAGCGGGGTGAAGATCGGCGCGGGCAAAGGCTGGATCATTCCCAAATAGTAAAGGGATTCTTCCAGTTTCTGACGCCTCTCTTCGAGTTTTTCATCCGCCACCAGGTAGGCGCGTACGGTGATCGGTCCGACCGGCGTACCCTCGTCCTCATCATTGACAAAATCCACTGTCTGCTCGGTAGTCACCCCATTGGGTGCAAAACGCGTCAGCACGTCGGCCACGGCTTCTGCCAGTTCGCCGTTGACGGTCAGGGAAACTTCAAGCCAATTCATCTACCCTCCCAGCGCCTCATTCACCCAATCCAGAAATCCCTTCTCCTTCGGCTTGACCGTCGTGCCAAGTGTAGCCGCAAGTTTCTCGAACAGCTCACGCTGTTCCTTCGTCAGCTTGGACGGAATGTCAACATTGATAAGCACCAACTGGTCGCCGCGGCCGCTCTTGCGCAGGTGGGGTACACCGCGCGCCTTGAGCGTGAACACCTTGCCCGGTTGCGTCCCGGCAGGGATTTTGAGTTTTGAAGTCCCATCCACAGTCGGAACATCCACCTCCGCGCCGAGCACGGCCTGAGCCACGTTAATGTCCAGGTTGAGCAGGATATCGTTCTCGCGGCGTTTGAAGAACTTGTGCGACTGGACAGCCAGCAGCAGGTACAAATTGCCCTGCGGCCCGCCCAGAATTCCAGGCTCGCCTTCCCCTGCCAGACGGATTTGCGTGCCATTATCCACGCCAGCCGGAACCTGGACGGTCTTCTTGACCGTTTTCCGTTCCAGCCCGGACCCGCGGCACGTATGACAGGGCGTGGAGATAACCTCGCCGCGTCCGCCGCAGGTGGGACATGTCCCGGACTGCATCATCGAGCCAAAAATTGTCTGACGCACCTGGCGGACTTCGCCGCGCCCGTCACAGGTGCCGCAGCGCTGCGGGTTGGTACCTGGTTCAGCACCAGACCCGCGGCAGGTCCCGCAGGTTTCGTTGCGCGTTACTTCAACGGTCTTCTCTGCGCCAAAAACGGCTTCCTCGAAAGTCAGGTCCAGGTGCACTTGCAGGTCGCGCCCCCGCCGCGGGCGGCGCGAACGGCCCCCGCCGCCCATGTTAATCCCGAAGAACTGCTCGAAAATATCCGAAAAGTCCATCGTGGCGTAATCGGGCATGCCGCCCATTTCACCCAGGCCGGCGCGGCCGTACTGGTCGTAGCGGGCGCGTTTCTGCGGGTCCGAAAGGACGCCGTAGGCCTCGTTAATTTCCTTGAATCTTTCCTCGGCGTTCGATTCCTTGCTCACGTCGGGATGATACTGGCGCGCCAGTTTGCGGAAGGCAGTCTTGATGTCATCCGTGGAGGCGTTCCTGGAAATGCCGAGGATTTCGTAGTAGTCGCGATTGGTCATAGGTCAACGGGAACAGGAATAGTGAATGGGACAGGCCATTCACAATACCCTATTCACTTCCTTTTCCTTCACTTTCAACCGTGTTCTCACCATCGGGGTTTTGCGGACCGGCTTCCGGTGCGGGCTGTTCCGGGGCTTGCTGGTAGGCTGCCGCGCCGACTTTCTGGACGGCCTGGCTGAGGGCATCCACCGCCTTGCGGATGGCTGGCTCGTCTTCGCCCTCTTTCACCTTCTTGACTTCGTCCACGGCTGTCTGGACCTCGGTCTTGACCTCCGCCGGAACCTTTTCACCTAGCTCGTTCAAAACCTTCTCAGCGCCGTAGACTGAATTATCAGCGGTATTCCTGGCCTCGATCAAATCGCGGCGCTGCTTGTCTTCGGCGGCGTGTACTTCGGCTTCCTTGCGCATGCGTTCCACTTCATCCTTCGCCAAGCCAGACGAAGCTGTGATGGTGATATGCTGGCTGCGCCCGCTGGCCTTGTCCTGCGCATTGACTTTCAGGATGCCGTTGACGTCAATGTCAAAGGTCACTTCAATCTGAGGAATGCCGCGCGGGGCAGGCGGGATGCCGTCCAGGATGAATTTCCCTAGCGACTTGTTATCCACGGCCATCGGACGCTCCCCTTGCAGAACGTGGATTTCGACCTGTGTCTGGCTGTCGGAGGCAGTCGAGAAGACCTGGCTCTTGCGGGTCGGGATGGTGGTGTTGCGCTCGATCTGCGGCGTGGCGACGCCGCCCAGTGTTTCGATTGAAAGCGACAGCGGGGTAACATCGAGCAGGAGGATGTCTTTCACATCGCCGCTCAGCACACCTGCCTGGATGGCTGCGCCGACGGCCACTACCTCGTCAGGGTTGACACCTTTATGGGGTTCCTTGCCGAAGAAACGGCGGACGGCTTCCTGTACGGCGGGCATACGGGTCATGCCGCCCACCATGACCACCTCGTTGATATCGGAAGCCGAAAGGCCGGCATCGGCCAGCGCCTGTTTGAGAGGGGTCAGCGTTCCTTCCACTAGGTCAGCGGTGAGCTGCTCCAGTTTGGCGCGAGTCATCGTCATCACCAGGTGCTTTGGCCCGGAGGCGTCGGCTGTGAGATAAGGCAGGTTGACCTCGGTCTGCATCATCGTCGAGAGTTCGATCTTAGCCTTCTCGGCGGCTTCGCGCAGACGCTGGAGCGACTGCCGGTCCTGGCGCAGGTCAATACCACTCTCTTTCTGGAACTCCTGGGTGAAATAGTCTATGATGCGCTGGTCGAAGTCGTCGCCGCCCAGGAAGGTGTTGCCGTTGGTGGAACGGACCTGGAAGACGCCTTCGCCCACATCGAGGATGGAAATATCGAACGTCCCCCCGCCCAAATCATAGACCGCGATGATCTCGTTGGTTTTCTTATCCAGACCATAGGCCAGCGAGGATGCAGTCGGCTCATTGATGATACGCAATACGTCCAGACCGGCAATCCTGCCGGCATCCTTCGTCGCATTGCGCTGGGCGTCATTAAAGTATGCCGGTACGGTAATCACCGCCTGCGTAACNGGTTCACCGAGATAGGCTTCGGCATCGCGTTTGATCTTGGCCAGGATCATAGCCGAGATTTCCGGCGGGGAATATTCCTTGTCATCCATCTTGACGCGCACATCGCCGTTGTCGGCAGGAAGCGCCGTATACGGGACCCGCGGCAGGGTGCGCTGAACTTCCGCGTCTTCGTACTTACGACCCATGAAACGCTTGATGGAAAAGATAGTGTTCTGGGAATTGACGATAGCTTGGTTGCGTGCCACCCGTCCCACCAGCCGCTCGTGATTTTTGTTGATCGCCACCACCGACGGCACCAACCGCTCCCCTTCTGATGACGAGATGACAACCGGTTCAGCCCCCATCATCACCGCCCCCACTGAGTTCGTGGTTCCCAGGTCGATTCCAATAATTTTTGACATGATGATTTCTCCAAATAACGGATTTTCGTAGGGGCTGGGCTCGCACCCGCCTTAGGCGACCATCGCATCCCCAAAGGGTTAAGGGTCGCCCCTACAAATTATTGCGCCACCCTCACCAGCGCCGGGCGGATAACTCGCTCACCCAACATATAGCCGTTCTGCACAATAGCGATAATCTGTCCGCTTTCGTGGTCTTCGCTCGGTTCCTGCAAGATGGCCTCGTGGAAGTTCGGGTCGAACATCTGCCCCTCGGCCTCGATGCGCTTCAGGCCCTCTGACTCCAGGATAAATTGCAATTTACGGAAAATCAACTCGATACCGTCCACCCAAGCCAGGTCAGCAGGACGCGTCGCCAGGGCACGTTCCATATCATCCAGGATTGGCAAATAACGTTTAATGATGCTGCCGACCGCATTCTGGTAGGTTTCAGCCTTTTCAGCTTCGACACGCCGCCGGTAGTTCTGGAAGTCGGCTGCGGAGCGCTGCCAGCCGTCTTTGTATTCGGCAGCCTGGGACTCGGCTTCGGCCAGATGTTTTTCGAGTTCGGCGAAAGCAGGGTAAATGTCCGAACCCGCTTCGGGTCCAGGACCCGCTACCGGCGCCGCGGCAGCCTCGGGCGTACTCTCCGCCTCCGGTTCACTCTGGTGCAACTTCTCTTTCTTACTCATTTTCTTCTCCTGCCATTGTTTCAGATACCAAGCCGCTTAACAGATCAGCCATAAAGCGGACGGTGGGGATGGTGCGAGCGTAGGGCATGCGCATCGGCCCGAAGACACCCAATGTGCCGGTGACGAGGCCAGGAATGCCATAGCGGGCCAGGACAACCGAACATTCCTTCAACTCTTCCCATTTGCCCTCACCGCCGATCAACACTTGGACACCGCCCACCGTGGCATTGTTGGTGGTGCGGGCCAACAGGTCTTGCAGCAGCGAACGCTCCTCAAACAGATGCACGGCCCGACGGGCATCGCCGGATTCGAGGAATTCGGGTTCGGAGAGAACATTGGCCAAACCGTCCAGATAGATTTCGCCGGAAACGCGTTGTTCGCCGCGGTTCATGTCTTGGAGGACGAGGGTCAGGATATCCTTTTCGAGGGAATCAGCACGCGGAGGAAAGGCCGCGATTTCTTCGGTGGTCTTTCCCAGGCAGACCTGGTTGAGCCGGTCGGCAGCGGCAGACAAGCGTTCCTGCACCACCGGCTCGGCCAGGGTCAGGATTTGCTGGCTGACCTCCCCGCCGGTCATGACCAGCACCATCAGCACCTGCCGTCCCTGGGTGGAGATGAGTTCCACGTGTTTGTAGTACGAACGCTCTGAATGCGGCGCGGTGACGATGGAGGCCGCCCGTGAATGTTGCGCCAGGATGGAAGCCGCCAGCGGCATCCACTNCTCCACATCCTGACGGGCCTGGTAAAACTGGTGCGAGATGGTGTCGCGCGCCGGTTCGGGCAGGTCGGACGGGTAGACCACGTGGGTGACGAAATAGCGGTAGCCTTCCTCGGTGGGAACACGCCCCGCTGATGTGTGCGGCTGACGCAGGTAACCGGACTCGGTCAGGACGCCCATTTCGTTGCGGACGGTGGCGGTGCTCATATCAAGTTTGTAACATTCTACCAAGCGCACTGAACCAACAGGCTGTGCGGTTTCAGTATAGTGACGCACAACAAGGGCAAGGATCAGGCGCTGGCGTTCGGTGAGGTCATTCATTTTTGATTTGTAGTATTCGGGTTTACAGTTTTAGCACTCTCAAGGCGAGAGTGCTAATTGAACATGAATAATGATACCATGTCCATTCGATGGGCGTCAATAAGAGGGTTGTTAGAATTTTGGAGGCGCGTTGTGCCAGGAGGAAAATCCCTCTGAAAAAGATAATTACTACCTCCAAAACTGGAACTGGCTCAAACCCAGCATCGCCAGCGAGACTGGGATTTGCATGCGGAACGAAATCCAGCCCACCGCCAGCCAGAAAAAGTTGTTCACGAAAGGCACGTACCACAAGACGACAAAAACAACTATCATGATGATATTACTGTACTGGTCAATATTGAAACGCAGTTGTCGGTTGAGGAACGGGGCCAAGGCGCGGTATCCGTCAAACGGCGGCACAGGCATAAGGTTCAACACCACCGCGGTCACTTGCAGTAAAGCCAGAAACGCCAATCCCGGCCAGATGCCGCTGGAACTCACTGGCAGAAAGTTCAGAATGATCGCCAGGAGGATCGCCAGCACCAGGTTGGATGCCGGTCCCGCCAGCGAGACGGCGCTCTCCCAGCGCCTGCTGCGCAGCCGCCAGGTCTCGATGTAGACTGCCCCACCGGGCAGGCCGATTCCGCCCAGTAGCAGGAAAACCACCGGCAGGACAATCGAATAAACCGGGTGGGTGTACTTGAGCGGGTTGAAGGTCAGGTAACCCTTGTCCTTGACGCTCGTGTCCCCGCCGTAATACGCCACCAGGGAGTGCGAGAACTCGTGCAGGCACAGCGAAAAAATCCAGCCCACTAGGACAACGATGAAGGTGATTGCTTTTTCCATTAGTAATCCTTATAGCCTTGCGGGTGTGTGCGGTGCCATTCCCAGGCGCTGGCGACAATGTCGGTCAAATCAGGATGATGCGGCGTCCAGCCCAACTCGCGACGGATTTTTTCAGACGAAGCCACCAGATGTGGGGCATCGCCCGGACGGCGCGGGGTCTCGAGAATAGGGATCGGGTGACCGGTCACGCGGCGGGCAGTCTCGATCACTTCCCGGACCGAATAACCGCTCCCGTTGCCGAGGTTATAGACCAGCCGGTCACGTTCGCCCAACGCCTCCAGCGCCAGCAGGTGCGCCGAGACCAGGTCGGCGATGTGAATATAGTCACGGATGCAGGTGCCGTCCGGTGTGGGATAGTCCGTGCCATAGATGGAGGCTGCCTTGCGCAGGCCAAGCGCCACTTTTAACACCAATGGGATGAGATGCGACTCGGGCATGTGCGCCTCGCCCCGTCCCGGCAGGGCACCGCAGGCGTTGAAATAACGCAGGGCGGCAAAGTGCAGTCCGTGGATCTTTCGATACCATTCCAGGGCCTGCTCGATGGCAAGTTTGGTGAAACCGTAAGCATTGGCCGGGTCAATGGCAGAATCTTCATTCAACGGTGCATCCTTGGAGACATAGACTGCCGCCGTGGACGAGAGCACGAACCGTTTCACTCCGGCGCGTGCCGCGGCTTCGATCAGTTGCAGCGAATTTGACAGGTTGTTTTTGAAAAACTTGCCGGGATCTTTCATTGACTCGCCCGCCTCGATAAAGGCTGCGAAATGCATCACCGCCTCATACTTTTCCGAGGCCAGGGCAGCCGTCAGGGCGGCGGAATCGTCAAGGTCGGCTTGGATGAAGCGCGCTGCCTCGGGTACGGCACCCCGGTATCCGGTCACAAGCGAGTCGTAGACAGTGACAGAATGTCCTGCATTGATAAGTGCTTCTGCAGTAGCCGAGCCTATGTACCCTGCCCCACCGGTAACGAAGATATTCATAGTTTCTCCAGTAGGAAAATTATATCGTACTCTCCTGCTTGACGGGCACACCCGTTACGCATTATACTCACACCGTCCGGGGTGTAGCGCAGCTGGTAGCGCACCGCGTTTGGGACGCGGGGGTCGGCGGTTCGAATCCGCCCACCCCGACTGACCGCTGAGACCACCCTGGTTCTCGGCGGTTATTTTACCTCATGATACAAATATGCTAAAGCATGATATGCTCAAGCATCCTATGCTACAATAGCAAAGAGGAATTCAATATGTCCCGGAAGAAATTGGATGGTATCATCGAAGCTGTCCACTATACAGCGGGCGGCAAAATTGCCGTCGTCCGCGCGTATGAACGCCATGGCGTGGTGTGGTCCGACCATGTATTGCTTGAACGCAAAGAACTATCCGAACGGCTCAAGCAGGGCAAACGCTTCGTGGTCGGGGAACGCAAAATTTATTTCGGCAGCATTTTTGAAACCGGTACGGCGGTACATCAGATAGAAGGAAATATCATTACCGAAGGGCAGACAAGTTCGCGCGATCACCTGACCGGAGTTCCGGTTTTCTAGCCGCTTTCCACGGAAGGCTGTCTTATGAAAATCATTGACCAAACCCCATTCTTTAACAACGAGACCGGCGAGATCAGTTTCCTCGACCGCGGTAAGGCAATGCTGAAATACGGTGCCAGTTGGTTTAAAGAAGTTGAGGCGCAGAAACAGGTCCTAACCGTACTGGATAATGTGCTGGACAGAAACTACACCCTCCTGCGCAATGTTTCACCTCCCGGCCTGGAAGCCAGCTTCCCTTTCATTTTGGTCGGGCCGGCCGGGGTGTTCGTCATGTACGTCACACCTCTGACGGGCATATTCCGCGCCAAAGGCGACCAATGGGGCACCATTGCCAGGAATACCTTCAAGAATGAAAAACCCAACCTGCTGACGCGTACCGAACGCATGGCGCGCGCCCTCCAGGTATTTCTACAGCGTCAGGGTTACCCGGCGATAACCACAGTAGATGCAATCCTGCTTTGCTCCAACCCGTCCGTCCACGTGGACAGCATTCGGCCAATTATCCGCGTGGTCATGCGCGACGCATTGGAACGCTTTGCCATCTCCATCATGCAGGCACGGGTTGTGTTCAGCCCTGAATCCGTCCAGGATGTTATCGAGCGTATCCTGAACCCACCCAAACCGACCCCGCCCCAACCTGCTGAGACCCCTGCAGCGGCCGGCCCAGAAACACTCGCTTCCGCACAGGCGGAAGATCCATACGTTCCGGCATTCGTTTTACCCGAATCACAGGCCCCAGCATGGAGCAACGAACCGGCCCCCCTCCCCATTTCCGGAACGCAGACCCGCTCCCAGGTCCCGCGGATCAAGGGACTGAACAAAAAGCAGAGGGCTTTTTTGATCGTCCTGTTCGTTATATTGTGTTTGCTGATCACTGCTTTCTTGTTCCTGGTCATCAAAGACCAGTGGTCCTTTCTCTTGAGCCTATTGCCTTGAAACCCCCGTTTCTTTCCATTGTCCTCCCGGCCCACAACGAAGAAACTCGCCTGCCCCGCGCCCTGGGACAGGCCTTTGCGTTTCTGGAAAACCAGAACTATGCTTCCGAAGTGGTAGTGGTTGAAAATGCCAGCCGCGACCACACTCTGGAAGTAGCGCACAAGTTCACCCGCGACTTCCCCAGCCTGCGCGTCCTGCACGAGGATGAGCCGGGCAAAGGCCGTGCCATTCGCCGCGGCGTGCTGGAGGCGCTCGGCGAGTATCGGTTCTTCGCCGATGTAGATTTTTCGATGCCTGTGGAGGAAATCAACCGCTTCCTGCCACCTGCCTGCAATTGCGACATCGCTATTGCCTCACGCGAAGCCCCCGACGCGGTCCGTTACGGGGAGCCACCTTACCGCCATTTCACTGGCCGCGTGTTCAACTTCTTCATCCGCACGCTCGTCCTGCCGGGTTTGCAGGATACGCAATGTGGGTTCAAATGTTTCCGCGCTGCCGCTGCCGAAGACATCTTCCGCTTCCAAACCCTGCCGGGCTGGTCCTTCGATGTGGAACTGCTTGCCATCGCCCGCCGCCGTGGCTACACCATCGCCGAGGTCGGCATCCCCTGGTATTTCAACGCCGATAGCAAAATCAATATCCTGCGCGACTCGCCCCGCATGTTCTTCGACCTGCTGACCATCCGCGCCAACGCCCGGCGAGGCGTTTATGACGCATAACGGTAATTTGCATCCATTCCCAACCCTGGAATTTGAACGGTATTTATGGAATGGCGGCTTCACCCGTATCGCCGGGAT
>JGI24136J36422_10000941_pt1 | contig 10611 bp, 5 predicted proteins | sample BarGraNGADG00212_2_FD_36422 | JGI IMG/M metagenome (IMG submission 36422)
TTACAGATGTCAGGGCAGATGTCGCGATCATATATAGTGTTAAGGATCATCATGGCAGTAGCAGTATGACCTTTGAAGAACGCGTGCAGACATGGCGCGACAGGGGATATACAACTCATTTCATGACCGGGATTGCCTGGGGTGAGTATCAGGATTATTTTACAGGAAAATGGGATGGAAAACCACATTTGGATGAAGGACAAGTGACACTTCGTGGCGATACTATTTGGCATGGACGTATGGTTCCTTATATTGTACCCTCCCGAAATTTTATTGAATACATGAAGGAAACGCAAATTAAACGGGTTATTGATGCAGGTATAGATGCTATATATCTTGAAGAACCGGAATTTTGGGCGCGTGCCGGATACAGTGAAGCATTTAAAAGAGAGTGGAAAGAGTATTATGGTTTTGACTGGCGTCCTCAGCATGAGTCACCTGAAAATACCTATTTATCAAATAAACTAAAATATCATCTTTATTACCGTGCATTGAATGAGTGTTTTACTTACGCAAAAGAGTATGGAAAAAGCAAAGGAATGAATGTCCGTTGTTATGTACCTACACATTCGTTGGTCAATTACTCTTCATGGCAAATTGTAAGTCCTGAGGCCAGTCTGGCTTCTTTGCCTTGTGTAGACGGTTATATAGCACAAGTCTGGACAGGGACTTCGCGCGAGCCAACCTTTTTTAACGGGGTCAGAAAAGAGCGTGTATTTGAAAATGCTTTTCTTGAATATGGATCGATGGAATCGATGACAGCACCTACCGGGCGAAAAATGTTTTTTCTTACTGATCCAATCGAAGACCGGGCTCGCGATTGGGGAGACTACAAAAAGAATTATCAGGCAACNTTTACAGCGCAGTTGCTTTATCCGATGATTGCAGATTACGAGGTAATGCCGTGGCCGGACCGTATTTATCAGGGCTTGTACCGAAAACCGGACAGTGAAGAAAGAGAGACAATACCACGTTACTATTCCACACAGATGCAAGTGATGGTAAATTCGCTGAACCAAATGCCTTTGTCGGACAATAAGGTTAATGGAGCCTCCGGTATTAGTGTATTGATGGCCAATTCACTGATGTTTCAGCGTTTCCCGACACACAATGGATACGAGGACCCGCAATTATCAAACTTTTATGGACAGATTTTGCCTCTGCTTAAACGAGGCGTTCCGGTAAAAATCCTCCATATTGAAAATGTGGCTTACCCGGAAACATGGAAATACACAAAACTATTGGTGATGTCTTATTCAAACATGAAACCTCTTGCACCCGAAGCTCATAAATACATTGCCCAATGGGTAAAAGATGGAGGCGTATTAATCTATTGTGGTCGTGATAATGACCCGTTTCAAACAGTAAAGGAATGGTGGAATAGCGGTGATAATCACTATAATGCACCTTCCGAACACTTGTTTGAGCAACTCGGTATTGACCGTGTAGTCAGGGAAGGAAAATACAGTTGCGGAAAAGGTACCGTTTTTGTATTGCGTCAGGATCCGAAAGAGTTCGTACTTGANNCTGACAGCGACAANGGTTTCTTAGCTACGGTAAAACAACTCTATGAACAAAATGCCAAAGCCGGAACATTAACATTAAAGAATTATTTTTATCTGGCAAGAGGGCCATTCGATCTGGTGGCTGTGATGGATGAAAGTGTTAGTGAGAAGCCTTTCACAGTAAAGGGGTGTTTGATCGATCTTTTCGACCCGAAACTGCCTGTATTGAGTGAAAAAGTGGTATTGCCGGGCGAACAGGCTTATCTTTATAACATTGGTCGCGTGCCGCACCCGAAAAGGCCGCAGGTACTGGCCGGAGCTGCAAGAGTATATAACGAGGTAACAGGCAAAAAGAAATATTCTTTCACTGCAAAAAGTCCGCTGAACACCACTAATGCAATGCGTGTTCTGCTTCCTGTTGCACCTAAAAAGACGACGGCTACGGATGCACAAGGGCAGGTGCTGACTGACATTCACTCTGTTTGGGATGAGACAAGCAAAACCTGTTTCCTTGGTTTTGAGAACCATCCTGACGGAATAAATGTTGAGTTCCTGTGGTAGACTTCCCGGAACAATTTTGGCATATGCTCAGATCTGAATTTCAAGTCATTCTTTGGCATCACTGAATGGTCAACAATTTACAAGAACATACCTGACTTACAGGGAGTTAATACAGTTTGTATTAAGTATTTACACATTATGAAAAATATACTCTATTTTGTTATTGGTTTGCCCCTATTTATCATTAGTTGTTCAAACGAAAAAGTTGAATCAGTCAAAAGCAACGAAACCGATAGTTTAGGGAAAGTAACCTTACTAAGAAACGAAGATATTTTAGCAAAAACTTTGCTGTACACCGAATGGGCAACGGTTCCGTCAATTATGTCGATGCCTTATTCCGATTTGCGTAATTTACTTATTTCTAACTTAATCAATAAATGCAATAACTCGCTTTCATCTCTACAGGCCATGAGCGATAATGATTTAGCCTGGAGTTCCTTGATGTACAAATTCTTACTTGATTCAGGAACTAAAACTGGTTCTGAGTTAACTGCTATTTCCCTGGAGGATTTTCGAAACACGATTACTAGTTTAAATTCCGGTAATACCAGCTATTCCGTCTCGCAATTGCAAAAATATCCCAACAGTAAAAATTTAAACATTGCATATGGATGGTGGTTTTATCAAAATAGTTCAACTAAATTGAAAATTGACAAATTCAATAATATCGCCGGATCTAATCCATTTTTTGAAAAGAAGGATAGCCGTTGGGTAAATATGGACGTTTTGAGGATAATTAAGGCAGAGGAGGCTTATACTTATTTGGGCGTTTACCATGCCATGGCAAACGGAAACCACTTTAAACTGTACCTGGCAGGAAGTAATGACCTGTTAAATTGGACTTATATAACCGAATTGGGCGAAAGAGCACACCAAGGTGATATTAAGAAATGGGGCAATGGTTATTTAGTTACTAATGAACAAGATACAATCGAAGGCTCGAATAATGTTCAAATCAGGTATTATTCTTCGTATGCCAATTTAATTGTGAATAATCCATCTAATAGTAAATCTATTTCGCGAACCTTCTCTAATTTCGCGGAAGGAACCCCAGATATTCGAAAAGTAGAAGGTACCAGCCCTTCCTCCTCGTACATTGTAATTGGTTATCATTATTACGACAATGGGGTTCGGGATCAGCAGGCTATTGGAATTTTGTATAATTTTTCGAACTGGAGAACATGGAAAGACGAGATTTCAAACTACAATATTCAGGAAATGGGTTATAAAGGAAATATTGGCGGAAGGAGCGGATTTACTCATTTGGGAAATTATGTACTTCAGGAGGCTCAAATAACTTCCGGCGATTGGAGCAGCTGGCGTTTATTGCTTGGCGACGGCGCTTTCTATTATACTTTACATCCCGCAACACCTAGCGGTTCAACGTCATTTGCCAATCCAGGCATTGCATCTGTAGGAACTAACACATTTGCAGTAACAAGCTTTATGCCTTCACAAGGAAATCAAAGAGGCGAAATTGGTGAATTGTTGTATATCGTACAATTTTAATATTGCAGATCAATTGCAATACTAACAAATTTGGGCTTGGGCTCCCTGGAGTTCTAATAAATCAACCTATCAGGAATTACCTGTCAAGCTCAATAGCTGCCATAATAAACGGAGCTACACCTTTTGTATCGTTATCGATCCGTTTTTCATTTATATAATACTCATAGGAACCATCTCTGTAAGGATTGCCACCTAGTCCGCAACCGCCACATATATTATGCATTGTAACGATTCCTTTTTCATCAACTGTTATAAGCTCTTTAATAATACTGTCGAATGCGCTATTGGCAACGGAAAGATATGTTTTATCAAGATAACCTTGATTTGCACCACGTGCGAAAGCATAGGTATACATTGCTGATCCTGAGCCTTCAATATAGTTTCCTTCTTTGCCTCCTTTGTTTAGAACCTGGAACCACAGACCGGTTTTAGGATCTCTTACCTTTAGCAATGCATCACAGGTTTTCTGAAGAATTCTGATAAGATCGGCTCTGTCGGGATGATTTTCAGGCAGGTATTCAAGAATATCTTCAATCGCCAAAACATACCAACCCATTGCCCGGCTCCATGGATAATGTGACTTACCTGTCACCGGATCNCACCATTTCTGTGAGCGGCTCTCATCCCATGCATGCATGAGAAGACCTGACTGAGGATCAAGAGTTTTCTCATAAATCATTTTNGTTTGANCGCAGGCTNTATCAAACCATTCCGGAGNGTTGAATTCTTTTGCATACTGAGCCATATATGTCGATGCCATGAAGATACCGTCAAGCCACATCTGCCAGGGGTAAATATTTTTATGCCAATAACCTCCGGAGTTAGTTTTTGGNTGNNTCTTAAGCTGTTCAATAAAATTATCGAGTGCAATTTTATACTTCGGATCAGGATTCCTTTTATATACTGTAATGACATCGCGACCCGGAAAAATCCTGTCAAGATTATATTCTTTAAGTCTGTAATCAACTACTGATCCGTCGGTCTTTACAAAATGATTGACCCAGTCATCCATATATTTTGAATATCTGATGTCGGTATTGCCCAGCCTGTCAATTGCCATACCGAGGAAAGCNACATCGTAGGTCCACTTGGGATTCCGGTCAACATAATATATCAGGCTGTCTGATCTGGAAAGAATTGTATTTGCCATTCTTATAGACCATTTCTCCTCGTTTTGTTTGTTTTTCTGGACCTGTGCCTGAAAATTACCGGCAGAAGCTGCCAGAAGAAATAGAAGAACAATTTTTTTGTACATAGAGCTGTAAATTTCAAATGAACATTTACTCCTGAGTTTTAGTCCCTGTGATCCACTTTGCCTCGGTCTGATGCAGATCAAATACCATGATTTCATTCAGTCCTTCTCTAAGCCATGGAGCTGGACAGTAGAGTCTTCTCTGTGGTCCGATATTCCAGTAACGGCCAATATTATGTCCATTAATCCAAACAATTCCTTTGGTGTATTTGGTAAGGTCAATAAAAGTATCAGCGCCTACGTTTCCTTCCGCCTTTGTCAGAACAAAATTACCTTTGAAAAAGACTCCGGGTTTTTTGATTGATTTTCCGGAAGACCTTAGATCATAAACATATTTCCTGTCCATAGGAAGCTTATAGACCTTCCAGTTCAGCAATGTGGTTCCATTTAGGGTCACACTGTCAGTTATACCTTTTCTGTCAATAATATTCTTACCATAATTAATACGCCCCATCGCTTCAACAAAAATTTCAAGGACCGGAACTTCTTCATTGCTTGCCGGTATTTCTATTGAATTTATACCCTCCCGTCTGTCGAGTTTCCCGATATAAGTTCCATTCAAAAAGACAGTTGCATAATCGTGAATATCATTCACTGTTAGCTTTCCGTATTTTTGTCCGACAAGTTCAGTTTTATATAAAATAAAACCATAGTCCTGACCATAAGCTTCAAATGTTTTTGGCTGCTCTGAGTTCAGCGGTAGAGGAAGATTATCCCAGACGGAAGTAAATGGTTGCATATTTACCGGAGATATTTCAAATGTAGGAACCGGGTCAGGTATAGGTGAAAGCTTTTTACCCTTAGGAAGATATGAACCTATCAGAGTCCTGATTGCCATATATTTAGGTGTAGCATTGCCTTGCTCATTTACAGGTGCATCATAATCGTAACTGGTAACATCTGGTTCATAACCTTTACCTCCCGAGTTGGCTCCGGCAGTATATCCAAAGTTGGTTCCACCATGAATAACATAAAAATTAAAGGACTTCTTGTTGTCCATAAGGAATTTCACCTCATTTAACAATTTAGCTGAGTCAGGTTTTGCCCATTTCTCGCCCCAATGAGTAAGCCAGCCTGGATAAGTCTCGCTGCTGAAAACAGGTACGCCCGGGTTCATTTTAGCGGCCAGCGCAAAATCTTCCAAAGAACTTCCTGAATCAAGACCAACAGCACTTCCCGGAAGAGTACCGGCTTCTAACATCTTTGTTGAGGGACCATCACCGGTGAATGTTGGGATATCAATCCCCAATAAAGCCCAGACTTCTTTAAGTCTCAGCAGGTAATTCTTGTCATTACCGAAGCTCCCATACTCATTTTCAATCTGTAACATCAATATTGGCCCACCCTTCGTAATGAGGTATGGTTTAATTTCTTCAGACAGCCTGGAAATATATTTTTCTGCGGCAGCCATATAGCGAGGATCCAGACATCTTAATTTTATATCAGGGATGCGTAAAAGGTAAGGAGGAATCCCCCCAAGTTCCCATTCTGCACAAACATAAGGACCTGGTCGGAGAATAAGCCACATCCCCTCTTCCTGTACAATTTTAAAAAACTGACTTAAATTATGATTCCCGGTACTAAAATCATATACTCCCTCTTCAGATTCATGAAAGTTCCAGAAAATATAAGCTGATATAGTATTGCAACCCATTGCTTTTGCCATTTGAATCCTGTGCTTCCAGTATTCAACTGGTACCCTTGCAGGATGCATTTCCCCGCTTATTATCTGAAAGGGCTGTCCATCAAGAAGGAATTCAGATGTTCCTAACTTGAATGTATGTTTTGGTTTCTGAGCTAATACTGCTCCTGAAAACAGGAAAAAGATCATCACAATTGACAAAAAAATATTCCGTTTAATCATATCTGTATCATGTATTTATTGTCATATATTACATTCTCAATATCACTTTTGCCTTTTTACTTTTTCTCCATTTATCTTTTACCCCCCAACCCCCCAAATGGGGGGCTTTATCCTCTTGACTTTTTACTTTTTCTTTGTTTTCCCTTTTGTCTTTGTACTTTTGTCTTTTGTCTTGATCCTTACTTTTTACTTTTGCCTTTTTACTTAAAATTCTTCAGATAGCCTGAAAACTATGTAGTTTTCTATAGACACCATCCTCTTTTGTCATCAGTTCTGCATGTGTCCCTGTCTCAACTATCATACCTTCATCAAGAACAACTATCATATCGGCATGCTGAATTGTTGATAACCTGTGCGCAATTACAAGTGAGGTTCTGTTTTTCATAAGTTTGAGTATTGCATCCTGAACCAGTCTTTCAGATTCTGTGTCGAGAGCGGAAGTTGCTTCATCGAGAATCAATATCGGCGGATTAGCCATAATAGCCCTGGCAATACTTATTCTTTGTTTCTGACCACCACTTAGCTTATTGCCTGATTCTCCCACTAAGTTTTCGTAACCAAGTTCAGTTTCCATTATGAAGTCGTGTGCATTGGCGATTCTGGCAGCAGATTCGACTTTCACCATATCTGCTTTTTCAACTCCGAATGCTATGTTCTCCTTAAAAGAAGTATTAAAAAGAATCGGATGCTGGCTTACTATCCCCAGGAGGTATCTCAGGTCCCTGATCTTCAGATCGCGGATATCTACGCCATCGATCAGAATACTACCTTTATCACTATCCATAAACCTTGGAAGCAGATCTGCAAGAGTTGATTTTCCGGCGCCCGACTTGCCGACTATGGCAACAGTCTGACCTTTTTTTATTTTAAGGTTTATATCCCTTAGTACGGGTTCGTTGTTGTACGCGTACCATACTCCTTTAAATTCAATTGAATCTTTGAATCCGTTGACAGCTAATGCATTCTCTTTTTCAGTTATAGTTTCCTCAGCATCGAGCACCTGGTCAATCCTGTCAATTGATGCCATCCCTTTCTGAATTGCAAAATATGCGGTAGTAATGTTCTTTGCAGGCTGGATTATCTGAGAAAAAACAACCAGAAAGACAATCAGATCTGCAGCAGTCATGTTACCTGAACCATGAAGAACAAGGTTGCCACCAACATACAAAATAATCATAACAACAATTGTTGCAAGAAATTCGCTGATAGGTGATGCCAGGTAAGCTTTTCGAATTACCCTCCTGAAAACTTTTGCATATCTCTCATTTGATTCGGCAAACTGAACCTTCATTTTTTCTTCAGCATTGAAACCTTTGACTATCCTTAAACCTGTCAGAGTCTCTTCAACAATAGAAAGAAGCCGGCCAAGATGTTGCTGTCCAAGAAGTGATGAGGACCTTAGAGTCCGGCTTGCCCGGCCTATCAGCCAGCCACTCACCGGTAAAAGAACAAGTGCGAAAAGCGTTAACTCATAACTGGTAACAAAAAGGTATGTTACAAAAATCAGGATATACATGGGATCCCTGAACATCATTGTAAGTGATGCAATTACAGAAATCTCAATCTCCTGTACATCATTTGATATTCTTGTCATTACATCACCTTTCCTTGCATCGGTAAAGAATGAAAGCGGCAGTCTCAGAATCTTGTGATAAAGTTTTTTCCGAAGATCACGGACTGTACTGGATCTGATAAATGCCATACAGTTATTCGCCAGAAAAATGAAGCCGTTTTTGAAGAGGCTTGCACTAATCACAATAAGGACTATTAATATCAAAGCGCCCGATTGTCCGTTTTTTTCAATAAATACGGAAAGATAGTATTTACCGAAAGCCTGGATATAATCTGCATTTAACTGAAAAGCGCCAGGATTTGTGACGACCACAGCGGGTAAGAAGAGAACCCTTAAGAAAGGATATACAAGAGTAAAAGTAAGCAGAGCAAACAATGCACTCAGAAGATTGTACAGGATATTTTTTACTGCTGACCATTTATAAGGAGCAAAATATTTAAGCAGCAACCGGATATTATTCATCTAAAAATTATTTGATTAAAAACCTGTGTAATTGAATGGAGAGATAGCCTTAAGTTCTGCTTTTACATTATCGTTAATATCCAGGTTTTCTATGAAGTTCGTTATTGATTCAAAAGTGATTTTCTGATTAGTTCGTGTCAGATCAAGAAGTGCCTCATACGGGTTTGGATAGCCTTCTCTTCGCAATATTGTCTGGATAGCTTCTGCTACAACAGCCCAGTTATTTTCCAGGTCGCTTTTTATTTTTTCCCTATTGACAATCAGTTTATTAAGGCCTTTCAATAATGAATTAAAGGCGATTAATGAATGACCAATCGGAACACCGATGTTTCTCAGCACGGTAGAATCAGTCAGGTCACGTTGAAGCCTCGATATCGGCAGTTTCATTGAAAGATGTTCAAAGATAGCATTTGCATATCCCAGGTTTCCTTCGCCGTTTTCAAAATCAATCGGATTTACTTTATGAGGCATAGCTGAGGAACCAATCTCTCCTTTTTTTATTTTTTGTCTGAAATAATCCATTGAAATATACAACCAGAAATCACGGGCCAGATCAGTAAGTATAACATTTATCCGTCGCATATTATCAAATAATGCAGCAAGATTATCATAATGTTCAATCTGTGTTGTTGGCTGTGACCGTTCAAGACCGAGTTCTTCATTGACAAAGTTGTTTGCAAAGGAGAGCCAATCTATATCGGGATAAGCAACTTTATGCGCATTAAAATTTCCTGTTGCACCACCGAATTTAGCGGAGTATGGAATTTGTCCAAAATACTTGATCTGTCCATCTATCCTTGAAATAAATACCTCAATCTCTTTACCCAACCTGGTTGGAGAAGCCGGCTGACCATGTGTCCTGGCGAGCATTGGAATATCCTTCCAGTCATCGGCAAAAGCAGCCAGTGTCTCTCTCAATTCATAAAGAATTGGGAAATAGACGTTTATCATCGCATCTTTAAGAGATAGAGGTATTGCAGTATTATTAATATCCTGCGAGGTAAGTCCGAAATGAATGAATTCGCTCCAATTTCCCCAACCAGACTGAAAAAACCTCTCTTTCAGATAATATTCTATTGCCTTAATATCATGATTTGTGACTTTTTCTCTCTCTTTTATTTTTTCAGCCTCTGTTAAGTCAAAGTCTTCGTAGATTGACCGTAAGACTTTGAAGTTATCCTTTTTAAAATCCAGAAGCTGAGGGAGCGGTATGTTGCACAAGGCAATAAAATATTCTATTTCTACCATCAGACGGTATCTGATCAGCCCGAATTCAGAAAAATACAGGTCAAGTTCAGTAACTTTTTGTCTGTATCTTCCATCAAGGGGAGATATGGCAGTAAGAAAATTTAATTCCATTATTTGTCAGATTGGGTTTTCACTTGTTATAATTATACGTACAAAAGTACTATTTTAGTGTTGTAAAAAAAAAGGTATGGATAAAATCAGAATCTCCGCTGTAAAATATGCCAACACGTATCCCTTTATATACGGATTGAAGGAAAGCGGCTTTGATAAAAGGGTAATCCTCGAAACTGACCATCCTGCTGATTGCGCTGCAAAATTGATAGACGGAAGAGTTGATATCGGCCTTATTCCGGTGGCTGTTCTTCCTTTAATGAAGGAGTATCACATTATAAGCGATTATTGTATTGGTGCAAATTGGAACGTCAGGACAGTCATGCTATTAAGTAACTGTCCTTTTGAGGAAATAAGGAATATTTATCTCGATTATCACTCACGTTCATCTGTTAACCTTACAAAAGTACTGGCGAAAAACAGTTGGAAAAGAGAATTCAGTTGGATCAATACATCAAAAGCTTTCGATTTTCGGAATATAGGTCCCGATGAAGCTGTTGTGCTGATTGGGGACCAGTGTTTTGAA
>JGI24136J36422_10000948_pt1 | contig 10594 bp, 15 predicted proteins | sample BarGraNGADG00212_2_FD_36422 | JGI IMG/M metagenome (IMG submission 36422)
AACGCTCGCTATTATACTATTGATCATTGCCGGAATCTTCATTCTTACCAGCTTTTTCAGCACCTGCCCTCTGTATATGCCCTTCGGTATCAGCACGCGAGGTAAGGGAAAGGTATAACAACTTTATGAATGAAATCAGTTTGAGCGCAAGTTTTCGTCTTCTGGTTCGTCTAAATAATAAAATCACATGTTTAATCAAATTCAAAACAAGACGATGAAAACTTTAAAAAGAATTGCTGCATTAATGGCAATCATGTCATTTATTGCTTTCCAGGGGTTCTCTCAAAATGCTGCCACCACTAAAACGCAAAAGAATTCCCAGACAACACAAACCGCGACGAATGCAATACCCGGAAAATTTGTTGATAACAATAAAGATGGAGTTTGTGACAACTATCAGACCAGGATGAAAAATGGCCGCGGTGCAAATTTCGTTGACAAAAACGGGGATGGTATCTGTGATAACCGTCAGAATGCCGGGCAGGGAAAAGGAAATCCCAACGGTTGCGGAATGGGATATCAGCACCGGAATGGACAAGGCCAAGGAAATTGTTGCGGAAGAGGAAATGGTTACCAGCACAGGCACGGTTGCAGGAATCAAAATGCACCTGCCCCTGAACCCCAAAAATCCGACGACAAGAATAAGTAAGCACGCGTTTAAAGAAGAAGCCAAATTATTCCTTATTTTCGGGAGTATTTTGGCTTCCTTTCTTTTCTCCAAATGCACAAAGAATGACAGAACAACGACTGATAGAAGGGCTAATCATTCAAAACAAGGATGCAATTGAATATCTCGTTAATAATTATCAGAAAAATGTCATTAAAACTGCATATTATTTTGTTGCAAACATGGAAGATGCTGAGGATTTATCGCAGGAGGTTTTTCTTGAGATCCTTAAGTCTATCGGACGATATAAGCAAAATTCTTCTCTTTTTACCTGGATCTACAGAATAACGGTGAATAAATCGCTGGATCATCTGAGAAGACAAAAAAGAAGAGATGCCTTACATCAAATTGGTACATTCATAAAGGTTTCAAATGATGGAACGAATAGAAATGATACTGAGCCTGCCGTTATGGATAACAGGAACGATGACAAAGAGAAAAGAAAAATTCTTGATAATGCTGTCAATTCATTGCCTGAGAACCAGAAAATAGCATTCATTCTAAATAAATATGACGAGTTGTCTTATAAAGAAATAGCTGAGATCATGAATCTGTCTCTTTCATCTGTTGAATCTCTCATTCACAGGGCAAAAATGAATCTTCAAAAAAAATTAGTGAATCATTTTTCGGAATATGCAAACAAAAACAAATAAGATAGATTGCTCTATTGTCCGCAGGAATCTATTTTCTTACCAGGAAAAACAGCTTCCCGATAANGAATNGNATGAATTTGAAGATCATCTTCATTCATGTGAGGAGTGTTCACGAATTGTTTCAGATTTCCAATCTGTCACATCCTTCATTGACAAAAAAAAGACTGATGAGCCCAGTCCATTCATTCGGACTCGCATTTTACAAAGAATTGAAACCCAAATGGAAGGAGCAAGAAAAGAAACAAATCCTTTTCTTCAGAGGATCCTTCGACCAATATCAGTTTCGTTTGTACTACTAATCGCCATTATTATTGGTTTCTCAATCGGTAAGCATAGGGAAACAAGGTTTTCCGATAATATAGATCATCAAAATGATCTTCAGACAATGAAATCGGAACTTAATATTCCAGATTTTATTGATGAGGATAATACATTTTTTGACAATCATTAAAATCCACACCATGAACTTCTTTTCAAAAAACAGGTTTGTTTTCTGGTTGCTGATCTTCCTGGTCGTAATCAACCTTTCTGCATTGGTCACGTTTCTTGTTTTCTTTTCACAGAATTCCACTGCATCAAAGCAACAATCTCGAGAAAACCCGGGAATGGCCTTTAGGAAGGAATTGTCCTTATCCCCTTCTCAATCTAAGAAAGTTGAAGTCATCCTGGCTGATTACAGAAATTCAACCGAACCAGTTACCACCAATATCCGGAACCGCCGCACTCAACTCCTTGAAGAACTTGCGAAAAATAAACCTGATACAAATCTTATCGATAAAAGTGTGGAAGAAATAAGCTTCTTTCAGAAACAGATGCAAAAAGCTTCTGTAAAACAATATATGTCTTTGAAAGAAATTTGTACTCCTATCCAATGCCAAAGGCTTTCTGCATTGTTCTTTGAATTGTATGTATGCCAGGGCAAGTGCAAAGGAATGGGGCAAGGCAAAGGGATGATGCACCAGTATCGGGGAGGCCAGGGTCAAAAGGGGCATGGAAACAGGATGGGGAATGACAGTTGTGCAAAATAAGTGACCCAAAACATATAGTACCTTTAGTAAATCAGATTAAAAAAGTATCCTACAAATACTATCCCCAGAGAAACCACCCCGACGAACGTAAATATCAGCCTCATTTTAAGTACTTTTCGCAAGATGATCATTTCAGGTAGCGATAGACCGATAACTGACATCATAAATGCCAGCGCAGTTCCCAATGGCACACCCTTTTCAATCAACACACTAACTATAGGAATAATGCCCGCTGCATTCGAGTATAAAGGGACACCTATTAAGACAGACAAAGGAACAGAATACCAGACCGATTTTCCCATGAGATTTGCCATAAATTGCTCTGGCACATAGCCATGAGCTGCTGCTCCAACAGCAATNCCAATAATNATATAGATCCAGACTTTACCAACAATTTCCTTTACGGCAGCGTAACCGGATTGAATCCTGTCACTGAACTTTATTTTTGCATCCTGATCATCTACATGTCCAGTTTTGATTTCGTAAACCCAGTTTTCAACATATTTTTCTAATTTGAGTTTGCCGATTACCCATCCGGCGGTGATGGCAATGACCAGCCCCGTACCAATATAGATAGCGGCGACTTTCCATCCAAACATTCCAAAAAGCAGGATCACCGCAACTTCATTGATCATAGGGGCTGCAATCAGGAACGAAAAAGTGACACCAAGCGGGATCCCGGATTCAACAAACCCAAGAAACAGGGGAATGGCAGAACAGGAGCAAAATGGTGTTACGATCCCCAGCATAGAGGCCATGACATTCCCAGTAAAAAGTGATTTTCCTTCCAATGCCTTCCGGGTTCTTTCAGGTGTGAAAAAACTCCGGATAATCCCAACCACGAAAATAATCAGAACCAGCAACAGAAGAACTTTCGGCACTTCAAAGATGAAAAAACGCAGGGTTTCAGTGAGACGCTTTCCCAATGGCAATTTTATAACATCATCAATAAACCAGTTGGTGACCGGTTGAAGATTGAAATATATCAGAACCCACAGCCCTAATAGAATTATTGGTATCAGCCATTTATACGATTTCAGATTCATGTTGCTGATATTTCTACTTACCATGTCCGTATTCAATCAAGTAATATTTAGACTATTCCGAATGAAACCAAAATATAATAGATTCCTACCAGGATGAATAATACTGATATGATCCTGCGGAACCACAATTCAAAAAGTTTTATCCGGTTGTAAAGTGTCCCGACATTTCCTACTGCGTAAGCAAGCAGCCATGCAAAGATGATAACTGGTAGACCGGTGGCAATAGCAAAAACTACGGGCAGATATAACCCACTGGCGCTGGAAATGGTCATGGGAATCAGCATCGCGAAATACAGAACACCACTGTATGGACAAAATGCCATGGCAAAGACCACTCCCAGTAATAGTGTACCCCAATAGCTTCGTTTGCTGTGTTCCCCCATCTTTTCAGTCAAACCAGAAAACCCAGGCAGTTTTATATTAATAAAATCAAGCATAAAAATCCCGATCAGAATCAGGAACGGCCCCAGCAGTTTCTCTCCCCATCCCTGGAAGAGCATGCTTATATGCATTTTGCTGGCTCCGAAATATAAAATAACTCCCAACCCAGTATATGTGATTGCCCGGCCCAGGGTATAAACCAACCCGTTGATGAAAACCCGCCTGCGGCTTTCAATATCACGACTGATAAACCCTATAGCTGAAATATTGGTTGCCAGCGGGCATGGACTTATAGCCGTCATCAGACCTAATATGAATGCCGTCAGCGCCGCATACTGTGAATTTTCTAGAATTGCCTGGAGATATTGCATGAAGTTCTGATTTGAAAATCATTTAATCATACTGTCAACCGTTTTTTTAATCTCGGCAGTTAACTTTTCCGGATTGTTGTTGGCATACAAGAATCCCTTTTCTGTCAGATCCACATGCTTGTCTCCGCAAATTACGATCAGGGTTTGACCTTCAATTTTATATTTAGCGCCAATANCTTCTCCGGCTTTCTCATCGAGGTTGACACTTTTGAATGTGATCTCACCGCTTTTTACTTTCTCCGGATACAATGTTTCAACGGCCTTCTTAGATACATTTTCCACCTTCTGGCAGGTCATACAACGACGTGTAAAATGAAAATAATAGACCTCAATTTTNGTTGTAGGGGCTGNATTCCCGGCAAATATCCCGGCAATCATAAANGTTGTCAGAAAAAACATTATGCTCTTTTTCATATAAATGAATTTATTTTGTNAANAATTGCTTGANTTCATCGGAAGAAGGAACACGGCCTTTAACGACCACTTTCTCATCCACAACCAGGGCAGGCGTCGACATTACCCCATATTTCATGATCTCCATAATGTCTTCCACTTTGGTTATCGTAGCATTGATGCCATTTTTCTCAACCACTTCACGTGTGAGTTTGTCCANTGTCTTGCATTTGGAACAACCCGGACCTAGAATTTTAATTTCCATATACCATTCGTTTAATAGTAATTTTAATTGAATTTCTTACCGCTGATAAAATAAGTTGAATAGACTTTTTGCCTCTTCCCAGTTTTCTTTGTTGATACAATATTTTATATAGGGAGGGTTGATCTCGCCCTGGATTAGACCGGCCTTTTTCAACTCTTTCAGATGTTCGGAGAGTGTTGACCGGGCAATAGGCAGTTCTTCAGCCATATCGCCGCTATAACAGCATTTATCGATATTATCAGCGAGAAAGTCGAGGATAAAAATCCTTACCGGATGTGCCATTGCTTTTGCATACCGGGCTATTTTTTCCTGGTTTTCTGTATAATATTTCTTTTCTGTGATCATTTCATTTTGTATTTCGTAGAATAACGAAACAAAAATACACTTTTTTTAATTACTATGATTTTTCAGCAATACTTTGATTTTTTAATTCAAATCATTGGTGTAAAAAAGATGTAAAAGGTGCAAGGAAAGATTCCGCTCGTTTCCAATTCCTTCATACCTTTGTAGCGATTTTTGAAAAAATGGGAAGGATACTGGCGATCGATTACGGACAAAAGAGGGTTGGACTTGCTGTGACCGATGAGTTGAAGATCATTGCCACAGCGCTGGCTACGGTTCCTTCAAATGAGGTCATGGCCTTCCTGAAAGAGTATACATTCCGGAACGCGGTTGAGTGTTTTGTTGTTGGAGAGCCTAAGCAGATGAACAATACAGCTTCGGAATCGGCAAAATACATCGAGCCCTTTATCCGGAGACTGAAAGCAGGATTCCCGGAAATACCGGTAGAAAGGATGGATGAGCGGTTTACTTCAATGATAGCCGTGCAGGCCATACGGGAATCGGGGGCGAAGAAAAAAGACCGCAGGGATAAATCGCTGGTTGATACCGTCAGCGCTGTGATCATCCTGCAGTCTTTTATGGAGAAACGAACGATGACAAGGTAATCACATCGTCCGGGCATTTTTTAACCAATAAATAGCAAAACAGAATGATTCTTCCGGTTATAGCATTTGGTCATCCTACGTTAAAAAAAGTTGCAAAAGAAATCGACCCGGATCATCCCGGCCTGGAACAGCTTATCGGCGACATGTTTGAAACCATGTACCAGTCGGATGGCGTCGGACTGGCGTCACCGCAGGTTAACCAATCTATCCGCCTTTTTATTATCGATGCTGCTCCCTATGCCGATAAATACGCTGAAGCAAAAGATTTCAAGAAGGTATTTATCAATGCGAAAATCTATAAAGAAGAGGGTGATGAATGGGGTTTCAATGAAGGCTGTCTCTGTTTTCCCGGAGTCCGCGAGGATGTTCAGCGGAAACCAGTAATTTACATGCGCTACCAGGATGAAAATTTTCAATCCCATAATGATCGTTTCCACGGAATTGTGGCCCGCGTGATCCAGCATGAATATGATCATACCGAGGGCATCCTCTTTATCGACAGGCTGAGTTCATTGCGGAAAATGCTCCTGAAAGGCAAACTGAATGATATCTCCAAGGGGAATGTGGATACATTTTATAAGATGATCTTCCCCTTGCAGAAAAAAGGCAGAAAGTAATTGATAATTGAAAATTGATAATGCATAATTGAAATTGAATTCCACAACCCAATACCCTTTACCCACACATCCAGCATCCAGCATCCAGCATCCAGCATCTAAAACCTAATACCCATGAGAAAATACTATTTACCAATTCTTGTTTTGTTACTTGCAATTGTAACGGGTTGTTCCCCATCCAGGGAAAAATCGGTTAAGACGATCACCGGTTTGGAGACCAGGCTGTTCTCTCCGGCAGCGACGGGTTTTGATAAAGTAAAGGCCGACAGCCTTCTTTCAGCTTATGAATCCTTTATGAAACATTTCCCGGAAGATTCGCTTACCGTGAAAATCACCTTCAAAGCTGCAAACCTGAGCATGAACATGGGAGATGGTACAAAAGCCATCGAACTTTTCGACAAGTTTATTGAAAAATACCCGGATAACCCGAAAGCCGCTGTCTCCTTGTTTTTCAAAGCTTATATCTACGAAAACCAGATAAAGAATCTGGATAAGGCCAAGGAGATCTACTTGCAATTCATTGAAAAGTACCCCGAGGGCGATTTTACCAATGATGCGCGGATTGCCTTACAAAACCTTGGAAAATCACCGGAACAGATGGTCCGGGAATTCGAGGAAAAACGCAAAACTGACAGCATCCGTGTTGCAGACTCGCTGGCCGCGTTGAAACCAGTCAAACATCCAAAGAAAAAGAAATAAACCGGGACTGGGATTCTTCTATTTAAAGAATTTCTCCATCGCATTGGCAAGGTCGGAGGGGGTGACTTCTTTCGACAGATGTCCTTCGTGGCTGTAAGAGATTTTTCCGCGTTCTTCCGAAACAATGATAGCCAGGGAATCGGATTTTTCGGTGATCCCGACGGCAGCGCGGTGGCGCAAACCATAATTGGGTGGAACTTCAGGGTTACTGCTGACCGGCAGGATGCACCGTGCCGCACGGATGGTACCGCCGGCAATAATCACTGCACCATCGTGAAGGGGGCTGTTCTTGAAAAAGATCGTTTCCAGAAGAAACTCGGAGATCCTGGCATCCATTACTTGTCCCGTTTCAATATAAGCCTTTAACTCATTTTGCCCTGTGATCACGATCAGGGCTCCGGTATGGGTATCTGCCATTTTCTGACAGGCCTTGACGATCGTGTCAATGTGAAAGTGGATGGGATCATCCAGCTGAATCTTCCAGAAGAGGAAACGTTTCCGGGTCGACTTGATGATCCGGGTATTTCCCACCATGAGGAGAAACTGCCGGATCTCCGGCTGAAATACCACGATCAGCGCAATAAATCCGACGCTGATAAACTGCCCGAGGATCTCGCTCAGCAATTGCATCTGGAATGCCTTAACCACTTTCCAGATCAGGTAAACTGCAATGATGCCTATGAAGATCCGTATAGCGGCTGTACCCTTTACAAGGTTGTACACCTCGTACAGCAATACTGAAAAGAGTATGACATCGATGATGTCGACGATGCGGATGTCAAAAAGACCGGTAATGCTGAGGAGAATCAATTTAATTATGAATTATAAAATCCGAATTATGATTTCAGGCAAAAGTAAGAAAATTCCGGATGTGGATTAAAAGGCGGAATGTGAAATGTAATCAATTATTTTGTAGTTTTAAAATCCCCAAACCACATACTAAGTCAACAGCCGGGATTTTTTTAATAGTCAAATGTTTGTAATTTCGTATTTTCATTCCGCATCAGTATAAACCCGGCATTAATTTCCATATTGATTTTTAATATGAAGAACTTCGGAATAATATTCCTTTCATACCTCCTTATTTTTTCTTCTGTGGTATTTTTCTCCTGTAAAAAAGAAAAAGCAGGGGGCGGATCGAAAAGTTCCGCATATAACGACAACAGCAGCCATAATGTCGGTACAGCTTGCATGAACTGCCATAATTCAGGAGGATCGAATAAATACTGGTGGACTGTTGCCGGAACGGTTTTCAAACCGGATTCAACCAGCCTGAATTCCAATTCGACGATTTATTTATTCAGTGGCGCAAATGGAACAGGGAACCTTCTTCTTACACTTCCAGTTGACGTAAAAGGTAATTTTTATACTTCCTCTTCAGTCAGTTTCGGATCCGGTCTCTATCCTGAAGTAAAAAGTTCCTCAGGTGAAATTCGTTATATGCAATCGTCCACAACAAACGGAAACTGCAATTCTTGTCACAACTCTTCAAAGAGAATCATTGTTAACTAAGGATCTCTATTACCCTTTTCATTTTTCAATGCTCATTCCTTCACAAACCTTTCCACACCTGTTCTATTATTGTTTAGTAATTTTATGAAATAGATCCCATCCGGAAACTTACTGACATCAATTTCAGTTGTCTCATCCTTTAATCGTAGCTGCATGAGAAGCTGGCCCTGACCATTATAAATTATAACAAAAGTGTCATCGAAATTTGTCAATCGCCCTGTAGAAATTCTTATTCTGGAGTCCGTAGGATTGGGAAACACCTTAAACCAGTTGCATCCGGTTTTCGGATTGATAATAACTGCGTCACAGGAGTGAAATGTTGCTGTATAGTGATATGAAGGAAAGATACTTGACTCAAAGACCTGGTTAGAATAAACTGAAAGAACACCTTGGCCGGGGGCCCATGAAGAATTTCTCCAGATTTCATCTTTCCCGGTCAGGGAGTTTCCGTTCAAATCATAGGTATATGTCTGTTTTTCTGAATTATACCACGAACCGCCTTGCCAAATCTGGACTACTTTGGTCCCGATGTTTCCATTGGCATCGTATGTAAAGATCCATTTTTCACTATTCATCCAGGCAGAGTTTACCCAGGATTCAAATAATTCAATTTGCAGGTTTCCATTCGTATTATAGATACATGTTGTTCTGGAATTATTTATCCAAACATTGAATTGCCATTGTTCCCATAATTCAGTAAGACGGTTTCCAATCGTATCATAGGTGTATGTATATCGGACAGAATTCACCCAGGTGCTGTTTTGCCAGGATTCAATAAAACGCGTTAACGTGTTTTCGTTTGCATCATACGTATTCGTTGCCCTGGAATTGTTCTGCCAGGTGTTGTTCTGCCATATTTCATGCAATTCAGTCAGGGGGTTTCCGCCCGAATCAATAGTATCCGTACTCCGGTTCAAATTTACCCAGGCATTGTTCTGCCATGATTGCATTATTGATGTCAGTACGTTTCCATTTGTACTAATACTATCTAACCATTGAAAAACATTCATCCAGGTGTTTGCCTGCCATTGTTCAACCAGTATAATTATGAGGTTGCCGCTCGCATCATAAGTGTTTGTCCATCTGGAAACATTCACCCAAGTATTAGTCTGCCAGGATTCTCCCAAATCCGTAAGTTTTTTTCCGCTGGCATTATAAGTATGGGTCGTCCTGATAAAATTTATCCAACTGCCAGTCTGCCAATTTTCGGTTAACTCCATCAGTAACATGCCTTGGGGATTAAAAGTCCGTGTCAATCTTTGCGCTGTTCCGGCTGTATCGTAGGCGAGAATAGTGTCCCAATGCCATACCTGGGATAAAGGTTTCAACGATTTTGTTTTTTCTTGATAAACAGAAAATGGATCTATATTTGCGTATTGGCTTTGAATGGGTTTGATCATATGCCGGCCGGCTGTGCAAGGGAATGTATTTTGCATTTTCAGACACTGGGAAGGCACACTATTGCTGAAAGAAATAATTACTAAAAAAATTAGAATTTGTTTCTTCATAAAACCTCCTGTTTCGGAATAAACTTATTGCAAACCCAACCCGGAAAGATTCTGGTGGTCTTTCATGTCACAAATATAACAATTATTTAGAAAAAAATATATTACACGGAAATTATAAAATATCTGTCTGATTTGCAAAACATAATAATCCGGCAGATCGACGAACGAATTCTACTTTTTTCAAGGGAAATCAATATCTGGGTTTATGTCAAATTTGTATTTTTTTTAGTACGATGTTTTCATTCTTCATTATCCTTCCATTTCCCTTCGATTTATGTATCTTTGTTTTAATCAGGCAACTTATCGGAAGAAAATTGTCTGAATTTTCATATGAGAATACCATACTATACCTTACTCCTTCTGTTGTTTCTCTTAAGCCACAATGTGGTATTCGCCCAGCTGACAGTTACCCAGGGTGCCGCTTTGGGTATGACCCCTCTTCAATTGGTTCAAGCCAGGCTTGTGGGCCTGGGAGTAACCGTTTCAAATGTAACATTCAATGGTTCT
>JGI24136J36422_10000955_pt1 | contig 10540 bp, 6 predicted proteins | sample BarGraNGADG00212_2_FD_36422 | JGI IMG/M metagenome (IMG submission 36422)
CTTCTTGACGCCGCCGGCAACAGGCTCGCGGGGGCCAGCGCCGGCGGACCGTCTCGCGAGCGCCTGTCATTCGAGTGGCGTTAGGCTGCGGTCAACCGGTGAAGAGGTCGCCTCGCAGGCTTGTCGTCCCTCCCGACCTCTCGATGTACAGAAGCGCGTGGGCCACCCCGTCGATCGGCACCCAGAGGGCGGTCACGAGGTACGTGACGAGAGCCGCGGGTATGACATGAGCCGGCGCCGCGGAGTTGATCCCGTATTTTGCACCCAGGATCACCTGCACGACGATGACCGCGAGCCACGGAACGAAGAGGACCCCGGCGAACGTGAGCGCGCCCTCCAGCAGAACAGGGCGTATCAGCCGGCCGCTTTGGGCCAGAGCGGCCCTGCCGGGGTAGCCTCCAAGGACCCTGGCGGGGATTGCGAGCATGAAGATGACAGACAGGTAGATGCCCGGCAGGACCAGAAGCAAGAGACCTCCGAGCGCCGCAAGTGCGCTCAGGACGACTACCAGCAGCACTCCCCGGAACAGGTTCCTTTCCCTCAACCAGGAAAAAGCCGCCTTCACAAACGTGGGTCGGCCGGCGAGGTCGTGGGCTGCAAGCAGGGGGAACAGACCGAGCATGTACGTGACATAGACCACCGTGAGTATCAGCAGGACCAGTTGCAGTAGACCCGGAAGGGCGTTCTTCGGGTTCATCCAGTCGCGCGGGTCGCGGGCCATGCCGAGGAGCGCCATCGCAAAGGGCGCGAGCCCTACAAGGGCGGCCAGCCCGAAAGAGCTCGCGGGATTCCTGCGGCAGATCCTGATGGCGTCGCCTATGATCATCCCGGTCCTGACGTAACCGTGCCCACCCGCTGCGACCGGGACTCCAGCCTTCTTCCGAGCCGGGCTCAGAGCGACTGAGGTGGCGGTCCTGACTCTACGAACAGATTCGCCGCCGCCGATCGTCTCGGATACTTCCCACCACTGTGCCGGGATCTTCGAATAGTTCCCGTACTTCTTCAGGCCGCGCCTGAAGGCCCTGACGTTCTGTTTAGGAGCGCCGATATGATAGGTGGCGGGGTAGAAGTACGCCCCGTACCCACCCCGCGGAGTACCCATGCCCTTCATCATCTGCCATACCTCGCCCTCGCACTGTTCGGGGGTTCCTACTGTGTAGATCTTCTGGATGTCCACGCACCCCCACATCATGATCTGCCCCCTGAACCTCTCGAGGCCCGGATAACCGATAGTGCGCGGGCTGTCGAACTCGAACGCGTCCAGGCCCCACTCCATGAGGAGTGGCATCAGGGAATCGATCCTGCCGCAGGAATGCAGGTGCATATCGCAGCCCAGTTCGTGAGCGGTGTCGATGATGGTCTTGTANACNGGCCTGTAGAACTCCTCGAACATCTTCGGGCTGAAGAACGGGCCGGTCTGCGCTCCGAGGTCGTCGTAGATNATGAAACCGTGGGGTCTCNCACCGTACTTCACCCAGCTTCGGGCAACCCTCACGTTGAAGTCCGTCATGTGAGCGAGCAGCCTCTTCAGCTCGTCCGGGTTACGCCTGTGGTCAATGAGGAAGTTGGTGAAGCCGCGGATGTTTGCAGTGACGTTGACCGGCCCGGGGAAGCTCAGCTGGCACATCCTGTACTGGTTTCTGCCCGCGAGCCTGCTGAGCCGGATCATCGGGGAATACCTGCTCTTTTCCTCGGGATCCGGCGAGTACCTCTGCAGGTAGGTATCGAAGTCCGACCAGTCTTCTATGGCCGGCCTCCCCGGATGGCCCATGGTAAGGTTGCGGCCCTCGCGGTTCCAGATACAGCCGAACTCGTCCACCTCCTCCCTGGGAAGACGCAGCCATTTCCTGTACTCCGGAGCCCTCGCCCAACCGGGTTTCTTCCATCTCCAGAGGCCGAGCTTTATCGCCAGGTCGTCGCCGTGGAACGGGAACAGGCCCCGCTCGTACTCCGCGTGGCCGGGCATCCAGCCCCTGGAAGGCACGTGGATAAGGACGAACACGTCGCCCCCGCCCACCCTGAAGACCGGCGCCCTGTCGGGGCTATCGAAGTTTATTGCCGCCCTGACCCTCTCGATGGAGTTCATCATCCTTCGGCAACCTCGTGGCAGTAGATCCTATTGAGACATGGGAATCAGTATATATATTGGTAGATATTGAGGTGCAACGAATATCTCGAGCGCTCCAAGCTCTGGGCGTCCTGAAGTACCTGGCGGCGTACCGGGAAGAAGGGTTCGTCCGGAGAGAACCCCTCGCCGAGATCTCCTGGCCCGAGAGGAGCCTCGAATGATCCTCAAGGAACTTGAACACCGCCCTGACTGTGATAAGGAGAACCCTGGAGCCGGGATTCGGCCGGGCGATTCCAGCTACCTGGAAACAGCGAGCGACGGTTTGCGCCTCAACCTCGGCCGAGGCGGCAGTGTAGACGCCGAGGAACGCGTCGAACTGCTCGAACTGATTGCCGACGAGTGGCCTCCCCTCAGGTGCCGTCGTTTAATACAACCTGGCCGGGATTGCCGCCTCCCGGCAGTTCGACTTCGAACTCATGGGGGGCTTCTGGTCTGATGTCGACCGTTAGTTTCTCGCCTGTGAGCCTCGCACTCACGGCCAGCCGGACTTCGTCGTCGATGATTTCGTAGCGCGCCGCGCCGTTGGCATCGGGATAGACTTTCAGCGTCATGTGGTCGTACGCGAGTTCGTCCGTGCACTGCGCAACCTCAGCCAGCGGCAGGATGCTTCCACCCCGCACGTAAAGCGGGATTGTCTCGATGTCCGCTTTCCGGGTTATCCAGGACCCTCCCTCGTAAGTCTCTCCAGTCCAGAAATCGTACCAGCGCCCGGCCGGCAGGTACACGCGGCGCTCGTCGTTTCGGCTCAGTACCGGCGCCACCAGGAGTCCCCGCCCGCACATGAACTCATCCTCAATATTCCAGACCGTTGGGTCGTCCTGAAACTCTATGGCAAGATGCCTCAGCAGCGGCAGGCCCTCCCGCGCCGCCACCCGAGACTCAGTGTACAGGTACGGTATCAGCCGGTAGCGCAGTTCCAGGTATTTCCTTACTATGTCCTGCGTCCTCGGTTCGAAGTTCCAGGGCTCCTTGTACTGGGGAGGGTTGCCGTGGAAGCGCGAGTGAGACTGGAACATCGCCAGCTGAGTCCACCTGATGTAGAGCTCTTCGCTCGGCACGCCAACGAACCCGCCGATGTCCTGGCTCCAGAATGTGAAGCCGGAGAGACCGAGGTTCAACCCGCCACGCAGCGAGCTCAGCAGGTTCTCGTGGTTAGAGGAGTTGTCTCCCGACCAGTGAAGGGGATAGCGCTGTGCCCCGGCGTAGCCGCTCCGCGCCCAGATGACCCCCTGCCCCCCGCCCCGTACCTCTTCGACGGCCTCGAACGCCGCCCTCTGATAGAGCAGCGAATACAGGTTGTGCATCCAGCGCCCGTCGCCTCCGGCGAACCGCATGGGCGGCTCGATTCCCTCGCCGAAGTCGACCTTGATGGTCGCGGCCCCCATCTCGAGAAGACTCCTTATCCTGTCCTTATACCACGCCACGCCTTTTGGGCTCGAGAAATCGATCGGGCTTCCCTCGAACATCATGAGGAACACGAACGGCCCACGGTTCCTCGCAAGTGCGCCAGCTCTTTTGGCGTCCTTGTAAACACTGGTCTCCTTGAGCACGTAAGGGATTTGCCAGAGGCATATCCTGAACCCCATCTCGGCAGCCTCTGCGAACATCCGCTCCGGGTTGGGGAAGCGCTCGTCGTTGAATTTCCAGTCGCAACGCCAGTCCTCATCGAACCACCCGGTATCGATGTGAATGACATCGGCCGGGAACCTCATGTCGCGCAGCTTTCTCGCGACCGCCATCACCTGTTCCTGCGAGAAGTAACTGATGCGCGATATCCAGGTTCCGAACGTCCACTTCGGGGGCACGGGCGGCTTGCCCGTTAGCTCGGTGTACACATCGAGGATCGACTTGAACGAAGGGCCGTAGAAGAAGTAGTAGTCAACGAGGTCCCCTTCGACGGCGAACATGTTTTTGCATGTCTCCCGGCTGCCGACCCAGAACGTCATCGGCCTGCTCTCGTTAACGAAGACCCCGTAGCCCTGTGTGCTCATGAAGAACGGCACATACTTGTACGCTCGCCCCGACGTGTTGCCGAGGCCCTCGATATTCCAGAAGCCAACTGTCCGCCCGACCCTGTTCACCGGCCCGTACGACTCGCCGAGCCCGTACACCGCCTCGCCCGGGTAGAGCACGAACGACTCGACCCCGTAATTCCGCTTGCTCTTACGGTCGCGGATGAACCCGAGAGGAAATGAGTCGAACGGGGTCGGGAACTCATCCTTGGTGTCGCTGCCCGATTCGGTGATGAGGCGACCGTCAGAGTCGAAGACCTCGATGCGGAAGTCTTCCTTGAATATCTCAAGGCGGAGTGCCGCCGTGGCGATAGTGTAGCGGTCCGCCCCTTCCACGATCGAGACTACCAGCGCCGGGGCGGTGATGTCGCCGTGCAGCATCGGCGTCTCGTGCTCGGGAACAGAGTCTCCCTTCGCGAGCCTGAGTCGGTAAGCGTCTTCCCGGAGGAAATCGAGCTGCAGGGTCACCGGCTCGTACGGCGTCTTCTCCGTGACCACGTACTCGTGCCTGTTCAAGGTGTCGAGGTTGATTGTCTTGAAGACGTTGTACCCGCGTGCGGCGAACCTGAACGAGTTCCCCGCGCGCTCCTTCAGCTCGACTGACAGGACCGATGCTGCTTTTCTGCCACGATACTTCGTCAGGAAGGTAAAGGGTGTGGCCGGCGGCGTACCAATCACGTCGAGGGGGTGGTCCGTGTATCCGAAATAGACGTTGGGTTCCAGGTCGCCAATCTTTCCCTTTATTTGCGGGTAACGCATGCGCTGCTTGAGGACGATGCGCGTTGCTTTCTTCTGGTCGATCGCGTGGAGCATCGTCTGGTCGATGAGATCCTGATCTTCAGCCCGCTTCTCATCGCGCATACGCAACCTCCCAACGTCGAACAGCGTAACCTGTCAATGTTGCAGAGGCTATGCTGCCCCCGAGCATGCCTTCACTCCCACTTCGCGGACCAGCTCCAGGAAGTAGTTCCAGTTCTCGAGGGACACTTCCGGCGGCACCAGGTGGTCGATGGCCGGAATATAGCCGCCCCGGCCGAGCATCGGCGGCACCACCCGCGCTACCTCGGCCTCTATCGCCTGCCGGTCTGTGTAAAGAGCGCGTTTGTCGATGCCACCGTTAATGACGAATTCCTTCGGCCACCGTTCCCGCACCGCGACTACGTCCATCCCCGCCTGGACCTCCCACGGCAGGATCATATTTACCCCCGCCTCGACGAACTTCGGCAGGAGCAACAGGCAGTCACCGTCAGTGTCCACATTCACGATGGGCACGCCAAGCTCGTTGCGCAGGAATCCGACTATGTCGTTGTAGTAAGGGGACATGAACTCGTCGAACGCGCCCGGCCCGATCATCGGGCCGTTTTTGTAGCACATGTCCTCCCAGAGGTAGATCGCGTCCGGCACGCGCTTCTCAGCGATCTGCGAGATGACGCTCTTCCAGAACTCCGCCCAGTGGCGCGACATCTCGTGGACAAGGTCAGGCTGTCTGCGGTAAGCGAGCACCAGCGGTGTGAATCCGAGCAGCATCCTTAGCGTGCCGAAGAGGCCGGTCGCGTATACCCAGAGCGGCCAGTCTGCTCCACCGGGGAACTCCGCCAGCATCAGGTGATTGTCCATGCGACCCGGAGTCTCGGGATCAAGGCGCGCCTTTACAGCCTCCCAGCTCTCCGGGTCCTTTACGGGTGACTCGAGCCACGCTGGTATCGTGCTCGCGCCGCTCGCCAGCACCTTGACCAGCGAGCCTGCGGGGTCGCGCTTGATGATGTAATCTTCGGTCTGCTCGACTATCTCCTCGTCGAAGAGAGGGTAGAAGCCGGGCTGGTCGGAATCGCCGATTACCAACGGGAGCTGGGGGTCGACACCGAAGTACAGGCTGGCGCTTATCACCTCGTTTATCTGCGCCGGGAGCCCTTCGCCGTGCCAGCGGTCGAGCGTCTCGTTCCAGTACCCGAGCGTCTCCCACATGAACGGCCTGTCGAGCGGCTCGAACGCCGCGGTCGCGAGCAGCCGCTCCCGGGGTGTCATTTCCACAGTCTACCTCGCTTGTTGTTCCCCTGCGCATGATTAGCTTATTACGAAGAGAGGGGATTAGTCATACTGTACGACGCTGTCGAGCCTGATCAGGCGCATTCTTTGACAAATCCCTCCACCGAAAATGTATTGCGGACTAAGACACCCTCAATCAAGAGTCCGAAGACCCAGAATCGGGATTATAAGGAGAGACCGATGAGCGATAAGAGCTCCACAAACCTCATTGCCGGCGGTCTTCTTCGACCGATGGCGGCCAACTTCAACCTGAGGTCTTCCATCAAGGAGTACATGCGGAGCGATGGTAGCTGGATTGACTTCACCATCGGCTTCCGTACCGAGAATAGTTCGGTCGAGCGCGCCGTCAGGTTCAGGGGCGGAAAGGCGAAGGTCCTGGCGAGCATCCCAATAGACGCTGATGCGACCATGATCTTCTCGCGCGACGAGACACTGATCGGAAGAACGGAGCTCGAACAGGTACCAAACCCCAAAGAACACAACCGTCGAGCTCCTCCACCACACCGGGATATAAACTGCGCATAAAAAACCAAAGGCAATAGAAACAAGAGGACGCCCCTCCCACAAAGCCCGTTACGACGCTGTTTGCGTGCGCATAAGTCGTGTAATGGTTATACGACCCATTCCACTACTTTCCACTATCTATTGGAGGGGTTTTTGCTACCCATCTGAGGACCTTGGAAGCTCCATTGCTGCGTCGTTTCCGGGATCAGGTATCCAACCCGCGACCTTGACATCGAGATTCCTTGGGGGCAATCGATGTTGATACTTCAAGAAACAGGGAGTGCTCAATAGGCTACTCGGATAAGGTTTTCTCCAGCCTATCTGCGTCCCATAGAATGACGCCCTCAGCATCGGCGACCTCGCGCAGCTTGTCCGAAAACCCCGATTTGGAGCAAAGGAGGTAGAGATTCACGCCGTCAATGTTGATACGGGTGTTTCTCACCTTCTCTTTCAGTGCGTAGTAGACATCGACGCCAATCTTCCTGTTTCGCCATTTGCATTCGCCCCACAGGTACTCTCCTTCTGTGCCGGCTCCGCATATGTCGATGTCGCTGGCTTTGTCCCAGTAGCGGCCCACCCTGGAAAGCAGGATTGGCAGTTTGCCGCGAGCGCTTTCTTTGGCGACCGCCTGCCTGACGATATCTTCAACGGGCTGGCCGATGAATGTGCTCAGATCTGTATCGACCTTGCGCATCACCTCTGCATGCATCCCGGCATCTATCAACCCGCTGTAGGGATAAACGAATCGAAACCAGCTACGGATGAAGTTGTCCTTGATGACGTAGCGCCCTCTCTTGGATTTTTCCGGCTTGTCTTCCGTTGCAGGGACCTCGCGCTTGACCAGGTCAACCGCTTCCAGCCTCTTGAGGCGGGCGCTCAGGTCAACCGACTTCTTGCCGACGGCATTGGAGATCTCTGAGAGTTTTCCCGCACCACCCGCAATCGCCTCAAGGAGTCCAAAAAGCAATGGAACGTCGCCCAGCTCCTGGCCCACAATGGTGAGGCCCTCGGTGAAGAATAGGCCTCGGGGGTTTATCACCTTCTCGGCCAGGAACTCCTTCACGTCTCGGTGCTGAGCCGCTTCAGACAGATACATGGGCATGCCGCCAATGACCGCATAGGCTTCCACGCGTTTTGTGAAGTCCCACCCGTCCATAAACAGTGACGCCTGCTCGAATCCAAATGGGCGAAGGCGTAAGGTCAAGGATTGGCGGAGGTAGAGTGGCTCACGGCCCTCCAGCAGCTGCTCCATTTGCCTCACCGCGGAGCCGCACAGGACCAGCATCAAGTTTGCCTCTGCTGAGTACCTGTCCAGCCTGGAAGAGATCTCTCCTGGAACTGACCTGTTTTCCTCCTGTACCTCCGGGAACTCGTCGATCACCACCACGGCTTTCTCCGGCCTTCCAACGCAGCTTTCGAATGCGTAGCCGATCGCGTCCCTCCAGTTGTCGAAGAGCACAGGTGTGGCGTGCCCCAGGAGCTTCTCCATCTCTTCAGAGAACTCGAGCGCCTGCTGCGTCTCCGTCTTCTTGATCCCTGTGTAGAAAACATGGGGTTTGCCCTCAGTGAAGCGAAGCAGCAGGCGAGTCTTGCCCACTCTGCGTCTCCCGTAGACTATGGCGAGCTGGGCCCCGGGGCGCTGGTAGATATCCTCAAGCGCCTTGAGGTCTTCATTTCGGTTGAGAAACGTGTTTGTCATCGCGCAACGCCTTATGCTCTCTGCATCATTATTAGTACAGCCGTGATTATAATATCCGTACTAACTATCTGCAAGGAGGCCAATAAGTCTGGCAGTTGCGATCATCAGCCGTCGAGAAATAGGTCGGGTGGCCAGCGACGGTGGCGAGAGGTGCAGTCCAGGAGCGTATGCTCGAGCCGGAAGAGATAGCGGCGATGGCTGTATACCTGGCTTCGGAGGACGCGCGGGGCATAACCGGCCAATCGATCAACGTTGACGCGGGCACGATCACGTATTGATCTGAAGCGTCCTGTTGGTGAGGATCAAGCCTCGGATTCCAGTTCCTCGCGCACCTGGCGGCGAAGCACCTTGCCGATGGCCGAAGTCGGGATCGCGTCCTTGAAGACCACGTTCTTGGGGCACTTGTAGCCGGCGATCTTCTGCCGGCACAGGGTGATGATCTCGTCCTCGGTGGCCTCGGCTCCCTGTCTCAGGGTCACCATGGCGGTCACCATCTCGCCCCATTTGGCGTCCTTCACCCCGACCACCGCCGCCGTCAGCACCGCCGGGTGCTCGTAGATGACCTGCTCCACCTCGTAGGGATAGACGTTCTCCCCGCCGGTGATGATCATGTCGTTCTTGCGGTCCACGATGTAGATGTACCCGTAGTCGTCCACCTCGGCCAGGTCGCCGGTGTGCAGCCAGCCGCCGCGCAGGGCCCGGGCGGTGAGCTCGGGGTCCTTCCAGTAGCCTTTCATGACGTTCCTGCCGCGGATCACGATCTCGCCTATCTCGCCGACGGGCACATCGTTGTCGTCGTCGTCCACGACCCGGACCTCCGTCACCATGGATTCGCGCCCGCAGGAGTTGATGCGCCTCACCAGCTCGGGAGGGCCTTTCAGCCGGCACTGGTCTTCCTGCATGAGCTGTGTGCCCAGTGGAGAGGCTTCGGTCAGGCCGTATCCCTGCATGAATATGGGACCGAACCTGGCGATACAGCGCCTCAGCACCTCCTCGGGCATGGGGGCTCCGGCGTAGGAGAAGTACTTGATGCTGGAGAGGTCGTACTTGTCCGCGTCGGGGAAGTCGAGCAGCCAGGCGAAGAGCACCGGCACCATGTTGATGTGGGTCACCTTCTCCCTCTCCACCGTGGCCAGGATCTCCTGGAAGTCGAATCGCGGCGCTATGACCGCCCTGCACCCGCCATAGTGGTGCAGGAGCACGGGCCACCACGCGGTATGAAAGATGGGCAGCACCTGCAGCGTGGAATAATGCGGCTCGATTTCGAGCGACAGCCCCATTCCGATGGCAGTGGTCAGGTAGTTGCGGTTGGTGATCATCACACCCTTGGGCAGCCCGGTGGTGCCGCCCGTGTACTGCAGGTGGCAGAGGTCGTCCTCGGACACCTCCACGTCCGGCTCGGCGTCGGAGGACTGCTCCAGGAGCTTCTCGTAGTCCAGCCAGCCCTCGTCCCCTCCCGTGAAGAGGACGCGCTCCCGGATATTCTGCAGTTGCTGCAGCACCCCCCTGGCCATGTCGAGGGTGGTGCGGTCCACGAAGAGTATCTCGGCATCAGAATGGTTGATGACGTAGACCAGCTCGTCAGCGGACAACCGGAAGTTGAGGGGCACGGCCACCGCCCCAATCTTGGAGGTGGCGTAGTAGATCTCTATGAGGCGGTGGCAGTTGAGGGCGAGCGTGGCCACCTTGGTCCCCTTCTCCACCCCCAGCCCCGCCAGGCCGTTGGCCAGGCGGTTGACCCTCTCGTTCAGCTGCTTCCAGGTCAGCCTGACCTCGTCGCACACCATGCATTCCTTGTCGGGGTCAAGGCGGGAATGCTTCCGCGGTATGTCCCCCAGCGTGTCCATGCCTACCTCCTCAGAAGGACTTCGGCAGGCCGTAGCACTGCGCGATGAAGTTCTTGCTCATCTCGTTGGATATGGGGCTGAAGACCATCTGCTGCGAGTCGCGCCAGTAACGCTGGATGTCCGCCTCCATGGTCACACCGTAGCCGCCGAATATCTCCATCCCTACGGTGGCGGCGTCGAGCGCCATCTGGGAAGCATAGAGACCGGCCATGGTCGCCTCCACGTGGTAGGGAATCCCGTTGTCGGCCATCCATGCGCACTTGTAGACGAGGTTCCTGGCGTTCTCTATCCCGACGGCCATGTC
>JGI24136J36422_10000963_pt1 | contig 10493 bp, 9 predicted proteins | sample BarGraNGADG00212_2_FD_36422 | JGI IMG/M metagenome (IMG submission 36422)
GAGCCGTCGCCCGCCCGACGCGCCGAAGAGAGCCCGGGAGCCGATCATGTCTGACTTCGTCATCGACGAGAGCCACCTGAGCAGGACGCAGGAGATCTTCGAGAAGCGCCAGCAGGTCGTCGCCGGCGGCGAGTCCAGCTACGCGCGTCTCTCCAGCACGAGGCCGATCGTGATGACCCACGGCGAAGGCGCCGCGTTCTTCGACGCCGACGGCAACAGGTACATCGACTGGTGCCTCGGCTACGGCCCGATGATCTTCGGGCATCGCCCCAAGCCCGTGGTCGACGCCATCGTGAAGCAGATCACCGAAGGCGGGATGATGTACGCCTTCCCGCATGAACTCGACTACGAGGTGGGGCGCAAGATCGTGCAGGCCGTGCCTAGCGTCGACCTGGTGCGCTTCGCCGACTCCGGCGCCGAGGCCACCCAGGCAGCCATGCGAGTCGCCCGCGCCTACACCGGCAAGGACAAGATCCTCAAGTGGGAGGGTGGCTACCACGGCTTCCTGGACTGCCATGCACTCTCCTGCCACCCTCCGCTCGACGTGGCCGGCCCCGAACGGCGCCCGTATACGGTGCGCTCCGGGAGCGGCATCCCGCGGGTGATGGAGGAGTGCGTCGTCACCGGCACCTACAACGACCTCGACGGCCTGGAACACATCGTGCGCGAGCAGCGCGGCGAGCTGGCCGCGATCATCTGCGAGCCAATCATGGCCAACGCCGGCATCATCCCGCCGGAAGACGGCTGGCTGGACGGCCTGCGCGGCATCTGCGACGAGAACGGCATCCTGCTGATCTTCGACGAGGTCATCACGGGCTTCCGCGTCGCCTTGGGCGGCGCCCAGCAGCTCTACGACGTCATGCCCGACATCACCTGCTGGGGCAAGGCGCTCGGCGCCGGAACGCCGGCGGCGGCGGCCTTCGGTGGCCGCAAGGAGATCATGGACGGGGAGACACGCAACGAGGTCTTCCATGGAGGCACCTACAACTCGAACCCAATGGTGCTGGCCGGCATCAACGCGACTCTGGACATTCTCATCAACGACACCGAGCGCGTCTACGGACACCTCAACAAGATCGCCGACGCCATGGTGCACGGCATGCGCAAGGTCTTCCAGGAGCAGGGCGTGCCGGCCCAGGTGCAGCAGGTCGGCCCGATGTGGCAGGTGTTCTTCGGCCAGGAGAAGCCGGTGACACGGTACCGTCAGGCCAGGCACAGCGACATGCTCTTCTACCACCATCTCCAGATGGAATGCCAGGCGCGCGGCGTCTACTTCCACGACTTCAACCTGGAGCGCTGGTTCTCGAGTACGGCGCACACTCAGACCGAGGTGGACACCAGCCTCGAGGCCATCGAGGCGGCCACGAGGACCGTGAAGGAGAGGCTGGCGAACCTGCCGGCGATGCCCGGGCACTGAACGGCGACAGGGCGCCCACGCCGCCGCGCGATCTCAGCCCGGCGAGAGCTTGTCTCAGTCGATGTCGACTTCCTCGGCCAACGGCGGCTCCGGCTCACTGGCCTGCGACACGCTACCGATGGTCGCCTCCAGGGTCGCGCTATCGGCGGTCGACGCACCCGCGGCCCCGGAGTCCGGGGCCCGGCTGGCATCCCCGTCGTGCGCATCGTCCGAGATGTCGTCGAGCAGCTGGCTCACCTCGGCCCAGACGCTGTCGCGGTGGGCCTTGAGCTCCGTATCGGCCTCGGCGCGAGTCTGCTTCTCGGCCTTCACCAGAAGCACTCCGGCCTCGCACAGCTTACCCAGGATGCTCACCACGGTGATCTCCTCCAACGCCGTGGAGCGGACCATATCGCTGACCGTGCGCACGTCGTCGATCTGGGACAGCACGAAGAACTCGTCGCGGCCCATCGTCATGGAGTGACGCGGCAGGCTCTCGTAGTCGCGGTTGCGCACGGCCACGGTGTTGGCCTGCCCCAGCATCTCGATGGCGAGACAATAGTCGCCGCCAAGTGACGAGATGTCGAGCAGCACAGAGTGCGTGTCGATGGTGACGAAGTCGACCGGCTTGGGCTCGGGATCGGCGGCGAAGACAAAGGTGCCGTCGGTCTCGACCTTGGCCGCCACCAGCGTGTTCGCGATCTGCCGCGAGAGCACCTCACGCAGATCGCGCTCGTGCAGGTAGCCCTTGTCCACGAGCAGCGTGCCCAACGGCCGCGGCTGCCGTTCCTGTTCCGCGAGCGCTTCGTTCAACTGGGCCTCGTTGATGAGGGCGCGCCTGAGGAGTTGGCTTCCGAGCACAGTGTCCGTGAACACGCGCGTCGAGTCACGGTTCTCGGCGATGCGTCCGCCGAGGAAGTGCACGTCGATCTGGCGGTTCGCGCACTCGATGTGCAGCGTGCCGGAGTGGCGTGCCTTTCCCAGCATCTGCAGGATCTCGACGATGCTGAAGGTGTCAAGTGTGCCCTGCATGGTGCCCTGCAGTCTATAATCGACGAAGATGAACGTCGACCTCCACACGCACACGTATCCGGCCTCGGACTGCTCGCACATCACCTACCGCGACTACATCGCCTGGTGCGTCGAGCACGGCGTCGAGGCCGTGGCTTTGACCAACCATGGCGACATCGGCGACAACCGCAAGCTTGCCGCGGCTCTGGCCGCCGAAGGCGTCCTGCTCATCAACGGTGTGGAGATAAGCACGCTCTTCGGCGACTTCGTGGTGTTCTCCCCCGACCTCGACTACCTGGGCACGTTCGAGGACGTGCAGGATGCTCCGCGGCCGGGCCAGCTACCCGAGCATGCGGCACTGGTGTGGGTGCACCCGGGAGCGGGCGGCGGGCGCAGCGGGTCCTCGTTCTACCCCGGCTTGGAGCGCATGGTCGCAGAGGTGGTCGACGGTGTGGAGGTCTACAACGGCAGCTGGCTGGCGAAGCGTTACGTGAACGCTGCGGAGGACATCGCCGCCCAGCTGGGCGTGGCCCGCACCGGCGGCAGCGACGCGCACGAGGCGGAATACCTCATGGTGTGCTACACGGAGCTTCCCGACCCGGTGCGGTCCACCGCGGACGTGGTCACCGCCCTCAAGCAGCGGCACACCATCCCCCATCGCCGCGAGACGCCGCGCAAGCGGCGACGCTTCGGCATTCTCTAGGAGGTCCTCGTGACGAGCTTCGAGGTGCGCACCGAGCGACGCGTCGCGTTCGTCGACATCACTCCGGAGGTCGCCGCGGAGGTCGGTGCCGCGGGCCTCAACGACGGCGCAGTGGTCGTCTACGTGCCGCATACCACGGCCGGCGTCACCATCAACGAAAACGCCGATCCGTCAGTGCGCGCCGACATCGAGATGGCGCTCGATCGCCTGATACCCGCCACCCTGCCGTTCACCCACCTCGAGGGCAACGCCGACGCCCACGTGAAGGCGAGCCTGATGGGCAGCAGCGTGACGATCCCGCTGCAGGACGGACGCCTTCAGCTCGGCACCTGGCAGGGCGTGTACTTCGCGGAGTTCGACGGGCCGCGCCGGCGCCGCGTGCTCGTGAGCGTGCTNNCGGCGCGCTAGGAACGCCNGCGCGCCGGCGGAGACCGGCGCGCCCTNATCAGCGGCCGAGGGCGCGTTCGAAGTGGTGCCGCATGGGGTCGGTGCTCAGGCGTCCCCCACCGTGCTTGAGCAGCAGCTGTTCGGCGGTGAAGTGCTGTCCGTGCGACCAGAGTTCCTTGATCCAGACACCAGCCGCGGGGTCGCGGAACCACCTCATGCCGTAGCGGTCCTGCAGGATCATACGAAGCGCGCCCTCGAGCATCCAGGCACGAAGGTAGCTCGCGCAATAGAACCCGTCGTCGACATCCGTCAGGTAGTTGCCCGGCGGCACCTCGACCAGCGTCGCCTCGCTGAGCCTGCGGCTGTACTCGGCGGCCATGCCGTCAAGCGGCCCTGTCTCCGCGTGGAGAACGGTCTCGTAGGCCAGCTTCGCCGCGTAGCGCCGCACGAAGTAGAGGTCGTTGACGGTGGCGAAGCGCAGGAACTCGTCCGCGTCGGTGAAGTCGAGGATGCGCTCCAGCCAGCTCCGGTTGAGCACCAGATGGTCGAGGGTGAAGGCGAAAGCCTCGGTGACGGCGTTGTCGCCGAGATGGCGGTATTCGAAGGCGAGGTCCGGGCGTACGTGGGCGAAGTGCTCGGTGTGCCCCGCCTCGTGCAGCAGTGCAACGTAGTCGTCCGGCCCTCCCTGGGGCAACACCACGAGATAGATCTCGCCGGGGACGTGCACAGGCGAACAAAAGGCACGCGGCGACTTGAGATCGCGGACCTCGGTATCCAGGTGCACGTTGCTCTGGGAGTCCAAGTCGATGCCCAGACCGCTGAGCGTGACGCGCAGGCTGCACACAAGGGCGCCGGCGGTGAACACCTCGTCGAAAGCCGGGGCACGCCACAGATAGGGCAGGTCGGCGTAGGTGAGCTCGGTCAGCGTGATACCGAGGCGCTCGCGTACAAGCTTGTCCATTACGCGCTCATAGAGCCCGGCGGAATCGCGCAGAAAGCCCTCGAGCTCGGCCCGCAGGTGATCGTAGTCGAGGCCCTTGATCTCGGAGTAGAGCTCCTTGTAGCACGGATAGCCCAGCTCGGCGGCGAGGTCGTGACAGCGGCGCCAAAGGCGCTCCAACAGAGGATTCAGATGCTCCTCGGTCGCCTCGAGCCGCGCCGCCTGGATACGCGCGCGACGCGCCGGGTCGGCCTCGTTGCCCTGCACCACACTCGCCTGGCGCAGACCGATGGTCTCGCCGTCGACCTGGATGGTGGTCTGGCCTTCGGTGTTCGCGACTTCGTCACCGAGGTGCTTGGTCTGCTCGCCCAAAAAGCCGTCGATGGTGAAGGCGAGCAGGTAGGCAAGGCGGCGCTTGTCGTCGTCGTCGGCAGCGAGTTCGTACAGGCGCTCGAGTTCGGCGATGACCCGATGGGTGAACAGCTCGGGGAAGCGGTCGTAGACGGCGGCGGTGTCGCACACCGGCTTGCGACCCGAGAAGTGTAGGTAGTGTTCTGTCTCGAGGGCGCCAACGAACGCCTCGGCCTTGCGGCGGTACGTCTCGAGGTCGAGCACGGTCACAGGGGTCTCCTTGGACGACGTTGACGGCGGTCACCGACGATCTCGACCGCACTCTAGCAGCTTCTCTGCATCGTCCACAGCCATCTGGGGCCGCGAGAGGTGGACAATCGCGCGGCGAACGGGCGCGGGTCCAGGTTGAGCCGGCGCCCGTTCGCGGTGCGCGTGCAGCGGGTACACTGGCGCCCGTGCCGCCGCATCCCGGAGACATCGTCGAACTCGACATCACCACCCTCGCCTANGGCGGGCAAGGCGTAGCTCGCGTCGACGAGTTCGTGGTGTTCGTGCGCGGCGCCGTGCCGGGTGACCGCGTGCGTGCCAAGGTCACGCGGCGCAAGAAGAGCCACGCGGAGGCGCGGGTCATCGAGATCCTCACCCCTTCACCGCGCCGCGTCGCCCCGGTGTGCCGGCACACCGAGGACTGCGGTGGCTGCGAGTGGCAGACACTCTCCTATGCAGCTCAACTCGACTTCAAGCAGCAGCAGGTGGTGGAGTCGCTCGAGCGGCTCGGCCACCTCCGAGGCTTCATCGTGGAGCCTATCCGCGGCATGGACGAGCCCTGGCGCTACCGCAACAAGATGGAGTTCTCATTCGGCGAGGCCGAGGACGGCGCCCTTCTTCTCGGCCTGCACCGCCGCAGCTCGTGGCGAGAGATCGTGGAGACCACGGACTGCCGGCTGGCGTCGGAGCGCATCAACGAAGCCCGGCAAGCCGTCGCCGACGCCGGCCGCGCCCTCGGGCTGCGCCCCTTCGGCCGCGACCACCACCACGGCCTGCTGCGCCACCTTGTGGTCCGCGAAGGCCACAGCAGCGGCGACCTCCTTCTCAATCTTTACGTCTCGGGACGCTTCCCTGAGGAGATGGCGCTTGCCGAGCGCGTCGCCGACGCCTGCGGATGCACCTCGGTCGGCGTCACCGTGAATGACACTCCAGCCGACGCCGCCGTCGGCGACGGCCCGCACATGCTGCTCGGGCCGCCCTACCTGCGCGAGCGCCTCGCCGGCGTGGACCTGCGTGTGCCGGCCGTCGCCTTCCTGCAGACCAACAGCGTCATGTGCGAGGCGCTCTATGCAACGGCGCTGGGCTTCGCCGCCGCCGACCCCGCGCGCCCCGCTGCCGACCTCTACTGCGGCATCGGCTCGCTCAGCCTGCCCCTGGCCCTCCAGTCGCGCCAGGTCCAGGCGGTGGAGATACGACCCGAGGCCATCGTGGCGGCGCGCGAGAACGCCAGGGTCAACGGCATCGTGAACGTCGGTTTCCACGCCCGTGATGTACGCCCGCTTCTCAAGTTCCCCCCGCACCCCACCCTGGACGCCGACCGCACCGACCCATCCGAACGCCCGGGCGCCGTTCTCGTCGACCCCCCTCGCGCCGGAATGGCGCACAAGGCGTTGCGGCGCACGGCTGCCCTGGGCGGCGACCGCTTCGTCTACATCTCGTGCAACCCAACGACGCTCGCGGGCAACGGTGCGGAGCTCACGGAGCTGGGATACCGGCTGGAACGCGTGGCGCCCGTCGACATGTTTCCACAGACGCACCACATCGAGACGGTCGCGCTTTTCGTGCGCCAGGACTAAGCACGCCGCGGATCAGGCGGCGCCGGCGGGCCGCCGAAGCTGCACCAGGAGCCGATCGACGTTGACGGCGAGGAAGGCGACGGAGAGCAGCGGCAAGGCCGGGAGAGCCGTCCGCCACATAGCCACCACAGCGATGGTCGCAAGGAACGAGGCGACCATCGCCACGGCGCTCCAGCCCACGCGCAGGCCAAAGCGCCGCGCCGTGGCCAAGTACAGGGCAAAGAAGATCAGGTCGCTCACGCCCAGACCGGTGTACGCTTCGGCGTACGTGTAGCCGAACCACGTGACGGCGACCGTGAAGTAGCCCACGACCACCGGCCCCTGGCCGATGATCGCCTTGGTGGGTCCGGCGGCCACGCTCGCGATGTCGACGACCGCCGACACCGCGGCCACGATGACGATCCAGGTGAGCTTCTCCAGCTCCGCGGCTATCCACATGCCCAGCGCCCCTGCGGCGACGATCTTGGCGACGTTGGCCAGGGGGACCCAGCCCAGCCACACNAAGAGAACGGCGAGCGGCAGAGCCGCCACGGTGAGCANGGGGAGGCGGCGGCCCAGTACCTGCAGTGGAAGCATTCCCCACACAANCACCGCCATCAGGCCGAGCGCGATCGCCGACGACACCATGATGTCGGCCCTTACCGGCAACGCCGGCAGGAGGCTGCTGGAGAGACCGTAAAGGATAAGAAGGGCGCCGGCGGCAGCGGCCGGCGTGAGGCCCTTCATGGACTCAGTACGGAGGAATGTTGTCGTACCACCCGCCGAGTCTCCGGAAAGCCCGCCAGAAGGCCGCCTTGAGCCGTTGCTCGTCGAGCGATGCATCGATGTCCGGAGTGACGAGCACCTCGGTGCCGGGCATGAGCTCCACGATCTCGCCGGGCTGGTAGTCCAGCTTCCGGGCGAGCGGGATCTTGGCGTCGTCGAGGGCCGCCACCGTCTCCTCGCCCATCGCCACGATGAGCTTGGGGCTGACGATCGCCAGCTCCCGGCGCAGGTGGTCGAGGCATTTTCCTTCAGGTCTGGCCTCGCGCACGTCGCCGCACTTCACCACGTTGGTGCCGTACAACTGCAGAGGGTCGATCTTGAGCCGCTGGCAGCTTTTCATCAGCGCCGTGCCGGCGCGCCCGAAGAACGCCACGCCCTCGTGACATTCNGGAGGCCGGGCCTGGTACTTGANCATGAAGATGTCGGCCATNGGGTGCCCCGAACCGATGACCGGCATGGTNCGCGCGTGNCGNCACNTGGAGCACCTNAGNATCTCGCCGGTGAGCTCATTGATCTCGCTGATGGCCCGGGTCAGGTACTTGTCATANATCTCGTTGGGTTGTGCCACGCGATACCTCGGTTCGGGGTGTCCGCTAGGAGGTAGTTCGCGCCTCCCCGACGAATCCCTCGCAGCGCTTCGGCAAATGGCACGCCGCCTGAATTATCCGCGCGTTATGCAGGGGAATCGTCCTGCCAGGAGCCTTTGCCGGCGCCCGTGATCGCGGACTGGATGAACTTGAGGGACTGCAGGTAGATGAGGTTTCGGGGGCGCCGCACGATGCGGCTCTCGGCGAGGGCCGCAACGAAGTCCCCCGGCCCGCCGAACTCGTCGATGCCGCACAGCGTCGTGCCGATGCCGGGAAGAACGTGCGAGTCGCTCCCCGCCGCCGCCGGGATCCGGTAGCGCTGGGCGAAGCGTTCAGCAAGCTCGTTGAAGCCCGGGAAGGCCAGGCGCGCGTTGAACACCTCGACCACGTCGATGTTGTTCACGTTGGCGCGCAGCACCTGCGGGCTCGGTATCGTATGCAGGCGGTCGAAGGGGTGCGGCACATAGACAAAGCCGCCTTGCTCCTTGATGGCGGCAACCGTGTCGGCGAAGGTCATGCCGCCGGGTATGGTGCGCTCGAGGAACAACCCGATGACCTCGCCCTCGCTGGTCTTGACCTCCTCGCCGACGATCACCCGCACGCCGTAGCGGTCGGCCACCTCCCTCGCTTCCAGACCCCCAGCGGCACTGTCGTGGTCGGTGATCGCGACGACGTCCAGGCCTACCTCACGAGCACGCTCGAGGATGTCGGCCACGGGCATCACGCAGTCCTTGCTGTGATGTGAGTGGATGTGGAAGTCGGCGAACAGCTCGCGCTGCTGGCGGCGGCGACGCGGCAACGGCTGTCTCCGCCTCCCCGCCACCTCGTCGTAGACCCCTTCGATCTCCCCGGCGACGCGCTCCCAGTCGTAGCGACGCGCACTGCGCAGCCCCTCCTGCGTCAGCCGCACACGGGATTCAGAGTCGTCGAGTAGCCGGCGCAGCGCAGCGGCCAGAGCCCGCGGCTCTCGCGGAGGGACCAGCAGCCCGTCCACGCCGTCGCGAACGACCTCATCGTAGCCGGGGACCCGCGATGCCACGACGGCGGCGCCGGCGGCCATCGCTTCGAGCAGCGCGAGCCCAGCCGTCTCCGGTCCCAGAGACGGCGCGCAGAACACGTCCGCCCGGCGATACAACTCCGGCATGTCCTCACCGGCGACGCGGCCGTGGAACGTGACGCGTCCGGCGAACGCCGGCGGCACGAGACGCCCGTAGCGCCGCTCCTGACCGGCCGACCCGCACACGTCGACGCGAACGTCCCCGGCACGGTCCTCGAGCAGACGCAGAGCGCGGAGCAAGACGCCAAGCCCTTTGCGACGCGACTCGACGCCGGCGAACAGCAGGCGCTGCGGGCCGGGTTCCCTTCCGTCGCCCGGCCGAAAGCGCGCCAGATCCAGGCCGGGCGGGATCACACGGTAGGCGCCGGGGAAGCTGACCGCCGCCGCGTCGCGGACCGCTCGCGACGAGGCGATAGCGCAGTCGAGCGAGTCGAACAGGCGCCGCAACTGCGGCCGCGTGGCCCAGAACGGCGCCAGGCGCTCGGGGTTGGCGTGGAACGTCGCCACCAGCGGGCACCCGGCGTGGCGCAACGCGGTCCAGCCCAGCCCGGGCACGAAGGGCTCGTTGAGGTGCAACAGGTCGTAGCTCTCGGCGGCAAGGAGCACGTCGATGTTGGCGATGAGGTCGACCGGCGCGGCGATGAGCTTCAGAGAGCGACTCTCGCGTACGGCATAGGTGGCGCCGGCGAAGAAGAAGCGCGGGTAGGGCTCGCCGGGCAGGAACACCGTCTCGCGTTCACCGGTGAGCACGGCCTGCACGCGACGGCGCGCCTCCGTGACGGCGTCGCCGTCGCCGCTGGGCGCGATCACGGTGACGCGGTGCCCTGCCGCGGTGAGCCGCTCGACGAGGGCCTCCACCTGGCGGTTCACTCCCGAGGGCCGCGTCCACAGGAACGGTGTGAGGATACCGAGCTTGTGGCTCATGCCGTCCATGCTACCCCACCGCGCTCCGGAGCGGCGGATGGCAGAAGACGGGCGGTACGGCGCCGCACGCGGCACCGGCCCGCCCAGGCCTACTCACGTGCTCCGCCGCAGCCTGGGACCCGCTCAGCCCTGGCAGACTGCGTTGGCGCCGGCGCCCTCGCCGGCTATGAATTCTTCGGTCATGCGCCGGCACTGGTCGTCGGGATACTGCGCCGGCGGCGACTTCATGAAATAGCTGCTGGGACCCTCCAGCGAGCCGGCGAGGCCACGGTCGAGGCCGATCTTGGCGCAACGCACCGCGTCGATGACGATCCCGGCGCTGTTGGGCGAGTCGACCACTTCGAGCTTGAGCTCGATGTTGAGCGGCACGTCGCCGAAGGTGCGGCCTTCCATGCGGATGTANGCCCATTTGTGGTCGTCCAGCCACTCGACGTAGTCGCTCGGGCCGATGTGGACGTTCTTGGCGCCCATGTCGTAGTCGAGCTGGCTGGTGACGGCGTTGGTCTTGCTGATCTTCTTGGACTCGAG
>JGI24136J36422_10000970_pt1 | contig 10457 bp, 10 predicted proteins | sample BarGraNGADG00212_2_FD_36422 | JGI IMG/M metagenome (IMG submission 36422)
TGGCAGACTACAAGGCTGATGCGCTACTGCTCTCAAACGGCCCTGGCGATCCTATGCAAGCTAAAAATGGGATTGATGTGGTGCGTGAACTCGCCGGACAGTTACCCATCTTCGGAATATGTCTTGGGCATCAAATTATAGCTCTCGCACTCGGTGGAGGGACTTTTAAGCTTAAATTTGGACATAGGGGTGCAAATCAACCCGTTTTAGATCTCCGAACGCAGCGTGTATATATTACTGCCCAAAACCACGGGTACGCCGTCAACCTCGAAGAGGGCGGGGATGACAATAACACAAGTAAACGCTAACGACAACACCGTTGAAGGCATTCGCAACGAATATCTCCGAATCATGAGCGTACAATATCACCCAGAAGCTTCACCTGGCCCACATGACCTTGAAAAATCATTTTTCGACGAAATCACAGGAACCGTTCGCAATTCGTTTTGAAGCGCCTACATATAATGCGCACTCATAAACCATGCCCAAAAGAGCAGATATAGAAAAAGTGTTGCTCATTGGCTCTGGTCCGATCGTAATCGGGCAGGCAGCAGAATTCGATTTTAGCGGGAGCCAGGCGTGCACCTCCCTCCGTGAAGAAGGCATAAAGGTTGCATTAGTCAACTCAAATCCAGCGACAATAATGACAGATCCTAACATGGCGGATGCCGTGTATATCGAACCGCTTAAGCCTGACATTATTGCCGCTATTATAAAACTAGAACAGCCTGATGGGATCATCGCAGGACTTGGAGGCCAAACGGGCCTCAATATTACGGCAGAGTTGGCAGAGATGGGTGTCTTAGCTGAAAACGGGGTTGAAACGCTCGGAACACCACTCGAAACTATCTATTTGGCGGAGGATAGGGAAAAGTTTCGAAAAACGATGGAAGGCATTGGAGAGGGAGTCCCAAGAAGCTTCGCGGTTTACGATTCGAACGACTACCAATGGTTGGCCAGCGAACTGGGTTTGCCAGTGATAGTACGGTCGGCGTACACTCTTGGAGGTGGGGGAAGCGGTATAGCCAGAACTGACGCTCAATTGAAGGATATAATCGAAGGCGGGATCAAAAAGTCGCGAATCGGCCAAGTTCTCGTCGAAGAAAGCGTCCTCGGATGGAAAGAGTTTGAGTATGAGGTCATGCGCGATTCGGGAGACACCTGCATTACGATCTGCAATATGGAAAACATAGACCCTATGGGTGTGCATACGGGCGAGTCGATCGTCGTGACGCCTTCACAAACCCTGTCTGATGTTGAGCATCAGATGCTACGAAGCGCTTCAATACGTATCATAAGAGCGCTCAAAATAGAAGGCGGCTGCAACATACAGTTTGCTGTGAAAGACGGAGAATACCGCGTTATAGAAGTAAATCCTCGAGTCTCTCGTTCATCAGCACTAGCGTCAAAAGCGACTGGATACCCGATCGCACGCGTTTCAGCAAAGATCGCTATTGGGATGCAACTAATCGAAATCCCGAATCGAGTGACCAACGAAACGCCCGCCTCGTTTGAGCCAACTATCGACTATACGGTCGTCAAGATTCCAAGGTGGCCTTTTGACAAGTTTACGAGGGCAGATAATTCCTTAGGAACAGCTATGAAGAGCACCGGCGAAGTGATGGCAATTGGTCGAACGCTTGAAGAAGCGCTCCAGAAAGCTATCCGGTCGCTCGATTTAGACATAGCGGTTTCTTTCTCTAAAGACCCCATTGACTTAATATCCGTCCCTACGGACAAGAGACTATTTCAGATCTACAGCGCGCTTAAGAATGGACATACTATCGAGGAAATAGCACGAAGCACCAGCATTGACCCCTTTTTTATAAGAAAGGTCTTGAATATCGTCGATTTCGAAAAACACCTTCAAGCAAAGTACAGAAACGGCAAGGCCAAGAAAATAAAAGCTGACGATCTGCGACGTGCAAAGCGTCTCGGATTCACTGACGAGCAAATCGCTGAACTGACCGGCTTTATCCGTGAGGAGGTCACAGATCTCAGACACCACAGAACGTATAACATAAACGTCACATACAAAATGGTAGACACGTGTGCGGCTGAATTTAAAGCGCAGACCCCTTACTATTACTCGACCTACGAACAGCAGAACGAGATCGTTCCCACAGATAAAACGAAGGTGCTTATTGTGGGGGCTGGCCCTATCAGGATAGGACAAGGAATTGAATTTGATTATTGCACCGTTCACGCGGTGCTCGCGCTTCGAGAGGAAGGTATAGAAGCGCATATTATTAACAACAATCCTGAGACGGTTTCGACGGACTATGATACGTCAGACAAGCTCTTCTTTGAACCATTGACACTAGAAGACGTAATGAATATCATTGAAAAAGAACGGCCACAAGGCGTTCTCGTGCAATTCGGTGGCCAAACTTCCGTAAACCTCGCAATTCCTCTTGAAAAAGAAATAAAACGCAGGGGACTTCCGACTAAAATCTTGGGTACGTCCCCTGATTCCATCGACATTGCAGAAGACCGCGATCGGTTTTCTCAACTGTTAAAGCAGCTTGATATACCCCAGCCAGAAAGCGGTTCTGCTACGTCGCGTGAAGATGCAATCAGGATAGCACGAGTTATCGGTTTTCCGCTACTGGTCCGGCCTTCATACGTACTCGGTGGTCGCGCTATGGAGATAGTGTACGATGAGTCCGAGTTAGCCCGTTACATTGAGGAGGCAGTAAGGGTATCGAGAAAACACCCCGTACTTATTGATAAATTCTTGCAGCACGCTCTCGAGGTTGATATCGACGCGGTTAGCGATGGAGATCAAGTTCTTGTACCTGCCGTAATGGAGCATATCGAAGAGGCAGGAATCCATTCTGGTGACTCTGCTGTCGTCATTCCGGCTCAGTCAATTGATGATAGTACGCAAGAAATCATTAAGGATTACGTTACGAAGATCGCAAAGGCGTTGAACGTAATAGGTCTAATCAACCTTCAAATCGCTATAAAAGATGACACAGTCTATGTTCTTGAAGCCAATCCACGCTCGAGTAGGACAATCCCATTCGTCTCAAAAGCTACAGGCTTGCCGCTTGCAAAGATCGCTGCTAAGGTGATCATGGGCCACCGTTTACGTGACCTTTGTCCAACCGAGCCTAAAATGAAGCATGTCGCCGTTAAAGAGGTTGTGCTCCCATTTGAAAAGCTACCGGGTGTCGANCCAATATTAGGNCCAGAAATGAAGAGTACCGGAGAAGTCATGGGTATAGACTATGACTTTGGAAGAGCATTCTACAAGGCAGCNCTTGCTTGTGACAATGAGCTACCGCTTTCAGGCACAGTCTTCATCTCGGTGAGAGACGAAGACAAACCCGACCTTTGTGGCATCGCAAAATCGCTTTACAAAGCCGGATTCAAATTGTTAGCAACTCAAGGTACGGCTAACTATCTGAAAGAACACGGCGTTGAGGTAGAAAGAGTTCCCAAACTCACCGACAGCCCTGAACTTCTGGAGATGATGCGCAATAACGGGATACACTTGATAATCAACACTCCGACGTGGAAGCAATCAAGACTTGACGGAGACGTGCTACGTCGGGCAGCAGTTGATCATAGCGTGCCGTATATTACAAGTGTACAAGGAGCCCGGGCATCAGCTGACGCTATTCATACTATGCTTGAACATTTCGACAAACCCAGAGCTCAGAATCTTACAATAAGGCCCATAAACAGCTATTTAAGCGATTTGTGGCCTCAGACCTAGTTAAATCGAGATCCAACTGCCTGTATTTTCTACATAGCGCAGCACGACGAAAAGAGATTTTTTTAACTTCGAAAGCTTGCGCCTTAAAGTAAGGTCAGCGTTTATTGCCCACAAACAAAAACACACACTTACGAGATAGATTGAGTTGCAATCATATTTTAGCACGACTGTGTAAAAAAATCGCAGAAATGAAACAAATTACAGATTAAACAACTAACGAAAACACTTTAAGCTCGCGCGTTTTACCATTAAACTATAACATGCAGCGAAGGTTTGAAGCCGTACGAACAAATACCACACTCCAAAACCTTTGGATGCGACGAGCAATCGCGTTTATCATTGATTCACTGATTCTCTTGGTTATATTCGCTGTTTTAAGCGTTATACTGGCAATTATATTATTAGTGCCAGTATTAGTCTTGAACTGGAATACGTATGGTGGATTCTTTTCAGGATTTTCTGCTATATTTGGCCTTATAATTGTCTGGGGGTACTACGTCGCGCTAGAGGGATCTACAGGAGCGACGATCGGTAAGCGATTTATGGACTTAAAAGTAAAGTCGCTCAAAGGCAATATGAGCTACACAAAAGCCTTCGTAAGAAGCTTTACGAAAGCGTGGCTGCCAGTTTTCGCCGCTCTTTTCCTGCTGGATCTCATCGTTGGATTTCTCACTCAGGGGGATCCAAAACAGCGGTTCTCCGACATGGTCGCCGACACTGCCGTCGTTCACTCGCGCGCTTAAGGTAGCCCTAACGTGCGTATTATAGACGCTGTAACAAGGTGATTGCCATGAATAAAGTTGTGCTTTCATTCTCTGGAGGCCTGGACACCTCAGTATGTGTTCCCCTTTTGAGAGACCGGTATCAGTATGAGAAGATCATAACCGTGACCGTTGATGTCGGTCAACCACAAGAAGACTTAGAAAAAGCAGAGGCCCGTGGAGCTAGACTCAGCGACAAGCATTACACTGTCGACGCTAAAAACGAGTTTGTCGAAGAGTATTTGTTTCCCTTGATAAAGGCAAACGGCAGCTATGAAGGATACACACTCGGACAAGCCATTGCCCGACCACTCATCGCAAAGAAAGTGCTTGAGGTGGCAGACCGGGAGCACGTCTCAGCAGTCGCACACGGCTGTACCGGAAAAGGGAACGACCAACTGCGATTTGAAGCGATATTCCGTGCGTCTAAATATAAGATTCATGCACCGATGCGAGAACTGAATCTTGCACGCTCAGAAGAAATTGAATACGCGCTAGAGCACGGAATCGACGTACCAACTACTTTTGAAAAACCGTATAGCGTGGACGAAAACCTGTGGTCGCGCTCTATTGAAGGAGGTCGCCTTGAGGATCCCTCCTGTAGCCCACCAGACGACATCTTCGAGTGGACGACCGCTCCAACAAAAGCAAAGGCACAGCACCAGTTGAGCCTCGAATTCGAAAAAGGCGTCCCCATATCGTTAAATGGAACCAGACTAAGCGGCTTGCAGCTCATAAAAGAGCTTAACGAAGTTGCAGGTAAGCATGGAGTTGGACGAACCGACATTATGGAAGACAGGATTTTAGGCCTGAAAGCACGGGAGATTTACGAACACCCTGCAGCGACTGTTATTCTGACCGCTCACAAAGATTTGGAATCGCTTGTGCTGACACGACAAGAGCGAAGGTTCAAGGACCTCGTCGATTCAGAATGGTCAGAGCTTGCCTACGAAGGCTTGCTGGATGAGCCGCTCTACGCGGCCCTTGAAGCATTCATAAATAAGACGCAAGAAAGAGTGACGGGTTCTGTCACGATGTTGTTGCACAAAGGAATGGCAAGCGTTCGCGCTCGAAGTTCTCCCAACGCGTTGTATTCCGAAGAGCTCGTCTCATTCAACGATAAGTCGCTCGACCAACGCGACGCCGAAGGATTCTCCAAATATCACGGTTTTCAAAGCCGTGCATACCGGAAATTCGTCAAATAATAACACAGACAAACCGAAGAAGAATGGAACTCGAAGACACACACACGTAGATGAATTTGAGAAGATGCTGCACGAGGCCATTGAGCGCTATCGAGGTGTGCTTGAAGAACTTGCGGAGTTATAGCGTTGGTCGTGTATTTGACACTAGAACAAGTTCGAAGCATACACCATGCAATGATCTGAGCTATTGAAGGGGAGCGTGAGAGCTGTCTTCACCCTGGCATTTATGAGAGTCTTCTTGTGGGTTGCCTTGACCGGCCACAAACAAACATTCGCGGCTATATGCCTTATCCAGACATATTCCTGAAAGCTGCTTCCTTAATCGAGTGTATCATTAGAACGAACGCGTTCATCGATGGCTCCAAGAGGACCGGTTTCTTAGCCTGCGACCTATTTTTAGAAAAAAATGGTTACTTTATCGATCCTAAAGCGCAAATAACGAGCTTTTTATTAGATATTGCCCAAAATAACGTTGATCTCAAGGAGATTGCAGATTGGCTTCAAGCGAACGCCTTGCAGAAATAAGAGAGTGGCGATACGTTTAGCCGTCAGTGTTTCAATCTGGAAAGGAAAGCAATTAGCTTCACTTTTTAGTTTATTGGACTTTAACGAGTCCCAGTCGTTGAAGTACGTATTGACGACGTTGGTGTTGTTGTTGCGGTAGATGTTGACGTTCTTGGGGACGGACTCGGGGTGGGGGTTGGAGTCGGTGTAGGTGTTGGCGTTGGTTTTGGAACGACTAGCAGCACTCCTGATCCTCTTGACCCAGAATAATCAGCGTTGCCCTTATACTCCACAACAATTCGATGCTCTCCTGTGGACAACGCAGAGACCTCGCTGACCGAAAGGTTGTGTGTAGAAAAACCGAAATATGTGGAACTTTGCCCAAGAGGTTTATCATCAAGGTACCAATAGACTACTTGATCGGTGAGACCCTGGCCGTTAGATGTGTTCAAAACGCAGGAAAGAGACGTATTGTAACCGATCATCACCTGAACCGATCTCACCACGAGCAAGGAGTTTGCGAGAGGCGATGTTGTCTGATTGTTAGTTTGCCCGCCGCCCAAACATCCGCCACAAGACGCTAGAAGAAGTAATATAAGTATAATAGCAACAGTGGGTGTTTTTTGTGGCATGGATTGCAGCTCACCTATCGTAACGCCTTTTGCTGCTGCCTCGGGCGAAAAATCAATCAACAAGCAATTCTTCACTATTTATAAATTGTGTATGCTGCAGTCGCATTCCGCGCTTTTCAAAGCTTGACGCTAATAAGACTACAAGAATTAGCAAAGCGTATGCAATCTTCCTGCATTTAAATAATGAATAAGCAACAAATCTAACGCAATACGAACCATACACACCGGCCGCGATGAGGCGGATGGACTCGGAGATCGAAGTGATTGCGCCGGTCACGTCTATCATGGTGACCTGGAGGATGGTAAAGAGAACCCTCATCGAGATCCCGAACAAGGCAAGGATCCCGTTCGCCGTGGCGGATAGGGCGATACCAAGCGGGGTCGAGAAGAAGAGGACGTCGATGATAACGGTCCCAGCACCCAGCCGATGGAGGCCATCACGGTTCCCGACTTATTGAAGAAGACGAGCCCAACGCAGACAACGAGGATGGGCATGATGGCCAGGAAGAACGATGCGATGAGGTCCATGGATATCGCTTGTGTGGTGGTGTATTGGTTGAGGTTGATACAGTCGATTCGCAATAAGATGGAGCGATTACATTATCCCATAGTAAGGGACGCGCGATCATTCAAGAGAGATTGGAATCGCTCTCCCGAAGGCCAGGTCCGTTGCAATTGGGAGCGGAACGGTCCCAAACATGCAGCACCATTTGGGCTTCAGCAAGGAAAAAGGTATTGGTGAACCGACTCGGGGGGTGTTATAGAAGTACAGTGCCCGGCAAAGGCAATGTCGGGATATCAGAGACCCGTAGAGACCTCAGGATCTATTGGTTTCGGTCTCCACGGACGGTTCTGAGCGTGACCCCGTGATACGGCGATGGACCCAGGATCTTCATACGCTAGCGCGCCTCGTCACAATCACTGAATTTAAAATGCTAAGGACCCGCGATTCTAATACTGGGTAAAAAAAGAAGAAAAAAGGAAAAATGACTGCAGAGCGCAGTCACCAACGTTGACTACAGACGTTTCAGTACATCCCCGGCCCTTCGCCTCCGAGGTCCGGCTGCTCACTGCTAGCAGCGATTATGTCATCAATTCGCAAGATCATGTTTGCGGCTTCCGTCGCAGATTCAACCGCATTCAGTTTCACTCGGAGCGGATCAATAACGTTGAGCGCTAACATATCTCGAACCTCGCCGTCAGCTGCTATGCCGGCGTTTTTATCGCCTGATTCGTGAGCGCTGCGAAGTTCGACAAGTTTGTCGAGTGGATCTCCTCCCGAATTTTCAACAAGCGTTTTTGGGATGATCTCCATGGCATTCGCAAAAGCACGAACCGATAGTTGTTCACGTCCCCCAAAAGTGGTCGCGTAGTCACGAAGCGCCATTGCAAGCTCGATCTCAGGAGCGCCGCCGCCGGCAAGTACTTGGTTATTCTCAAGTGTCAGAGCGACGACTTTCAANGCGTCNTTAACTGCCCGGTCCATCTCATCAACAACGTGTTCGATGCTGCCGCGGAGCAGAATGGAAACTGCTTTGGGATTTTTGCTTTCTTCAACGAAAATCATCTCGTTGTCTCCGACTTTTCGCTCTTGTACCAAACCTGCATGACCGAGTTGCGTTATATCCTCCAAAGTATCGGTTATCTTGCCACCGGTGGCCTTTTCGAGACGTTTCATGTCGCTCTTCTTGATGCGTCGTCCCGCTAGGATGCCTGCTTTAGCTAGAAAATGCTGCACAAGATCGTCGATCCCTTTTTGACAAAAAACAACGTTTGCACCGCTCGCAATTACCTTATCAGCAATCGCTTCTAACCTGCGCTCTTCCTCATCCCAAAATGACTGCATTTGCCCGGGATCGTTAATCTCTATCTTCGCGTCGATCTCCGTCTTTTCGATCTCCAAACCGACGTTAAGGAGTGCTATCTTGGCATTTTTCACCGTCGTAGGCATAAGTGGGTGGACTTTCTCCTTATCAATTATTAGGCCACGGACGAGTTTTGAGTCATCTACAGATGCCCCATATCGACGAACGACGCTTATGTCATCCGGATCAACGGTCTTCTTTCCGTCGACATCTTCGGCGACGAGGCGCACTGCTTCAACAACAATGTCAGCGATCTTACCGAGCATCATCTCAGCCCCCTTTCCGGTAATGGCTGTCATCGCAACATTCTTCAACGTAGCATCGTCACCGGCAAACGCCATTTCATTTAACAACTCGGCAGCCTTACGCGCCGCTAAGGTGAAACCGGCAGCGATTACTGTAGGATGTACGTCTTCACTCAAAAGCTCCTCTGATTCCTTCAAGAGTTCTCCAACAAGCACCGCAGCGGTAGTCGTGCCATCGCCGACTTCATCGTCCTGCGCCTTAGCGACCTCGACCACCATTTTTGCCGCAGGGTGTTCGATATCCATCTCTTTCAAGATGGTCGCTCCGTCGTTGGTAATGACGACGTCTCCAATGCTGTCAACGAGCATTTTGTCCATTCCTTTTGGACCGAGCGTCGTTCTTACTGCATTCGCTACCGCGCGCGCAGCTTCGATATTCATGCTTTGGGCTTCCTCCCCGCGCGTTCGGGTGGCGCCCTCCCTGAGTATCAAAATCGGCTGTCCGCCTGCATTAGCTAACTGTCCAGTGGGTCCTGCCATAATCTTCCTCCTATTAACGTAAAAAGACGTGTTTACATTGCGTGCAGTTCTATATAAAATTGATGTAGATCGATACGAATGTGCTTAGGTGCCCGCCTAATGCCACTCCTAAAAAGCGCCCTTTTAGCTTCACAATAATAGGGGGAACGAAAGAGCGTACTGATCAACAACATTCAGCGTTAGATCACTCATCATCAAGTTTTTTCAACTCGCTTATAGTGACCTCGGGATGATCGTGCAGAAACGATGCGATCTTCTTCTTGTGGATCAGTTCACAGTCAATGCATGTCCAAACAACGTCACCTCGAGAACTTACGATCCACTTTCCCAGTCGGGAGTCCTCACATGGGTACTTGGGACAATAACAGAAGACGCATACCTGTCCTTTGAAATGACACGGATAGTGGGGGCAATCTTCTCCTTTCGGTAAACCTTCGGGTTCACTTAAGCGCTCCCGTCTCTTTAGATCTTCGGGAAACTCTTCTTTTTTGTTTTGTTCCATTTGTAGCTACCATACGCAAAGAGTAAATCGCTAAAATCTGAGCAGTTGTATCTGTTTGATTTAGGTACCAACTTCGTTTTCAGCGCTGTGATAACCATTGAGTACACCGTTAGTAGTTCAACTATTGATTTATATTATAACATTTATCAATATTTCGAGGTTTAAAACATGCCAATTGGAGACATTGAACTTAAAGAACTCAGGCGGGACATGGGGTTCTCGCCAGCACTACTGAAGCTCATCTATGAGTCGCATCCGAAATTGTTTGACACCATCTATAACATGGACAAAACGCTGCTAAGTGATGGGGCGCTTTCAGCAAAAACAAAGAGACTGATCGCCCTCGCAGTCGTGGCTACCCAGGGCTGTGAAGCTTGCGCGACAGCTCAGATGAAGGCAGCTATGAATATGGGCGCATCGCGTGAAGAAGTGCTGGATACGCTGGGCGTCCTCGTTGTAACTGCTGGCATGCCGGCCGT
>JGI24136J36422_10000971_pt1 | contig 10454 bp, 8 predicted proteins | sample BarGraNGADG00212_2_FD_36422 | JGI IMG/M metagenome (IMG submission 36422)
GAGGCTGCAAATAAACTGATAACCCCGGTTTACAGGCAGCCCTGGACGCTTCCTAAGTTTTAGGGCGCAGGAGGAAAAACCGTGTAACTTCGTTGTAAGAAAAAAAATATTGGGGCTATGATAAACAGAAGAAAATTTCTAAAAAATTCGGCAGCAGCTGTCGCAGTGGCAGCAATAACCCCTGGAATTTTTTCAATGCCTGAAGGAAAGAAGTTCAGAAACTTTGGTTTTATCTCAGGTATTATTGACAAGGAGCTTAAAGGCGACTGGAAGGCAATCCTGAAACAGGTTGCATCATTTGGCTATACTGAGTTCGAAACTGGTGGTTTCCTGGGAGATTCAGCTGAAGGATTCCTCTCCTATTGCAGGGATATAGGTCTCATTCCTGTAGCAGGTGGAATAAATTTCAATGGAAAGGATGAAGAGCTTGTGAATGACTTTGAAATGCTTCATAAGCTAAAAATGAAGTATGCTGTGACATACTGGCCATGGTATACCAGTGGGCCATTCAGCCTCGATGACTGTAAAAAAAGTGCTGACCGCCTCAATTACCTTGGAAAAAGATGCAGGGAAAACGGAGTGATCTTCTGCTGGCACAACCACAATAAGGAATTTATTCAGATGGAACAGGGTCTCCCGTTCGATTTCATTATGAACAATACTGACAGTAGTTTTGTGAAGTGCGAGATGGATATCTACTGGGTGAAGAAAGGCGGAGCAGACCCACTGGCAATGCTCAGAAAATACAAGGGCCGTTTTGCTATTCTTCATATTAAGGATATGGCACCCGGCGAATCACAGGATTTTGAGTGCCCCGGAAGCGGGATAATAGATTTTAGGCCGCTATTCAGTGAGGCAGAATCGCAGGATATAGGCCACTATATGGTTGAACGGGATAATGTTCAGGATGGGTTGGCCTGTCTGAACTCATCTGCTCAATATCTGAAAAATATTTCATTTTAATCAGCATTATAAACTTGTTAAACAAGATAAAAAAATATTATTCAAACCTTCCCAAGGAGATCATTCTTCATGGCGGCCATTCAGATAATGATAATTATATCACCCTTAAAGCGGGCAAGCTCTCGATGTTATATGAGAATGGTTCCCTGAGGTATATCAGGGCAGGGAAATATGAGGTAGTCAGAATGATATTTTTCGCTCTTCGAGTAAAGAACTGGCTTACAATTAAACCTGATATTACTTCCATTGAACATTCTGTTAACAATGACTCCTTTAAAACAAAGTATAAAGGGCATTTCAAATCAGGCGATGTTGATTTCATCACTGATTTTATCATTGAAGGGAAACCCGACAGTTCAATATCATTTAGCTTTGAGGGTGTGGCCCTAAGCAGTTTTATGAGAAACAGGATCGGATTCTGCTTACTTCATCCTCTCGAAGGAAATACCGGCAAACTATGTACAGTTTTCCACACAGACGGAGTTATCGAAAAAATGATCTTCCCGGAACTCATAAGCCCTTATCAGCCATTCCTCGACATTAAGTCTTTCATGTGGCCGGTTTCGGAAGGTTCCTGCAGGATTGACTATTCTGGTGATGTTTTTGAAACCGAAGATCAGAGAAACTGGACCGACAGTTCATTTAAAACATACTCAACGCCTTTGTCGCTACCTTATCCGGTGGCTGTTGAAAAAGGTACAAGAATATCTCAGAGCGTTTTGCTCAGGATAAATGGCAACCTTTTGACAGAACCAATGCGGGAAGAGCCGGTCAGAATTATCGTTTCTCCTGATGAAAATTTAATTTTTCCAAAGGTTGGGATCTCGAGATCATCGCGAAACATAAAGCTTTCACCTTCTGAAGCTGCTATTCTTAAAAAGGTCAAGTTCGACCATTACAGGGTTGAGCTTCACCTTTTTGAAAAAGATTGGAAAGATGTTGCTGATGAAGCATTATCTGAATCAAATGGACTTGGGTGTAAAATTGAATTCGCCCTTGTTTTTGATGATAATTTCCTCGATCAGACTACATCTTTTCTTGAATGGGCATCTTCAGGAATGTCCTCAATAGCATTTCTGCTTCTTTTTCATAAATCCTGGCCTGTTACCCCCGATGAATTGTCACAGAAAGTGATCCCCGTAATTAACAATGCGCTTCCGGGGGTAAAGACCGGAACCGGTACAAATGCCAACTTTGCTCAGCTGAACAGGAACAGGCCAACTGATTCTGGTTCAGATTTTATTTGTTATTCTATTCAACCTCAGGAGCATGAGTCTGATAATTCAACCCTTGTTGAAAATCTGGAGGCCCAGGCACACACTGTCAGAAGTGCGATAGCGTTTTCACAGGGCAAGGATATCCTTATTTCTCCTGTTACAATCCAGAGGAGATTCAATGCAAATAATGTCTTTTTTGAGGTCCCTTCTGAAAACACAGGAATACCTCCGCAGGTCGATAGCAGGATGATGTCGCTTTTCGGAGCATGCTGGACCGCAGGTTCATTAAAAAATCTTATTCTATCGGGTGTTGCCGGAATTACAGTTTTCGAAACCGCTGGAGAACGGGGAATAATTCAGGGAGATCTTCCGTCGAGGTGGCCTGCGGAATTCAGGTCTGATGCGGGAATGATATTTCCGGTTTTCCACGTTCTGAGGTTTATCCTTTCTTCAAAATCTTCCAGGATTGTTAAAAGTGTGAGTTCAGACCCCCTTAAAGTTGAAAGTCTGGTAATTTCCGACGGAAAAAAGATCAGGATGGTCTTAGTAAATTTCACTGGAGAAAACCAGGCTGCAGTCCCATTTCAGTTAAAAGGGCAATTCAACATTCGGGAGATGAATGAAACTAACTTCCCTGAAGTGGTATCCGATCGCTCATGGTTGGAAAAACCATGTGAAACGAGAAGCATGTCACATGATACCATTATTCTATCTCCCTTTTCAGTAACTTTTATTGAAGGATACATAAAACTTTAGGATATTTGTTTACAGTACATAATAATCAGAAAACATATTTTTCAGTAACCCTACTTAACTTTAAAAGATCATGGTACTAATCCAAAACTATGCACTAGCAGTCACATTATGTGCCCTTGCGATGATATGCTGGGGTTCATGGCAGAATACAAGGAACCTGATTGGAAACCAATGGAGGTTTGAATTGTACTACTGGGACTATTCGGTTGGAATTGTCATTTTTGCGCTTCTAATGGCCTTTACATTTGGCAGCTTCGGAAGCCAGGGCCGAAGTTTCCTTCCTGATCTGGCCCAGGCCGATCCAAAAAACCTGTTATCATCAGCCCTGGGAGGTTTTATCTGGAATATCGGAACATTACTGCTGGTTGCTTCGATATCGATTGCCGGAATGTCGGTTGCCTTTCCGATCGGCGGTGGTATCGGTTGGACCCTTGGGATCCTGATCAATTATCTTGGAAAACCGGAGGGGAATCCGGTGCTGCTTTTCACAGGAACAGGAATAATAGTACTCGCAATACTGGTCAGCATGCAATCTTACAGGAAACTTGCAAATCAGCAAAAGAAAGCTTCGCTGAAAGGGATTGTTCTTGCTTTACTGGCAGGTCTATGCATTGCATTCTTTTATAGGTTTGTTGCATCATCACTTGCATCAGATTTTTCACCTGCAGATAACGGGAAGATAAGTTCATATACTGCTGTTGTCCTCTTCTCTCTGGGGGCCCTTTTGAGTACAATTATTATCAATCCTTTCTTCATGGCAAAGCCTGTTGAGGGCGAACCTGTAAAAATATCACAATGGCGTTCAGGCAGCATAAAAGTTCACCTTCTGGGAATGCTTGGAGGGGCAATATGGTGCCTGGGAAATTCAGTAAGTTTCATGGCAGTTGGTGCCGCAAGTCCTGCCATATCATATGGTTTGAGTAACGCAGCTCCTGTTGTTGCCGCACTCTGGGGCATATTTGTCTGGAAAGAGTTCAAAGATGCCCCAAAAGGGACTAACCTGTTGTTGTCTCTCATGTTTCTCTTTTACCTGGTTGGACTTGTACTTATAGTCTATTCAAGATTTTCATAAATAAACTGCTGTAATATGAAAAGGTTCTTTCTTCTGAGCTTATTAACATTACTGGCCTATACCTTTGCTCATTCCCAGGAATCATCATGGACAGGACCCTCAGTCAATCTGTCCCATGGAAGACTGAAGGTTTCTGATAACAAACGATTCCTCACATTCGAGGATGGGACACCATTCTTCTATCTCGGAGATACAGGCTGGGAACTGTTTCATCGTCTCAATAAGGAGGAGACTGAAAGGTATCTCGAAAACCGGAGAGCGAAGGGATTCACTGTTATCCAGGCTGTTGTTCTTGCCGAGCTTGACGGACTGAATACACCCAACGCCGAAGGCAATAAACCTCTTTTTGACAATGATCCTCTTAAGCCCAATGAAGCATATTTTGCTCATGTTGACTGGGTGATAAAAAAAGCTGCGGAAAAAGGTATTTTCATAGGAATGTTGCCGACATGGGGCGATAAATGGAACAGGAAATGGGGAGCCGGCCCGCAGATATTTACTCCTGAGAATGCACGTGCTTATGGGAGGTTTCTTGGGAAAAGATACAGGAATGATCCAAATATTATATGGATTCTGGGAGGAGACCGGCCAATCGAGAAGGAGCTTCATCTTCAGATCATTGAAGCAATGGCTGAAGGACTAAGGGAAGGCGATGGAGGTGCTCATCTTATCAGTTTCCATCCTACAGGAGGGGAGGGATCATCCCAGAATCTCCATAATGAGAAGTGGCTTGACTTTAATATGCGTCAAAACGGGCACAGCCCCAGTTTTACAGAAAGATACTTCCAGACTTATGAAGACTATCTCTTAAAACCTGTAAAACCTGTCATAGATGCTGAGCCGATTTACGAGGACCATCCAATCAATTTCAATCCCGATGCTAATGGTCATTCGGTTGCCTCTGATGTCAGGAGGCCACTTTACTGGGATCTTTTCAGCGGAGCCTGCGGCCACACATACGGGCATCATTCAGTGTGGCAGATGTTTGCACCCGGACGTTCGCCGGTTAACCGGCCACTGATGCCATGGTTTGATGCTTTAGATCAGCAGGGAGCAGCTCAGATGATATTTGGAAGAAGGCTAATGGAGTCACGTCCCTATTTTACACGTATCCCTGATAACTCAATAATAGTACAGGATAATGTTGTGAGTTCAGTTCCAGGTGCGGGTTCTTACATGTTCGTCGCAACCCGCGACAGCGAAGGATCATATGCAATGATTTATGTACCTGTTGGAAGAAAGTTTACAGTAAGAATGGATTTCATTAAAGGTAAGGAAATTACTGCCTGGTGGTTCAATCCAAGAAACGGTAAGGCTACCGCTACCGGCAAGTTTCCCAATACTGGAACAAGGACCTTTTTATCTCCAGATCCGGGTGAGAGTCTCGACTGGATTCTTGTCCTGGATGATTCTGAAAAGAAATTTCCAGCTCCTGGTTCCTCTGTTTGGGGGATCCATGCATTTAATTCCTTTTCATCAAAACAGGTACTTCTCGCAGATACAGTTATACTTTATGAAAAGGATGGGTATGCAGGGGATTTCCCTGTTATTCAGAAGTTCAGCAACTGGCAGAATCCTGATAATTTCCAGGATGGAGTTCTACATATAAGAATTGAGGTCCGGGATAAACCTAATAATACCACAACTACAGGCATTCTATGCCGCATGTTATCAGGGACACATAAGGACCGTTCCCAGAATTTGAGATTTGGTATTGGTAAGGTCGTTTTCAAAAGTATTGGGACATACCATTATGAAGTTCCAGTATCTGAGGCAGAACCACTTACAACTCCCGGTAACTTCAGATTCGATAAGGCAATCTCCGGAATTCAGATTGTTGCTACTGATGTGAAAGGGCAAATGATTTCTGCCTGGGAACATGATCTGGGCACATTTGATGGTAAGATACAGGATTACTTTCCTCTGAAGATAAGATACAGCGCATGGCTCACTGTGAAAGGCAAGGATTTTGATAAGCCAAAAGCCTGGTGATATGAGAATAGGGATTAGTACATATACATATACATGGGCTTTTGGAGTACCGGGTCACGAACCATCAAAGCCAATGACCGTATTTAATCTGATTGACAAGGCAGTGCAGTTTAATCTGAATTGTGTACAGATTGCTGACAATTGCCCGCTTGAAAAGCTGAGTGAGAAAAAGCTGGAGGAACTTATAACGTATTCGGGAAAAAGAAAGGTTGAAATTGAAGTCGGCACCAGAGGGTTAAAGAAGGAAAACATATTTACCTATCTTCATATTGCTCAACAACTTCATTCAGAAATATTAAGAGTGGTTATTGATACAAAGGATTATGAACCACCGGTTGATCAGATTATTCAGGAGATAAAAAAAATACTTCCTGAATTGAAAAGGCTAAATATAAAACTGGCAATTGAAAACCACGACCGTTTAAAATCAAAAGAATTTGAACAGATTGTAGTAAAAACAGATCCTGAATGGGTAGGAATCTGTCTCGATTCGGTAAATTCTATGGGTGCAGGAGAAGGATTCGAAACAGTTTCGGACATTCTGATCCCTTTTACCATAAACCTCCATGTGAAGGATTTTACAATTATCAGAGTGTCTCACAAGATGGGATTGCTGATCGAAGGAAGGCCTGCCGGAAAGGGTATGTTGAATATCCCGCAACTGTTAAGAAAGCTATCTGAAAAGGGTGGCTGCCAAAGTGCAATAATTGAACTCTGGACACCACCTGAGTTGACTCTGGAGGAGACTATTATTAAGGAAGAAAAATGGGCTTCCGAAAGTATCGTGTACCTAAAATCTTTTATTAACAAAGCATGAAAATGGAAAAACTGAAATTTGCTGTTCTTGGCTGCGGCTTCTGGTCGAAGTTCCAGATTGGAGCCTGGAGCGAACTGGATAAGGCTGAACTGGTAGCGGTATATAACAGGACCCTTCCAAAAGCAAAGAAAATTGCTGATTACTTCAATATTCCGCGTGTTTACGACAATGCCGATGAGCTTTTCAGGAATGAAAAGCTTGATTTCGTCGACATTATTACAGATGTCGATACACATTGCCATTTTGTAGAAATGGCTGCAGGTTATGGAATTAAAAACATTATATGTCAGAAACCAATGGCCCCGGATTTTGAAACTGCCCGGAAGATGGTAGCAATTTGCAAAAAAGCAGGAGCCAGGTTCTATATCCACGAAAACTACAGGTGGCAGGCACCTGTGAGAAGATTTAAAGAGATCGTTGATTCGGGTCTGATCGGAAAACCTTTTAAAGCCAGGGTTTCATTTCTTTCCGGATTTCCTGTATTCGACAACCAACCTTTTCTGAAAGAGCTGGATCATTTTATTCTTACTGATATGGGGTCTCATGTTTTTGATGTGATCAGGTACCTTTTCGGTGAATGTGATGAGCTTTGGAGCCAGACGCGATCTGTAAACCCCGGCATTAAAGGCGAAGATATGGGTGTTGTGATGATGAAAATGAAAAGCGGGATTCCGGTATATACTGAACTCTCCTATGCCTCAATTGTCGAACATGACTCATTCTCAACCCTTCATATACTGGTTGAAGGAGACCTTGGTTCAGTTTGCCTCGGTCCCCTGTTTGAGATCCGTACAACAACAAGAAAAGGGACTGAATCGGAAACAGTAAAGTTCCCCTCCTATCCATGGGCCGACCCCGATTATATCGTAAATCATGAAAGTGGAATCCATATCAACCGTAATATACTGGATGATATCCTTGGAGCCGGAAAGGCAGAAAATACAGGTGATGATAATTTTGAAACCGTGAAGCTTGTCTGGGCATCCTATAGTTCAGCAAAAAGCGGAGAAATTGTGAGGCTTGATGAGTTTGGAAAATTTTAATACCTTAATCATATAATATGAAGACAAACACATTAATAGTTATTTCACTTCTCTTCTGTTCATGCACCACAAAACCCTCGCATGAAAAGGATCTTGTAGCCTACTGGTCATTTGATGATACTATTCATGGATCTGCAAATGAATCATCCGGTACTTTACTGAAGACAATAAACAGGGGGGCAAAGATAGTTAACGGCTATAAAGGGAAAGCCCTTGAATTTGATGGTTTATCCGTGCTGGAGGTCAGCTATAACCCGAAACTCAACAGTTTCCCAAATGGAATAACAGTATCAGCCTGGATAAAGAAAGACAGCTCTTCACACTGGAACACTGTAATTTCCCGCGAGATAGACAGTACCTGGTCTGAGTATATAGGCCTGGCTGTTTTTAAAAACCATGCACTCTTTTCTGTCGATCCTGATGGGAAAAGATATATTAACACGACTGATAGCAATCTTGTTGATACTGATAGATGGGTCCATATCGCAGGAACATATGACAATGAAACCCTGAAGCTATATTTAAACGGCAAATTTATCTCTGCAATGAAATGCATGGGCCCTTTGAATTTTCACGATAAAAACCCTCTGCTGATAGGTGGAAATTCAAATGACAGGAACAGGAGCCTTGTCGATTGTTTCAAAGGTGCCATTGATGAACTCATGATCTATAGCAGAGCAATGAATGCAGAGGAAATAAGAATCATAAGTAAAAAATAGAATATGAAGAACAAGGTTGTACTTGCAGGTGCGGGAGGTAAAATGGGATTACGCCTTACCCATAACCTCAGGAATTCAGATTATGAAATGACTTACCTGGAGATAAGCGAGACAGGTATTGGAAAATTAAAGGAAAAAGGCGTTAACCCGACCCGATCAACCGAATCGGTAAGGGATGCTGATGCTGTGATTCTTGCTGTACCGGATGTAGCCCTGGAAAAAGTTTCTTCAGAGATAATCNCTCTGATGAAAAAAGGGGCAACGGTAATAACCCTTGATCCTGCAGCTGCACTTGCAGGAAAGTTATTCGACAGGGATGATGTTTCATATTTCATTACACACCCGACCCATCCTTCAATATTTAACTGGGAACCCACGCCTGAAGCAATGAAGGATCATTTTGGTGGCATCTCCGCCAAACAGGCAATTGTATGTGCACTTATGAAAGGTAATGATGCTGATTATGCCAAAGGTGAGAAACTGGCAAAGACTTTCTATGCTCCCGTATGGAGATCACACAGGATCACTGTTGAACAGATGGGGCTTCTGGAGCCAGCTCTTGTTGAAACCCTCGCATCCACCTGTGTATATGTGATACGTGAGGGACTCGAAGAAGTGATAAAAAGAGGTGTCCCGCCCGAAGCAGCAAGAGATTTCCTGCTTGGACATCTCCGTATTCAGATGGCTGTGCTTTTCAATGAGCTCCCGGGCGCTGTTTTTTCCGACGCCGCAAATAAGGCTCTGCAGCGCGGCCTGAAAGAATTCATAAAGGAAGACTGGAAAAAAGTATTCGAAACTGAAAATGTGAAAAACCAAATAATATCAATAACATGATCAAACAATTAAAGAGATGCCTGATAATTATATTTTCAGCATTTTGGTTTATAAGCTCATACGCCCAACAGGTGAACTGGACCCACTTCAGGGGCAATAATCTTGATGGAATTTCCTCTGAGAAAAACATTCCCACGAAATGGAATGACTCTGTAAATATTGCATGGAAAACAAAGATTCCGGGTAAAGGATGGTCCTCACCTGTTGTTTACGGTAATCAGATATGGCTTACCACTGCTTCCGATGACGGGAAACAGATGTATGGTGAATGCATTGATTTCAATACCGGGAAAGAAATCTTTAGGATTAAAGTACTTGAACCCGTTAAGATATTGCCAAAGCATGATTTCAACAGCTATGCTACCCCTACTCCATGCATTGAGGAGGGATTTGTATATCTGCATTTCGGAACATATGGTACGGTGTGCCTCAGAACAAAAGACGGTTCTGAAGTCTGGAAAAGGACCGATCTTAACTGCGACCATGTTCAGGGTCCCGCATCTTCACCGATTATTTATAAAAACCTTCTGATCCTTCATATTGAAGGAACTGATGTTCAATATATTGTTGGACTCGATAAAATCACAGGCAAAACTATCTGGAAAACTTATCGTCCGGTCGATTGCTGGGGTAAGCTTCCGGCTATTGGCAAAAAAGCATATATAACGCCAATAATTGTCAAAGTATACGGTAGAGACCTTCTGATATCAAATGGCTCTGCAGCATGCATTGCCTATGACCCCGAAACAGGAAATGAGCTCTGGAGGGTTGTACAGGGAGAAGATTCAACTATTGCAATGCCATTCTCTGAAAATGGAATTGTATTTGTGTATATGGGGTTTGTGACCCCAAAAACCGGTGACCAGTACAGTGAGCTTCTCGCTATTGATCCATCTGGCTCTGGTGATGTAACAAACACAAAAGTGATCTGGAGGTTCAGATCCCCGATATTGCAATTGCTTACCCCGCTTATAAGAAATGGGCTTATCTATACTGTTGACTCCAAAAACAATCTATTCTGCATCGAGGCTAAAACAGGCA
>JGI24136J36422_10000972_pt1 | contig 10443 bp, 9 predicted proteins | sample BarGraNGADG00212_2_FD_36422 | JGI IMG/M metagenome (IMG submission 36422)
GCAACATCGGCGGGCCCGACAAGGTCGCCGAGGTGGTCAGGGCGGCCAAGGCGGCCGGAACGCCCCTTCGCATCGGCGCCAACTCCGGCTCGCTGCCCGAGCATCTACACGCTCTGGCGCACGACGACCAGGCGCGTGCGCTTGTCGACGCGGCGCTGGAGGAGGTGGAGCTGCTCGAGAAGCTCGACTTCCGTGACTTCAAGATCTCGGTCAAGTCGACCTCGGTGCCCGACACGATCCGCGCCTACCGCATGCTGTCAGAGAAGGTTCCCTATCCGCTGCACCTGGGCGTGACCGAGGCCGGCACCGTCTTCGGCGGCACGATCAAGAGCGCGGTCGGAATAGGCACCCTGCTCGCCGAGGGAATCGGCGACACGATTCGAGTCTCGCTCACCGCCGATCCGGTCGCCGAGATGGATGTCGCCTGGAGCATCCTCAAGGCGTTGGGATTGCGCGAGCGCGGCCCGGTGATGATCAGCTGCCCCACCTGCGGCCGCGACAACGTCGGCGCGCAGGCGCTGGCCGAGAAGGTCGAGCAGAGGCTGCGCGAATACAGTCAGACCTTCCAGGTCGCCGTCATGGGTTGCGCCGTCAACGGCCCGGGCGAGGCGGGCGAGGCCGACTTCGGCATCGCCGGCGGCCGCGACGTCGGCTTCATCTACGCCCATGGCGAGGTGCTGCGCAAAGTCCCGACCGAGCGACTGATCGACGAGCTGTTCAGCGAGCTTGACGGCTGGATCGGGGCAGGGATGGTGCGACCGCGCCGGCCACGGAACATCAAGTCCGCCGCCGAGGCGATNGCCGAGGCCGCCGCGGCGCTCGAATCCGATCGCTGACCCGACCGTAAGCATCGGTTTGAGTCGCGCTATCGGGCGCGGATACTTGCCTGCCGGTCACGTTCATGTGAACCTTGCGGAGTGAGTCCTGGGGAATCGCTGGAGCGAACTGCGGCGCAACTAGAGGTGACTAACGTGATCGAGTGTCTGGTTCACGACGGCACCGTGGTCGCGCGTTCGGATGGCACGGTCCACGAATTGTCCCCTGTTGCCGTGAGCGCTGCCGAAGGTGCGGCGCTGCGTGAGTGGGTAGTTCGCGAGTTCGCGATACGGACGATCGAGATCGGACTCGGCTACGGGCTCTCGGCGCTGTTCATCTGCGACGGCCTGCTCGCTATTGGCGACGCTACCGCTCGACATGTGGCCATAGATCCGTTTCAAGCGACGAGATTCGCCGGTTGCGGCCTGCAAGTCCTTGATGAGGCCGGCCTTGCGGAGCTGGTGGAGCATCGCGCGGAGGAGTCACAGATCGCGCTTCCGCGGCTCTTGAGCGAAGGCCGGAGCTTCGACTTCGCCTTCGTCGATGGCAATCACCGCTTCGACGGCGTCTTCCTCGACCTCGCCTACCTCGGTCGCCTCGTGCGCGCGGGAGGGATTCTGTTCCTCGACGACTACCAACTGCCGGCGGTCGCACGAGCAGCCTCCTTCTTCGTCACAAACCTTGGCTGGACAATCGAGGAGATCTCAGCGCGTGACGCTCTCCATCAGTGGGCCGTTCTTCGCACCTCCAAGCTTCAAGATGCCCGGCCGTTCGATTACTACGTCGACTTCTGAGCCGTTTCAGACGAGAGCAGGGGCCGGTGCCGCAGACGAGCGTTTCATATCCGCAGGTCCTGATCGCCGCGCAGGACTAGATCGACAGCCTGTTGAGGCTTCTCTTGTTCGACGTACTCATCTTCCTCCGTCATCCACTGCTCCCACCGATCCCGAGCCTGTTCTCCGTCGCGCTCGAGCCCACGATCCAGTCGAAGCTCTCGCGGAGTTTCGATCCAAATCGAATAGCTAAGGAAAGGACGGAACGCACTGCGAGAAGCGCTGACACCCTCGAGCAGCACGAATTCAGTCGGAGCTATTTCGCCCCATTCGACGTGGCTTTTATCCCCCGTCCAGTTTGTTCGCCGGTAGCGACCGTGGTTGTTACGGGACAACGGCGCGAGAACGTCCTCAATTAGGCGCGAGCACCAATCACGAGGGTTCTCTGGGCCTGCGAAGTCATCGGTATGGACGATTTGTGCGCCGTCGAGCGCCTGCGCCAAGCTTTCTGCCAGTGAACTCTTGCCGGCTCCACCTGGGCCGTCGATCGCGATCACCTTCGTCGACATACCCTCCGGAGGCAGCCGCCGTTTTATGGTTTCGACTACGTCGCGCAAACAATCCGGCTTCATATCAACATCGTAGAACGAGCAAGCGCGCTTCTTTCTCCTGGCAGCGGCGCGCAGACGGTAAGTTCTGACTCACATGAACCGCTTCTCGCAGCTGCACATCCCGACGCTTCGCAACGACCCGGCCGACGCCGAGGCGCCCAGCCATCGCCTGCTGCTGCGCGGCGGCTACGTGCGCCAGGTCGGCGCCGGGCTCTTTTCTTTTCTGCCGCTTGGCTGGAGGGTGCATCAGAAGGCCGTCCAGATAATTCGCGAAGAGATGAACGCGATCGGCGCCCAGGAGATGCTGGCGCCCGTGCTCGCCCCGGCCGAGCTCTGGCAAGAGAGCGGCCGCTACGACATCCCCGAGGTGTTCCGGCTCGAGGATCGCCACGGTCGCGACTTCGTCCTCTCGATGACGCACGAGGAGACGATGACCTTCCACGCGCGCGAGATCCGCTCCTACCGGGAGCTGCCGCAGCTCTGGTACCACTTCCAGGTCAAGGGCCGCGACGAGGTTAGACCGCGGGCGGGCCTCTTGCGCGTGCGCGAGTTCGTGATGAAGGATTCGTACTCCTTCGACCGCGACGAGGAGGGTCTCGACGCGAGCTACTGGAAGCACGCCGGCGCCTACCGGAAGATTTTCGAGCGCTGTGGCCTGCGCTTCTACGAGTGCGAGGGCGACGTCGGCTTGATGGGCGGTGAGGTGGCGCACGAGTACCTGGCGCCCTGCCCGGCCGGCGAAAACGAGATCGCGCTCTGCGAAAAGGGCGACTACGCGGCCAACGTCGAGGCTGCCAAGAGCGTTCCCTCCGCGCCCGAGTTCCCCGAGCGCCTCGCTGCGCCGAGCGAGGTCGAGACGCCCGGGATCCGCACAATCGAGGAGGTGGCCGAGTTCCTGCACGTCGACCCGCGCGCCACCGCCAAGGCGATGCCCGTCGTCGGGCCTGACGGAAAGCTCGAGCTGGGATTGATCCGCGGCGACCATCGCCTGCACGAGCTGAAGCTGGGCGCCGTCCTCGGCGGCGAGTTCCGCCCCGCCCATCCCGAGGAGATAGAGGAAGCCTTCGGCGCCTCCGGCGGCTCGCTCGGGCCGCTGGGCGTGGAGCTGCGCGTGATCGCCGACGAGTCGTTGCGCGAAGGCCAGTTCGTCTCGGGCGCTAACCGCGACGGTTTCCATCTCCTAGGCGTCGAGGCCGGGCGCGACTACCAGCCCGAGTTCGCCGACATCCGCGAGGTCGTGGACGGAGACACTTGCATCCACTGCGGCGGCCGGATCACGGTCGAGCCGGCGATCGAGATCGGCAACATCTTCAAGCTCGGCACTCGTTACTCCGACCCCCTCAATGCCAACTATCTGGACGAGAACGGGAAAGAGCAGCCGATCGTAATGGGCTGCTACGGAATCGGCCCCGGGCGCGTCGTTGCCGCCGCGATCGAGCAGAACCACGACGGCAACAAGATTGTCTGGCCGCGCTCACTGGCGCCCTACGACGCCGAGCTCGTCGCGCTGCAGGCGGCGGGGGAGAGCCTGCTCGCAACCGCCGAGCAGATCGGCAACGAGCTATCGGCGATCGGTCTGGAGATCCTGCTCGACGATCGCGAAGCCCGCCCGGGCGAGAAGTTCGCCGACGCCGACCTGATCGGGGCGCCGCTGAGAATCACCGTCGGCAAGAAAACACTCGAGGACGGGGCCGTCGATCTTCGCTTGCTTGCAACGGGTGACGAGCGCCGGGTTTCGGTCGCCGAAGCCGCCGCGCAGGCTGCGGAGCTGCTCGCGTGAGCGGGCGCCCGAGCCGCCGCCACCGCTTCAGCGACGAGGCCTTTGGCCCAACCCTCCAGCAGTTGATGGACGAGCTGGGCGTCAGCTACCGCAACCTGGCCGAGAAGACGAAGCTTTCGGCCGGGTACCTCAACCACATCGTCCACGGCTCACGGCCGGTACCTACNAACGATGTCATCGCAGGCATCGCCAAAGCGCTCGGCGTCGAGCCCGAGCACTTCCGCGAGTACCGCATCCGCGTCATCACCGAGCGGCTCGAGCGGCTGCCCGAGCTCGTCGATCGCCTCTACAAGCGCCTGGCGAATGAAGAAAACTGAGTGATGCCCCCTCTTAGGGCATGACCCGGGAAAAGCGACTCGGTTCGATGGGGCGGGGCTGGCAAAGTAGGTGGCGGCCGCGGCGCGCAGGACAGTACTAGACGTACGGACAAGCGACGCGGACGCCGCATCCTGCAGTCCAGCGTCGCTCCAGCGAAGCGGGGTACAGCACGCTAAGGTAGGTGTCGCGGGACGTGGCGCAGCCTGGTTAGCGCGCTTGACTGGGGGTCAAGAGGCCGGGAGTTCAAATCTCCCCGTCCCGATTAAACGGCGAGAAATCTGGCGGTTTCTCGCTGATGTCGTCGCCCTTGAGTCGCCGGCTCGCGGTGTCTGCCGCTGTACTCCAGAGAGAACGAGACCTACGAGAAAAACGGCGACTGTCGAGATCCGTGTCACGTCGTTCATGACGCGACTATCCAGAGTGGGCATAAAGAGGCGCTAAACGCAGACGTTACTCAGTCTGCTCGTCGCCTCAGATCGCCATGATGCTGAAATCGTTTGGCGGCTCGGCGTTCTGCGCTGAGGGATCGTCATACGAGCCGAGCTTGACCGTCACCGTCTTCGTCGCGGCGCCGCGTTGAATGCGGAACGAAGTGGTCGATCCCGCCTTCTCCAGCGCCAGCTGATCGACCAGCGCCGGACCGAGCAGGCCCTGATCCTTCGATACCTTCGCGTCGACGATCTTGGTGATCACGTCGCCCCTCTGGAAAAGCGAGGCCGCCGGCGAGCCGCTAACCATGTCCAACACCTCGAGCGGTGAATCCGCAGCGTTCTCGCGTAGCGCCCTGACGAACAAGCCGAGCCAGGGCCGGTCGTCACGGAGAGACGTGATCGTGTGCTCCGCGTCCTCGCCGACGACGAACGAGTACGCACGCACCGAGCAACAATGCGCATCGACGGGAGTCCAGAAACGCGCCGAGGCGGCCAGGGTCTGACTCGCTCTGGAGCCGGTGACCCTGAAGCCCGCGCCGCCGTCGCCGAACCAGAGGTAGCGGAGGCTGGCCTCACCGCTCTCGAAGCCGATCACCACGAGATTCCCGGGCACTCCCGAGCCGCCGTATGACTGAGTGGTAGTGAAGACGAGGTCGGTTCTTTTCTCGCTTCCGAAGCGAACGAAGGCGATCTGGTTGACATCACCGTCGGCGGTCCGATCGAGGATTGGCGTCGATGCTGCCGGTAGGTCGGGAATCGGGCTGACGTACTGGTTGCTGACGGTCGTCCCGAACTGCTGCTGATACTCCTTGTCCTTCTGCGCGTCGTAGATCACGTTCCAGCGCTTGGCGATTCCGTCCCAGGAGATGACCTGCAACTCGGCCGGATGGAAACCGAGATCGCCCACCGCCGGTCCCTTCGAGCTGACGACGGCTTCCGGCACCGACTGGCTGGTGAGCATCGCGTATCGGATCTTCTGCACGACGTAGTTCGCCGGCACAATGCGGGCCAGGTTGGGCTTGGGAACGGAGGAGGGGAGGGACGTTCTCGTAGCAGAGGTCGTACTTTTCGTCGCGCCCGAGCCGCCGCCGCACCCCACCATCGAGACCGAGCAGGCGAAAAGAGCCGGGAAGATCGCGAAGCGACGCATGGCTGGATCCTTTCAGCTCCCGAAGGCGCCGTCCAGCTCTCGCGCCTACTTCGTTTCGCCGAGCGAGCGCTGGTAGGACTTCCAGCCGGGGCACCAGCTCGTGTGCCAGCGCCAGAGCCGTGAGCTGAGTTTGCTCGGGTTTGCCTCCGCTTTCTTTCGAATCGAGCAGTCTGCGCACTTGTGCGTGCCACGCGCCACCGCGATCATCCTTTCGTCGCCGGGTTGTACGAGCCCAGTCGATTGTGCGAGCCTAGCCTAAAGGAATCGCTTCTCCCAGCCGACCTCTTCAACGTGAGGCGGAATGGTATCTCCCGAGCAAGCATCGTCCTGGTATTGATCGCCGCTGCGATCGCGCTGGGAGGCTGCATGAACGCCGACAACAACCCCGTCTCGAACGGTAACCGCATCGACGCCGAAGCCCGGCTGACTGCGATCAACGCCAACATGACTATCGCTCTGACGTCGAGCCAGGGCTCGCTGCCCCAGCTAACCCAGGGCTACATCAGCGCGGTGCAGGGCTCGGAGGCGTTGCTCGGCGCCGACTTGGCGAAGCAGAAGCTCGTGGCCACTGCGACCCAGCTCGCAACCGCCTGCAGCAGCTGCGCGCAGAGTCTCAACGCTGCTGCCGCTCAAATCGGCCCGTAGCCGCACGCGCCTGCGGCCCGATAACTGCCGATTTCCGGCGGAAAATGCCGTGACGAGCAGCGGAAAGTATTCTTCCTATATGACCGAGCAAGCGCTTCTCCGTACGCAGGCTCAGATTCCGAACGCGCTGACCGTGTTCAGGATCCTGCTGATTCCGGTCTTCGTCGCTCTCGTGCTTCGCTCCGACCAGGGCTGGACGGTCGCCGGCGCGATCATCTTCGCCGTCGCCGGAGCAACCGATCAGGTCGATGGCTGGCTGGCCCGTCGCTGGCACGTCGAGTCCCGTTTCGGGCAACTTGCCGATCCGCTCGCCGATCGTTTGATGATCGACTCGGCCGTGATCCTGCTCTGGCACGCGGGCAGGCTGCCGCTGATCGCCCTCCTCATCATCCTGGGCAGAGATCTTCTTCTTCTCGGCGGGTACAAGTTCGTCATGGAGCGCGGCTACGACTTCAAGGTGAATCAGATCGGGAAGGCCGGCACCTGGCTGCTCTATGCAGGTCTAGCCTTCGTCCTCATCACCAAGCACGGCACCGACTGGCCGCTGTACGTGTTCTGGTCGGGGCTGGTACTGGCGCTCAGTGCCGGCCTGCTCTACGCCGCTCGTGCGCTCAAGGTGGTGCTGACGCGATGAAGGCGATCGTCATGGCCGGAGGAGAAGGCACGCGTCTGCGTCCGCTCACCTCGAATCAGCCCAAGCCGATGGTGCCGATTGTGGGCAAGCCCTGCATGGAGCACATTCTCGAGCTCCTACATGCCCAGGGCATCGAAGAGGCGACGATCACGCTCGCCTTCATGCCACAGGTGGTACGCACCTACTTCGGTGACGGAGAGGCGCTCGGGATGTCGATCGACTACTCGGTCGAGGAGGAGCCGCTCGGAACGGCCGGGTCGGTAAAGATGGCCGTTCGCGATACCGAGGAGCCCTTCCTCGTCATCTCCGGCGACGCGCTCTGCGACGTCGATCTGAATGCTCTCGTGAAGTACCACAAGGAGCACAACGCGGCCGTGACGATCGGCCTCAAGTCGGTGGACAACCCGCTCGAGTTCGGCATCGTCGTCACCGACGAAGACGGGCGGGTCGAGCGCTTCCTCGAGAAGCCCTCCTGGGGACAGGTGTTCTCGGACACCATCAACACCGGCATCTACGTGCTCGACCCCGAGGTCCTGCGCCACGTTCCCGCCGGACGCCCCTTCGACTTCTCGGCCGATCTGTTTCCGCTCCTGCTCGAGATGGGCAGGCCGATCTACGGTTGCGTCCTCGACGGTTACTGGCAAGACATCGGCAATCTCGAGCAGTACCGGCAGGCGAACTTCGACGCCCTCGACGGAAAGGTTCAGCTGACGATTCCAGGCATCCGCTTGCGCGGTGACATCTGGATCGGAGAGGGTGTCGAGATCGACGATCTCGAGGCGATCGAAGGCCCGGCCTTCATAGGCAACTACTCTCGCTTGACCAAAGACTCCAGTCTAGGCGCCTACTCGGTGCTCGGCGCGAGCGTCACGTTGCGCGAGCGGGCGCGGGTATCGCACTCGGTGCTCGACTCGGCGACCCACGTCGGGCGGAACACCTTGATCGAGGGAGCGGTGATCGGCCGTTCCTGCGACATTCGCTCGCATGTGCGCGTGCATGAGGGCGTGGCAATCGGCGACGAGGTGGCAATCGGCGCCGAAGGCGTCATCTGGCCGGGCGTTCACATCTACCCCTACAAGGAAGTCGAGTCCGGCGCGCAGATACACGAGAACCTGATCTGGGAGTCACGCGCGACGACGCGTCTTTTCGGGCAAGACGGCGTGATCGGCCTCGTCAACGTCGATCTGACGCCCGAGATGGCCGTGCGGCTTGCTGCGGCGACGGGTACCGCGCTGAAGCAAGGGGCCCGCATCATCACCAGCCGCGAGGCGCCGACCGCCTGCCGGATGATCAAGCGGGCGCTGATCTCGGGGCTCAACTCGACCGGCGTGGACGTCGCCGATCTGCGCATCTTGCCGGCCGCGATAAACCGTCACCTACTCAAGACCGAGAGCTATGAGCTGGGTATTCACGTCGGCTGCAGCGCCAGCGATCCCGAGGTTATTCAGATTCGCTTCTTCGAGCCGCCCGGCATTCAGCTAGGCGAGCGACTGCAGAAGGAGATCACCAAGCACTACTCGCGTATGGAGCTGCGCCGGACCGCCGCCGACGAAGTGGGCGAGATTAGTTATCCGGTTCGCGCGCGCGAGACCTACGCCCGGGATCTGCTCGATTCGATTGACGCCGAGCTGGTGAGCGCGCGCAAATTCAGGCTGGTGGTCGATTACGGCTACTCGGCGGCCTCCTACGTGCTGCCGCTCCTGCTGGCGCCGCTCGGGATCGAGGTTGTCTCGGCGCACGGATTCATTGCGGAGCGGTTAAGCCAAACCCAGCCAGTCCCCGAGTCTCTGGCGCAGGTTAAGAAGCTGGTAACGGCGGCCAACGCCGATCTGGGGGCGGTCTTCGATCGGGCCGGCGAGCGCTTGCATCTGATCGACGAGCAGGGCGACGAGGTTCCGGTCGAGAAGGTCTTGCTGCTCTTCCTGAGCTTGCTCGGCGCGAGCGGTCGCAAGGGCAAGGTCGCCTTCCCGGTCACGGTCACGAGCCAGGTCGAGAAGCTCGCCAAGAAGTCCGGGCTAGAGGTGATTCGCACGCGCGCCTCGCTGGTCGATTTAACGCGAGAAGCCTCCGGCGCGGGCGTCATCTTCGCGGGCGCCGTGGGTGGAGGCTACGTCTTCCCGGATTTCCTTCCGGCCTACGACGCCGTGGCGAGCCTCTGCAAGCTGCTCGAGCTGCTGGCGCCGGTGTCGCAACCCATCTCGGAGCTCATCTCGAAGCTTCCGCCGAGCACGCTGGTTCATCGCCGCCTCCACTGCCCGTGGGCGAAGAAGGGGCTCGTCATGCGACTCCTCGTCGAGCAGATGAAGGATCGCAAGCTCGATCTGACCGACGGCGTCAAGGTCGGCGATGCACGCGGCTGGGCCGAGGTCATAGCCGACTCCGACGAGCCCGTGGTTCACATCTACGCTGAAGGTGCCACCCCGGAGCTCTCGAACGAGTTGGAGAGCGAGATGCGCATCATGGTCGAAGAAATCCTCGGTTCCGACAGCGAGGCGAGTGAAGAGCCGTTCGCCGGCGCCGATTGACCCCCGTAAGGCCGCCTGCTTTACTGGGCAGAGCGGGACAACAGACGAAAGGCTTAGCGTGGAACCACTTGCTGACCTCACCACCCTCTCCGATGACGAGCTCCGCACCCTGATCGCGGACTTGAAAAAGGAAGAAGACGAGCTCTCCTACAAGCGTCGTCTCCTGCACGGGAAGATCGACATCCTGCGCGCCGAGCTCGTAGCTCGGCTGCAGAAGTCGGTTGAAGGAGGCGAGGGCACTCTCAGTACCGACATCGACAAGCTGACCGAGATTCTTGCCGGCAAAGCCCCACCACCCGACAAATTCGAGTGAGTCACTCCTACTGTCCCCAGTGCGGTTTCCAGAATCCAGAAGCGGCTAACTTCTGCGCCAAGTGCGGCGCGCTGCTCGTGCACGAGGAGGCCGGTGCCGAGACGACTCTGGCCCTGACGCCAGACGAGGTCGAAGAGGCGCGGGTCGATCTCGGTGAACTGGGAATCAAGGGCTCGGCTCTGGTCGTTCGCTCGGGCGGAGGTCTGGCGGGNGAGGTCTTCTCCGTGGTTGGCGAGCGCACGACGATCGGACGTTCGCCCGATTGCGACGTCTTTCTCGACGACGTGACCGTGTCGCGCCGGCACGCGACCCTCGCACACGACGGGTCTCGCTTCCTGCTTCAAGATGAAGGTAGTCTCAACGGCACCTTCCTCAATCGCCACAGAATCGAATCCGCCGAGCTCGCCGACGGCGATGAGGTGCAGATCGGCAAATACCGGCTCACCT
>JGI24136J36422_10000973_pt1 | contig 10429 bp, 10 predicted proteins | sample BarGraNGADG00212_2_FD_36422 | JGI IMG/M metagenome (IMG submission 36422)
ACGGGGCACGGGGGGACGGGGCGGGGAATCATGCCTGAAGAATACCATGTCATCAAACCTCACCATCATCCGCCAGCGGCGCCAGCGCCGTGACCAGACCCGCAGCAGCGCACAACAGCGTTCTCAGCGGGCGGTCTTTGGGTTCGGATTTGCCGTCAGCGTGGCAGTGGTTGCGCTCGTGCTGGCCGCCGCCCTGGCATACGCCTCTTTGACACGTGGCCTGCTCCCGCTTGAGCAGCTGACCGTGCTCCTGAACCCGCAGGACGGCCAACTGCTCCAGCCGACGCGTCTCTATGACCGCACCGGTCAGCATCTGATTCGCACGCTCTCCCCCACAGACTCTCCCCGTACCTTTATCTCCTTTGACCAGTTCCCTCAAACGCTGGTGGATGCCACCCTGGCCCTCACCGAGCCGGATTTCTGGACCTCCCCCGGCTACACCACCCGCGGCTGGCAGGACCCGCAGACACACCCCACCTTGGCCCAGCGTCTGGTCTACGACCTGTTATTGTGGGACCAACCCGCCTCATCCCTGCGCGCCATTCATGAGCGCATGCTGGCAGCTCAGGCCACGGCCCGTTATGGGCGCCAGCAGGTGTTGGAATGGTACCTGAACAGTGCTGACTATGGTCATTACGCCTACGGAGCGGAAGCTGCCGCGCAGTTATATTTTGGCAAGTCTGTGACTCAGCTTGATCTGAGCGAAGCGGCGCTGTTGGCGGCGGTTAGCCAGGCTCCGGCGCTCAATCCCATTGACGCAGCCGCGACCGCCGGGCAGCGCCGCGTGCAAACCCTGATGGTCATGCAGGGGCTGGGGCTGCTGACCGAAGCCCAGGCTTTGCAGGCGATCGCGACGCCCCCCTCTCCCGCTGGGAAGGGGGTAGAGGATGACGGCGAGTTCGCCCCGGCTTTCGTCAGTCTCGCCCTTTCCCAACTCGACACCCACTTTGGTGCGGACCGGGTGGAACGCGGCGGGCTGGTGATCCTGACCAGTCTGGATTACGACCTGCAGCTGCAGGCCGTTTGCGCAGTCCAGACCTACCTGGCGCGCCTGGCTGGTGACTCCACGGAATTCCTCGCCCTCGACGGTTCAGCCTGCGAATCCGCCCGCCTGCTCCCGGCTCTCCAGCCGGGCGAGTCTCTGCCGGGCGCTACCGCCAGCGCAGTCATCATCAACCCGCAGACCGGGCAAATCCTGGCGGCGGTCGGCGATCTGACCGGCGGCAAGCAGACCACCTCCCTCGCCAGCCATCCTGCCGGGACGACCATCACCCCCTTCGTCTACCTGACCGGTTTCTCGCGCGGCCTCAACCCGGCCTCGCTCGGCTGGGACATCCCGGGCGTGGTAGTCCCGGTTNCNGCATATCATCCCGAATCTCGTNCGGGACGGGGCGGCAGCACCCCGGANCTCGGCCAGGTCTACCATGGCCCCGTCCGCTTACGCACCGCCCTGGCAAACGACTATCTCCCTCCCGCCCAAAATGTCCTGGCGCAGATGGGCGCCGAGAGCATCCAGAACATCGCCGCCTCCTTCGGGTTGGAACTCCCGTCCGAAGGAGGGCTGCTCACGGACGACTTCGACGTCTCCCCCATTGCGCTGGCCGGGGCCTATGGGATCTTCGCCAACAGTGGCACCCAGGCCGGGCAGAGTCTCACCGGCACAGCCATCCAGCTGGCCGCCGTGCTGAAAGTCAGCGGTGTGGACCACTCCGTTTGGACCGACTGGACGACCCCGCAGAGTCAGGCCCTGCTCAGCCCGCAGCTGGCCTATCTCATGAACCACGTCCTGAGCGACGAGACTGCCCGCTGGCCTTCTCTCGGACATCCCAACCCGCTCGAAATTGGCCGCCCGACCGGGGCGAAACTCTCCCGAACCTTGGACTCGTCCGCCGCGTGGACGGTGGGCTACACGCCCCAGCGCCTCACCGTCATCTATTTGGCGGGAACAGCCTCCGGGCTTGTACCGCCTCTTCTCTCCGCGGACCTGTGGCACGCCCTGATGCAGTACGCCGTGCGCGACCTGCCCTCCGAGAGTTGGGACATGCCGTCCGGCATCCTCACGGCCTCCGTCTGCGACCCGTCTGGTCTGCTGCCCACCGTCGCCTGCCCGAACGTGGTCAGCGAGGTGTTCCTGGATGGTCGCCAGCCGGTGCAGGCCGATACGCTCTTCCAGACCTTCCAGGTCAACCGCGAGACTGGCCTTCTGGCGACCGTCTTCACCCCGCCGGAACTGGTCGAGCCGCGCACCTATATGGTCGTACCGTCACAGGCGCGTCTCTGGGCCGAGAGCGCCGGGATCCCCGCTCCGCCAACAGCCTACGACACGCTCCAGACTCCGCCGGTTTCGCCGGATGTGCACATCACCTCACCCGGGATGTTCGCCGACGGACGCGGCAGGATTAAAATTCTGGGCAGCGCCGCCGGCGCGGACTTCCTCTCCTACCGCCTCGAATACGGCCATGGACTTTACCCGCCAGCCTGGGTGCAGATCGGCACGGACAGCACCACGCCGCGGTCAGAAAGCGTGCTGGGCGAATGGGACACGACCGGGCTGGACGGGTTATACGCCCTGCGTCTGATGGTGGTGCGCTCTGACCAGCGCGTGGAGCAGGCCCTGGTGCAGGTCACGCTGGATAACACCCCGCCGCAGGTCGCCATCTCCTATCCGCAGGCGGGACAGGAGCTCAGCGCCGCGCAGGAACCGCAGGTGGCGTTGCAGGCACAGGTGAACGACCCGTTCCTGGCAACTGTGAAATTTTATGTGGATGGCGTTCTGGCGGGGGAATCAGACGCGGCGCCTTTCGGCGTGATCTGGACGGCAAAGGTTGGGAGTCACACCTTGCGCGTGGTGGCTGCCGACCGGGTTGGGAATACCGCCGAAGCGACGATAGACTTCACGGTGAAATAACATTTCGCGGGGTGTTTATTCTGATGGCCTAAGAAAGATGCAAACTTGCATTTCAACTGCAAATTTGCACAAGGAAGGTGAACGACCCGTTCCTGGCAAACGTGAAATATTATGTGGAGGGCGTTCTGGCGGGGGAATCAGACCTGGCACCTTTCGGTGTGATCTGGACGGCGAAATCCGGGAATCACGCCCTGCGCTTGACACTGCCTCGTCCTGCTCGTTCATCGCGGGCATGGAACCAGAGTTCGGAGCGGTTGAATGCTGCCGCGAATGTATATTTGCAGAGTCTGTTATAGATATGTGTTATAATATATATTATAATATGTATAAAGGAGTCTGTGATGCAACAAATAATCGGTGTGACTGAACTTCAGCGAAAATTCCGCTCGTTTTTTGAAGACGTGGTCAGCAAGCGTACTCCGCTGGTGTTGACGCGCGGCTCGCGCCCCGAAGCGGTGCTCATCCCCTACGAAGATTACCTGCGCTTCCAGCAAATGCAGGAAAGCGAAGTGCTGGCCCGCTTCGACAAGGTTTGGAACCGCCTTGCCCAGATGAATGCCACAGTCGGCGATGACGAACTTACCGTCGACATCAAAGCGGCGCGAGGATAGCCGATGCGCGCCGTCATTGATACGGGGGTCTTGGTCAGCGCCCTGATTCGCCGCCAGGGAACAACTGGCAATGTNTTGCGTGCTTTGCGCGATGGAAGTTTTACTGCCATTTACACCACCGACATCCTCGTGGAGATNATTGATGTTCTCGGAAGACCCGCTCTTCGTGCCAAATATCATATTGAGCCAGAAGATATTGTCGCCCTCATAAACCTGATCCGTTTGCGCGGCGATCTGGTGATACCGGACCGCAAGGTGACGGCCTGCCGCGACCCCAAAGATGACAAGTTTCTCGAAGCCGCCCTGGCCGGCAGCGCCGATTGCGTGATTTCGGGTGACGCCGACCTGCTCGACCTGACGCCCTTCGAAAGCATTCCCATTCTGCGCCCGGCGGAGTTTTTGGCGAGGGTGTGATTGACACAAATATTCAAATTCAAACCGATTCCACCACCAGACCGCAGGGCTTTTACGTAATGAGGCAGGTTTAATCCCGGCAAAACTCGTTCTGGCGGGGGAATCAGACGCGGCACCTTTCGGCGTGATCTGGACGGCAAAGGTCGGGAGTCACATGCGCGTTGTACAAACCTCTCATTATTACTGGCTTATAATAAGACTATAAATGGAATGCACGTATGGTTTGCTATCCAAAAGTGAGCGTGACCATGACAAACAAAATTCCGGGCTTAATGACCACTTTACTCCTGCTGTCAGCCTGCACACTGGCTTTGCCATCCACACCCGATTTCAGTCTGGTGGAAACCGGGGTCAGCCAAACCCTGACCGCGCTGCCGAGCCCCATCCCGCCGTCCAACACCCCCATCGTGCTCCTCCCGCCCACCGGCGCCCCGCCCCTGCCCACTCCCACCTTCACCCCAACCTATCCGCCCGTGCCAAGCTCTTTACCGACCCTGACCTCGCCAGCAATCGTGCCGCTGCCAACCGCATTTCCGGTCTACTCACCCCAGTACCCGGACCAGTTCATCCGCTATTACTACAGCTATATCAATCAGCGGAATTATCAGCTCACCTGGTCCCTGCTCGCGGACAGTTTTAAGTACGCCGTGAACGGAGCCGCCCAGGGAGGCTTTCTGGGGTATGCAAATTTCTGGGACACCGTCCGGCGCGTGGACATTTTCGGCGTGGCTGTCACCAGCCAGAGCGGGGGCTATGCGGTGGTGATTGTCAATATGCAGTACACCTATCAGAACGGCTTTGTCGCCTCCAATCTACAAACATTCAACCTGATCTATAACTCCGGACGAGCTACTTGGCTTTTCAACTCACCCTATTAGCCGCCTCGTTTGGATCAGAAAATTATTGGACAAGCAAAGCGCGGCGTGACCGCAGGAGGCCCGGGAGTCACACCCTGCGCGTAGTGGCTGCCGACCGGGTTGGGAAGTCCGCCGAGGCGACGATCGACTTCACAGTGAAATAATATCTCGCGGGGGTCAAATTCCAGGGCAGTGCCGCTCCTGACCGTGCTGGTGCCGGAGGTGGACTGCCCATCTTCGACCAGCGGACCCTCGCACCTTTCCTTGCGCCCGCATCGCCGACGCGACCGAGGAAGTGGCCTTCCACTGGGTGCCGGTTTCGGCGCAGGACATGCCCCCCGCGACGCGCGGTTTGCACGAGATCAAGGCCATCTGGGAAAATTCCACCAAGCACGTTCAGACCGAATCGATTTATAACGAACGCGAAGCGCGTGCCGCCATTGAAATGGCGGCCCTGATTGTCGGTGGCAAGGACAAGTTACGCCAGCGCCCGGTCCTTTCGCTGATGCAGTGCTCCGCGTCACCGCTCGGACACGATGGTAGCAACTTGGAGGCGGCGCTGGTGGCTGCTGAGAACGGCCTTCCAACCGGGTTCATGACCATGGCAGCGAATCTGACCACAGCTCCTGCCACTTTGGCGGGCAATCTGGCAGTCGGTAACGCCGAGGTGATCACCGGGACGGCGCTTATTCAACTTGCATATCCGGGAGCGCCGGTCTTCTATGCCGCGGCACAGACCGCCTCCGATTTGCGGTCAGGCGCCTACACCGGCGGCGGACCGGAAGATTTCCTCTATGGTGCAGCCACCAACGTGCTCTCCGATTTCTACAATATCCCACTCTCGATGGGTTCGTTTGCCACCGGCGCGAAAGAGCCGAACTGGCAGGCGGGTATCGAGAACAGTCTTTCCACGTTCATGGCAAGCATTGTCATGTCGGATATGCTGTCGGGTGTGGGCTTTTTGCATGNCAGTCGGATCTGGTCGTTTGCCGAAATGATGATGGATTGCGAGATCTTCTCCATCATCCGCAAGACGATGCAGGGCATTGTTGTGGACGATGAGTCGCTGGCACTCGATACGATTGCAGCAGTTGGCCCGGGCGGAAATTTCCTGTCCCAGAAGCACACCCTCAAGCACATGCGCGAAATATTCCTGCCGCAATTTATGGACCGACGCCCGTTTAATGAATGGGAGACAAAGAAAGACGATGCGCGTGACTGGGCACTGGCGAAAGCACGTAAGACGCTGGAGACTCACCAACCGGATCCGCTTGATGAAAGCATTCGCACTGAAATGGCGAAGATCATTTCGTCGCTGGAGAAATAATGACCGCGTTGCAGCCAATACTCGAGCTCCTACGCATCGCCATACACTTCTCCCGCCTACGTCTCCAATAGGCCAAACTTTAGCGCCAATTCGCGCCCCGTTGCACCTTGCTTGCGCAAGGCATAAATTTTCCAAGTCGCGCTGATAGAACTTCCTGCGCATATACTGCCTATGAAGCTCATGCTCAACTTCTGGGAAATCGATTTGGAATCTTGTTCACTTCGTTCTTTGGAATTTTATCCCCCATTTCTACAACTCTGACGGTCTTGGGTCGTTACAGTGTGCCTAGGAAGTCCACAGGTTGCAAAACTGGCAGAAGGGCAGGCTGGTAGTCTTTGACATTGCGTGTGATCAAACAATCGGCTTTGCATTTTACAGCAGAAATCATCTGGACCGCGTCTTCGTAATCGCGATAGTCGAGATTAAGCGCTTGCTCAATCGTGCTTTGATCAACAGGGGCGATTTTGATAAATTGCAAAAGGTTCGTGATCGTCGCTCGGGCTTCCGCGGCAGATTTGTCTTTTTTAATAAGGTAAAACAGGGTAGTGATACTATGGGCAGCAACATACCCCTTTACCCGTCCGGTCTCGACTGATGCCAATAAATGAGCCGACGTTTCATAGAAAGGTTCTCGCTTCTGCAAAACATCCAAGAGAATGTTTATATCGATCAGTACGATGTGCTTACTTGGCATATTTCTCTTCCAGGTGTTTCTTGTAGTCTTGCACGGATACAACCTGGGACATCGAGCCGCTCAATCTCCGGACAATGGGGGCACTATCCAACGGCTCCTGGGCAGGAATGTGACGAAGGTAGGCCTCAATCAGATCGGTGAGGGTTGTATTATTCTGAGCGGCGTATCGTTTGATGTTTTCCAATAAATCGCGCGGTACGCGCACGGTCAATTTTGTTTCTTGCATGTCGACTCTCCTGCCGTACATATTATCATTTAATTGTACGGCTGTCAAGTTTGATCTGCTGATATTATTTCCGGAAGTGTACGATGCTATGCGCATCAATATATAGTGAAACCACTATCTCCGTGCTCTTTTTTACCGCTTGGAAAATGCATAAGGTTTTGGATACTCCCAAATACTGCTATATAACTCAAAATGAAACTTCACTAATCTCAGGCCACCTGACTTGCTCACTTTTGCCATTTTCCGCCTTTTTCAAGCATCAAAACTCTCTTGTGAAAATATTCCCAAAGTTGAAACCCCGTAAGAAGTAGTATACTGATACCATCCAAAGGTGATAAAAACTATAGAAATATACCCGCCCGTGGATCCAACCCTGGCGGGAAATAAGAGTATTCCAAGGATATCGGATCGAAGGAGAAAATCATGCTAAGAAGACCAGGTCATTATTCGTATTTAAAGACCAGTTTAAAGAAAGAATCCCGCAGAGGGTTGAGAATGCTTTCTGTGCTGGTGCTTGTATTCATGTTATTAGGTGCAAGCCCATCCGGGGTTGCCCAGGCAACCCCAATAATCGGGAGGATCAGATTTGAGATGAAAGTGAATCCATCCAAAATGGTCATGTGTGCTAATGAAAGCATACCCATCCTTGTGTCAGTGCACCGTATCGCCAGCAACCGTGCGGGATCCGGGACCAATGATCGCAGGGTCTCGGGGGTGAGTATCAAAGCGACAAGTGCTGATTTGAGCATGGGAACGATCACACCGAACATATCGTTGCCCGATATTTCCTCTGAATCGGGAGAGGCGGAGTTCACCTTCAAGGCTGGTGAAAACCCAGGAACAGCATATTTATACTTTGAGGGGACGGTCAATAATTACTGGTACTCCCCAACAAATGTACTAATTAATGCCGGGGGATATCATGTTGCCAGGCCTCTACAGTTGGAGGTCAAAAAATGTACTTACAAAATAAGTGTCAAATTCCGAGAAGAAGTTCCCAATGTAATGGCATGGACCGGTTGGGCGGATCAGATCGGCTTGAATGTGGATACACCAACGCAATTCAGCGGAACTACTGCATTTTTTTATACCCAACGATTGCTGATTCAAATGCCCAAGTGTAATCCCAGTATTTCGGTTATGCCTACAACGATCAACTACAAGGCTGACCTGGTGGGAGACTGGCTCAACTTCTCCATCACCATCCAAAACACTACCAATACCGTCACCGATCCGTGTGTCAGTGCCGTGGGAATGGGAGAGTTGGGCGTACGCATGATCGATGATTCAGTCCCCGCAGGTGGAGGTGTGGTCACCCATCAAGATCCACCCTACGGAGTCTTTACGATCTACGTTGTCAAAGTAAATGAATAGGGTATAGGCGAACCATGAGGCACCCATCCAGCAGACCCCTGCACAAATTGCATTCCTCCCTACCATTCTCCCAAGGAAGAGTTTTATGAAATCCTTTCTTTCAAAAAGACAGCAATCTGTAATCCACGTGATTATCTGCCTGTTCCTCCTATCTGCCTGCGTATGGACTCAAAACATCCCTCAAACGAACGGAGGATTGCCAACCAGCGGATCACCGGCTGGGTCAACACCCGGGATGCCCGGCGGACCCACTGCCGAAGGGAACGACGGGGAGATCGACGCCAACCTGGAATACGGTCCCGGTTCCTTCGACCTCGAGAACCCGACCGAGGGTCTCGCTGCTCTCTCCAGTTACAAAGCCACCCTGCTCCTCTCTTTTGATGGGACGCAGGATGGGCAATCCAAGAAATGGGAGCGCACGTACGTGATGCTAACCAGTACGGAGCCTGCCGCGCACCGGATCACAGTCGATACCACAGGAATCGCAAGCGACAAGTCTCCCATTCTCATCGCAGAAATCAACGGGGTGCAGTACTCGCTGGATGGTGAGAATAAATGCACCGCTGCCATCCCCGAAGCAGGCACTACGTTGGCTGACATCTGGGAGCCGGCCGGATTCCTGTTCCCGGTCATAGGTGCGGAGACAGCAGGCTCCGAAGCGATCAACGGAATCGTGAGCGACCAATACAGTTTCGACGAAAGAGCTCTGGGTGAAGCGGGCTTATCAAAATCGACCGGCCAGGTATGGGTGGCTTCAAATGAAGGGGTTGTTGTACGCTACCTGCTGACCACCACGGCCGGACCGGATTACTTTGGGGAAGGAATCGACGGTACGCTGCGCAGGGAATACAACCTGACAGATATCAACCAGCCGGTCACGATTGACCTGTCCCGTGCTGGAATCGGGGATGGCGCACCAACGACAGCGGTCTGCCCGGGCGGACTGGTGGATGCACCCCTGATGGCAGATGCACAGAACATCGACCGGCTACCGGAAATGACCAGCTATTCGACGGCGGGCAGCATTGCGGATGTGCTGGCATTCTACCAGGCACAACTTCCACCCCTGGGCTGGGCAGCATCCGGGGAACCCAGCGTTTCCGATACAATGGGTCTGGCCAATTATATAAAAGGTGACCAACAACTCTCATTGATCGTCACAAACACGGAAAATCAAGTGGCTGTCCGCCTGATGATGGAAGCCGCTTCCAGCGGGTATGCAATTCCATGATCCTTTTTTCACAGCAATCTGGAAACCCGGGCCCTGTGGAGAATTAAGAAAGCCAATACCATTATTTAAGTCAAGCAGCAAACCGGCAATCACACAGCGGATCGCGTGATAATCCATGGTAACCATCCGATCTCTCGATTCCTGGTTACTTGTTTCAGCAAGAACTAGATCCAGGACCAGACTTCCGACCTCACCTCATTTCACGCTTCACGAACCTGGGGAGGGGGACCTATGCCGCAATCCATGCGCCCGGTGGCTGGGTGGAAAGCAACACCGGGATCATCGACCCGGTCGCGGCGATCGCCGGTTCAGCCGTCATCGGTGCATGGGGCCGCTATATCGTCGAGAACCTCATCCCGGGCGCCTACTGCGTGGAGGTGCCGCCTTTTGCGGATTTCGTTTTCGTGCCCGTAAACCATGATGTCGCGCTGCTTCCATTTGAGTTCAGGGATAACGTGAACTTCATGATGTTCCTGACCGGGCCATAAAGAGAGACTACCGCCCCGATCAAATCAACCTGATGAGAGAAACCAACTACTGGTAACAAGAAAAGACGCCCTCATGGATATGGGGCGTCTTTCACAGGTTGCGGGGGCTGGACTCGAACCAGCGACCTCCAGGTTATGAGCACCAATCTTGCGTCGCTCACTACAGACCGACGGGATGCTGATTTTGCCTGACCCGGCGGTTTGAGATGAATTCGGGCCCGGCGAGCTAAAAATACATCGTCTGGGGCTTTGTTTAAATTTTCCATAAGCAGGATGCCTGTTTGCTGTTGAAACTTTTC
>JGI24136J36422_10000974_pt1 | contig 10426 bp, 8 predicted proteins | sample BarGraNGADG00212_2_FD_36422 | JGI IMG/M metagenome (IMG submission 36422)
ATAACCCCCTTTCCCGTTTCCCCCAAGGGGGAGGCTGGAGCGTCTGAAAATAGCCCTGTGGGCTATTTTAGCGAACAGGCCCGTTTACCGCGATGGCCACCCTGCAGGCAGGCTCCTTCGCTAAACCAGCCCACTGGGCTGGTTCTTAAAGCTCGGCCCTCCCGTGAGGGAAGGTTGGGAAGGGGGTAATAAGTTTTAAAAAGGATATTACTTTATTCATTATTGCTGATACTCTTTATATTAATTGTACACTAATGATATTTTTTCCTGGATCTCCTTCAGCACTACTATTGCAGATTTGACTGATTTGATCCCCGAAATGGTAAGGCTTAGCTTTGTTTGCTTCTGCTTGACCGTCATTTGCCTCTGATGGCTATTTACATAATTCATTATCGAAACAAATGCCTGACTTCTGTAAAATGACGAATTAGGATCGGAAATAAAATTGGCAATAAGAAGGTCGTTTTTCAGCAGTATCTTTTCTATCCCCAGCTTAACAGCAATCCATTTGACCATCACAATGTCGAGCAATGACTGGCTGGGGGAGGGATCGGGCCAAAACGGTCTTCCAGCCTTTTTTCAAATAAGTGCAGGGCATCCTCATTTTCAATCTCATTCAGCTCTTTGTAAAGTCTTATTCTTTCTGAAATGCTTGAAATATATTCATCGGGGAACATAATTTCAAGATCGGTGTCGACCTGAAAATCAGATACATATATTTTAGCTGCGCCGGTTGATTCCTTAACGGTCTCTTTATTAATATCTGCTGCCTTTTCCTCAGGTTCGGATTCCCTTAACTCAATCATAGCCTCGTTAAGGATACGCTGGTAAGTTTCAAAACCGACATCGGCAATAAATCCGCTCTGCTCACCTCCCAGTAAATTTCCTGATCCCCTGATGTCGAGATCCTGCATTGCCAGGTTAAACCCGCTTCCCAGTTCCGAAAACTCCTCAATGGCTTTAAGACGCCTTCGTGCTTCATGTGTAAGAGTATTCAGCTCTGGAGCGAGGAGATAACAAAATGCCTTCCGGTTCGACCTNCCNACNCGCCCTCTGAGCTGGTGAAGCTCNGACAATCCAAAATGGTGNGCATCATTGATAAATATGGTATTAGCGTTCGGAATATCAAGTCCCGATTCTATGATGGTTGTTGCAATGAGAACATCATAGTCGCCCTGTATAAAGTCGAACATAACATTTTCAATTGATTTACCATCCATTTTACCATGAACAATTGCCGTCTTGATATTTGGGCAAATACGATGGATCTTTGCCTGTATCTCCTTTATGTTTTCAACCCTGTTATGGATTATAAAAACCTGGCCGTTCCTAGCTACCTCATATTCAATGCCCTCCCTTATTATTTCCTCGTTAAACCCGTGAAGTTCAGTGACAATTGGCATCCTGTTAGGCGGGGGAGTATTTATTATTGATAAGTCGCGGGCACCCATGAGCGAGAATTGAAGCGTTCGCGGAATAGGAGTTGCTGTCAGCGTCAGCGTGTCGACATTATTCTTAAGCTTTTTTAATTTATCCTTGACCGAAACGCCGAATCTCTGTTCCTCATCGATGATAAGGAGACCAAGATCTTTAAACTTTACTTCCTGGCCGGCAAGCTTATGTGTNCCGATTATAATGTCAATCTTCCCTTCCCCGAGTTCTGAAAGGATCTCCTTCTGCCTTGCGGGCTTTTTATGACGGGTCAGGTATTCAACATTGCATGGAAAACCTTTTANCCTTGANAAAAATGTTTTGTAATGCTGAAGTGCAAGAATAGTAGTAGGTACCAGTATTGCTGTCTGCTTGCTGTCTGANGCTGCCTTGAATGCTGCCCTTACTGCCACTTCTGTCTTTCCGAATCCGACATCTCCGCAAACAAGCCTGTCCATTGGATGAGGCGCCTCCATGTCCTCCTTCACTGATTGAGTTGCTGTAAGCTGATCCGGAGTATCTTCATAAAGGAATGAAGCCTCGAGTTCCCGCTGCAGGTATGAATCCGGAGAAAATGAATACCCATCCGAAGCCATTCTTTTTGCATACAGCTTTATAAGATCTTTGGCAATATCCTTTACCCTGCTTTTAGTACTCTGCTTAAGCTTTTGCCAGGCTCCGGAACCTAGCTTGTAAATCCTGGGTNCAGAATCGTCTTTGCCCTTATATTTTGAGATTCTGTGAAGCGAATGAATGCCAACGTAAAGAATATCATTATCCCTGTATACAAGCTTTATAGCTTCCTGGAGCTTTCCATTTACCTCAATTTTTTCGAGCCCCCCGAACCTTCCGATTCCATGGTCGATATGGACTACATAATCACCAGGGTTGAGACCTGTTAATTCTTTAACAGATATACTTTCCTTCTTTGTAAAATAACCCCTTATCCTGAATTTGTGATACCTGTCAAAGATCTGATGATCTGTATAAACTGCAACTTTGAGATAATGATCAGTGAACCCTGCGTGCAGGTTGACCAGTAGGGGAGTGAAACGGACCCCGGGATTTATTTCAGCAAAAATATCTTTCAGCCTGTCGATCTGTGACTGGCTTTCAGAAACAATATAGGTTTGATAGCCCTCCAGATTATTTGAGACGAGTTTTTCCGATAGNAGTTCAAAGTTCTTGTTGAATACCGGCTGTGGTTCAGTCCGGAATCCGATCATCCAGTCAGTCTGGAATGCACTCTTCTTTCCGAATTCAACTATCCTGAATTTACTGCACTCTTCTATGAAGCGACTGCCGGTCATAACTGCCTCCTTCTTGCCGGTTATCTGGCCCGAATCTTCTCTTTGGGCAGTCTGTGACCATATGCTGTTTATCTTTTCTTTTATAAATGCTGAATCTTCAAACCATATAACTGATGAAGGAGGAAGAAAATCAGCGAAAGAATCCTTAATCTCTTCAATTGATATGTCCTGAATGTTCGGAATGATTGATATCTGCTTCTGGATGGCAATGGAGAGCTGGTCATCTGTGTTGAAGGTCCTTATGGAATCAACCTCTTCACCAAAAAAATCGATACGGTAGGGGAGATCAGCAGAATATGAAAAGACATCAGCAATGCTTCCCCTTATCGAATACTGGCCTGGTTCATAGACAAAATCGACTCTTTCAAAATTATACTCCTGGAGCATCTCTTCGAGGAATTCGAGAGAAAGCCTGTCTCCTTTTGTGACATTGTAGGTATTCTTTTTTAGGTTCTTCCTGCTTATAACTTTCTCCATTACCGACTCGGGATAAGTAACGATTATCCCTTTTCTTTTACCAGATGCAAGATGATTAAGAACCTCAGTGCGAAGCACGATATTTGCTGGTTCAGTCTGCTCATATTGCACTGAACGCTTATATGTTGAGGGGAAAAAGAAAATATTCTCATCACCAGAAAGGGTGACAAGGTCGTTGTAGAAATAGGCTGCATCCTCCTTTTCCGGGATAATAACAAGATGTGTTGTCTGCATCTTCTCATGTGCAACGGCCATCACAAGTGCTTTTGAAGAGCCCGATAAACCGTCCAGAAGACCCTTTGATGCAGCCTCATTGTTAAGGTGATCAATAAGCTGCAGGGGCCCGGGANAGTTAAGATACAGATCCGCTATTTCGTTTTNTTTCATCTGCCGGAATGTGGCGGCAAATTTAACATCTATTTTCCTGTTTATCTCAATTCAGGAAGCTCATACAAAAAATTGTCTCCCTGGAGGAAACAGATTTTACTTTCAGGAGTCCACCATGCGCCATCATTATCTGTTTTGATATGCTTAATCCTATTCCGGATCCTTCCTCACGGGTAGTAAAAAAGGGAACAAAAATATCTTCCAGGTTCTTTTCAGGAATACCTGGTCCGTTATCGATGACACATATTTCGGGATGATTTTCAGAATCAAAACCTGCNCTGATGGAGATNTTCGCTGAAGGATTATTCTCATTTGCTTCGAGAGCATTTTTAAGAAGATTTATTAATACAAGAGAGATCTGATTTTCATCAGCGAATAACTCAAGATCAGGATCTTTCTCATTAACGGATAATGCGACCTGGTCACTCCTGTCAAGCGAACTATATAAAATTTTAATCCGGATCAGCAAATCGGAAACCCTGAACAATTTCCTTTCAGGCTGGGGAATCCGGGTAAGTTTGCGATACGACTCTACGAATGACAGCAACCCTTTTCCCTGTTCCCTGATCACTTTTAGTCCCTGCAGGGTCGTTCCGATAGTCTTCTCTGTCACTTCCTCCGGGAGGACAGGTTTTTCACCGGTTTTGTACAAATTGTAAAGACTGTCGGAAAGAGAGGTTATAGGGGTGATGGAATTCATGATTTCATGCATCAGGACTCTTATTAGCTTCATCCACGATTCAAGCTCTTTCTCATCCAGCTCATTTTTAATATCCTGTATGGAAACAATGGTCAGTTCTTCTTCGCGTGTCTTGAAAAAGGAAGCTTTTATGGAGAGCTGAATCTCGCCATTCTCTGATGAGAGAGCCGCAAGCCGGCGTTCGGATGGCTTAATTGTCCTGATGGAGTTGTATAATTTATGGTTTATACGCTCAATCTGCTGAATGTGAGTAAGAATATCAACAGATAGCAACTTCTTTGCTGTAGAGTTTGCATGAAGTACAAATCCTTTGTTATTAAAAGAAATAATTCCGACTGCCAGATGTTCCAGCAGTGTCTGGAAGTACTGCTCCTGCTGACGATTCTCTATCTTCAGTTGTTGTATCTGCTGGTTCACTTTGCCCATGCTCTGGTATAATTCCTTTAAATCCCTGTTCCTGATATCAGCCGGGAAGGAAAGGTTTGAATCATCGTTTCTTACTGCATCAAAAAAGAAACGGATTCTTCTGTTGGTGATGTTGATGTATGAAATAAGGTTAGTAGCCAGCAGAATCAATATAAACAATGATCCAATCGATAAGGAGATTGGTTTCCCTATAGCCAGGAAGTATCCTGAAAGAACCGCGAATAGAACAATGAGTAATGTTCTGACGATAATATTAAAATAGAATCTATTGCTTATCATTGTCCTGATTTCTTGAGTTTATTATAAAGTGTCTGTCTTGTAATTCCCAGCTGATCGGCGGCGGCGCTTAAATTTCCGTCATTTCTTTCAAGAGCCTGCCTTATTAATTGGTTTTCCATCTCTTCCAATGTAGGAGCAGACCTGAGATTTTTTACAGCATTGAGATTCCTTAGGTAAAAATCATCAGGTTTGAGGACGTTTGTATCACTTAAGATAACTGCTTTTTCAATGGCATGCTGCAATTCCCTGACATTTCCGGGCCATGAATACTGTAACAGTTTATTCTGAGCCTGCTGATTAATTCTCAGAATCGTCTTGTTATATTTCGATGAGAATTTTTTCAGGAAAAAATCTGCAAGAGTCCGGATATCCTCACCACGCTCACGAAGCGGTGGGACTTCAATTATAATTGTATTTATCCTGTAAAGCAGGTCCTCCCTGAACAATCCCTCTTTAACCATCGTGTCAAGGTTCCTGTTAGTGGCACAGAGTAACCTGATATCTATGGGAACCGGCTGTGTAGATCCGATGCGTGTAATTTCCCTGTTTTGGATTGCTGCAAGAATTTTAGACTGAAGATGATATGGCAGGTTCCCTATTTCGTCGAGAAAAAGTGTGCCCTTACTGGCTGCCTCAAATTTACCTGATCGCGATTCAGAAGCATCAGTAAAGGCACCCTTAACGTGACCGAACAGCTCACTTTCGAAAAGAGTTTCAGCTATTGAGCCCATATCAACGCTGACGAGGAGTTCATCAGCNCGTTTCGAAAGACGATGTATCTCACGGGCTATCAGCTCTTTTCCAGTGCCATTCTCGCCGGTAATAAGAACATTTACATCGGTACCGGCTACTTTATGTACAAGGCTGAGAACACGCATTAATCCCGAAGAAGTTCCGATAATATACTTCTGCTCGCGATTGATTTCTGTTTTAAGTACTTTCTCTTTCTCTTTCAGCCGGNCAACCTCATTTTTTGAAAGATTAAGCTGCAAAGCAGCTTTTAGCGTAGCTATCAGTTTCTGATTATCCCATGGTTTNAAGACAAAATCGGTAGAACCCATTTTCAACGATTTTACTGCCAGCTCAATATCGCCATATGCAGTCATCATCACAACGGATACCTCAGGATATATCTCTTTTATACGCCCCAATAAGTAAATACCTTCATTCCCGGTATTAACACCGGCACTGAAATTCATATCAAGGAGAACAATATTGTAATCTTTTTTCTCAAGCTCGGTAAAGAGCTGTTTAGGATTGGAAATAGAAGTAATAGTTTGAAACTCTGAAGAAAGAAGTATTTCCAGTGTGCTCAGGATACTCTTGTTGTCGTCGACAACCAGTATATTACCTTTTGCCATTTGATTTTTATTCAAAAATGAGTATCAGTATTCAATAACTAAAAATTAAAACAAAACTATTGTAACTTTAATATGCTAATCTATAGGCATTTTCATTTTATTTCAATAACCCCCTTTCCCGTTTCCCCCAAGGGGGAAAAGCTTTACATAGATTTCCTTCCCCCGTGGGGGAAGGTTAGGATGGGGGTAATAAATTATTAAACAATTAATACCTTATTCATTATCACCCATCTTGTTTTTATTCAAAAGTAATCATCCTTGTATAGCAAGTCAATAAAGTGTAAAAATATTTTACACATATCTGTAAATAATTTTAACAAGAACTTATTAGCCAAATTTTATATAGCACAGATAATCAATTATATACAATATTGGCATTGTTTTAGCCTGTTATTTTGAAATNTTAAAGATGAAAAGGCAGGTTTTTGTGTTTTTGTTCTCATTTATTGTAATATCAGTTTCCGGTCAGCAAAAATGGTCGCTTGAGGATTGTATAAGATATGCTGTTCAAAATAATCTGAACGTTAAACAGACAAGGATTGAAGCAGAAAAGGCAGAACAGAATTACAGGCAGGCAAAATGGAATATGATGCCATCGGTGGGGGCATCTTCTTCGGCAGGGTATTCTTTTGGAAGAACGGTGGTGGAGGGTGATCTGGTGAATGAATCATATTTTTATAATGGTTATAACCTTAATGCTTCATTGGATCTTTTTAACGGTTTCTCACTTCAGAATCAAATAAGCTACAATAAATTCAGAAAGGAGGCTGCAAAAAATTCGAATCTGAATGCCATTGATCTCCTCGCATTTAAAATAATGAACTCTTATTATGATGTAATATATTTTGAAGAACTTCTGCAGATCTCCGGAAAACAGAAGGAGCTTTCGCAAATCATTGAAAGAAAGACCACGGTGCTTGTGAATGCGGGACTGAAAGCAACAACCGACATTCTCGAAGTAAGAGCTGATCTGGAGAAGGATGAGCTTGCCTGCATACAGGCTGAAAACAAACTGGAGTCGGCATGGATAGAACTCAGAAAAGGAATGAATCTGAATCCCGACAGTACTATTACGCTTTTGAAAAATGCTTATACGATTATGGATGATAACAACATTGATATAAAGTCATTATATAAGAATTATTCCTCATGGTCACCACAGCTGAAATCATATGAAAATGACTGGATGGCGAGCCGGAAAAATTTAAGCATCCAGCGGGCATCCCTATACCCTTCTCTTGAAACAGCAGCTTCGTACGGAACATATTACTATCCTGTTGCCGGAAACAGAGATTTTGGTTATCAGTTTAAAGCAAATCAGAATGAGTATGTGGGGATGTCATTAAATATACCGGTTTTCAGAAGAAATGCGAATATTACCAGAGTGAAGCTGGCTAAGCTGGAGAATGAGTCTGCAAAGACCAGGCTCGATCAGGCCAAACAGGATCTTATGTACGAGATGATAACAAATTACAATGACCTTAAAGCTTCATTCAGTGAATTTACTCAGGCCCGGAAGCAGCTTGAAGCAGATACCCTTGCATTCCGGGCGGCTGAAAAAAAATATGACCAGGGCATGATCAATATAGTCGATTTCTATACCGTCAAGAACCGGATGGCAAATACTGCTGGTCAGGTTCTCAGATCAGAGTTGACTGCAGAGGTCAAAAAAAGAATCATTGATTTTTACCGGGGGAACAGGTTCTGGGAGAAATAGTACATAACTATATTGTTAATAAATTAACAATCAATATAATATCGAATAAAAATGGGAATGGATAAGACAATTGAACGCAAAAAGGGCATCAGGCTGAAACATGTACTCTGGGGACTTGGGATTTTATTGATTCTTTTCTTGATGTTCAAATTAATAAAGAGCGGACAAGTCTCTGTTTTCAGGGCTGAAGCTGATAAAATCACGGTGAGCCCGGTTGAAGAGGCAATATTCAATGATTATATTACAGTAAACGGACAGGTAGAGCCGATTTCCACTATTTACCTCGATGCAGAAGAAGGAGGGAGGGTCGCTGAGCGCATGATTGAGGAGGGGGCAATGGTTCAAAAGGGGGATGTGATAATCCGGCTTGAAAACCGGCAGCTTTATCAGAATATCCTCGACAGTGAAGCCGCTCTTGCAGAGAAGGAGAATTATCTCCGCAGTACACGCATAAACTTCGAAACAGAACTGATCGAGTCAAGAAGAAACATCCTCGACAGCAAGTATAAACTGACCAGGAAGAAAAGAACATTTGAGCAATATCAGACATTGTTTGACCAGGGTCTGATTTCGAAGGAAGAATACCTTCAATCTAAGGAGGATTATGAGTATGAAGTTAATTTATTGAAAATAAACAAGATAAAATCAGCCAACGATTCTATTCTGCGCGTTACATCGATGATAACCCTGGATAGTGACCTGAAGAAAATGAGACAAATGCTTCAGCTTGTGCACGAACGGCTCGACAACCTCAAGGTAAAAGCTCCAGTCGACGGACANCTCGGGATGCTCGATGCTGAAATTGGTCAGTCGATCGGAAGCGGACAGAGAATCGGACAGATAAATGTGCTTACCAGCTTTAAAATAAATGCACAGATAGATGAACACTATATTGACCGTGTTCAGCGGAGCCTCCCGGCATCTTTTAACCGTAATGGTACTGAAATAGGTCTGACTGTCAAAAAGGTTTATCCCGAAGTGCGGGAAGGGCAGTTTAAGATCGATATGGTCTTCAACGGAGCAAGCCCGGAAAACCTGAGAACGGGACAGACATATAATATTAAGCTTGAACTGGGTGAGTCTGAAAAAGCAATTCTAATTCCAAGGGGAGGATTCTTCCAGAGTACCGGAGGACAATGGATATTCGTTCTCAATGAAGCCGGGACTGAAGCTGTAAAAAGACAAATTCGGATTGGTAAACAAAACCCTCAGTATTATGAAGTGCTTGAAGGGCTGCAAGCCGGCGAGAAAGTAATCACATCAGGCTATGAACTTTTTGGAGATAATGATAAAATTATTTTAAAATGAAAGACCCCCTTCTTCCTCGTAGGCTCGGCATCTCCCAAAGCGTTGGAAAGAAGGCGGAATGTAAGTAAAAACACCCCCCTCTCCCTTCGGGTTTCTCCCCCCATGGGGGGAGAGTAAGAGGGGGGTAAGATGATAGAAAATATGTTTAATTAAATGATAATCAGTAATTAATAAGAAATTAGTATTATGATAAAAACAAACAATTTAACAAAGGTCTTCCGGACGGAAGAAATCGAGACTACTGCTCTCAACAATGTGAGCCTTCATATTAAACAGGGTGAGTTTGTCGCAATCATGGGGCCTTCAGGATGTGGAAAGTCGACTTTACTGAATATTGTCGGGCTGCTTGATAATCCTACGGGCGGCGAGTATTATTTTGACGGTAAAGAAGTAGGTCAGCTTAAGGAACGCAATCGCACTATGCTGCGCAAGGGCAATATCGGGTTCGTTTTTCAGAGCTTTAACCTCATTGATGAACTGACTGTTTATGAAAATGTTGAACTGCCCCTGATCTACCTCAAGCTCAAAACCCGTGAGCGTAGGGATATGGTTGAAAAAGTCCTGGAGCAAATGAAGATCAGTCATAGAAAGAAACATTTTCCCCAGCAGCTTTCCGGAGGTCAGCAGCAACGAGTTGCCGTCGCCCGTGCAGTCGTTGCCGGTCCGAAACTCATTCTGGCTGATGAACCTACAGGTAACCTCGATTCAAAAAACGGTATCGAGGTGATGAACCTTCTTACTGATTTGAATAAGGCAGGTACAACAATAGTAATGGTCACTCACTCAATGCGTGACGCAGGATATGCACACAGGATTATCAACCTTTTCGACGGACAGATCATCACTGAGAGCTCACAGGTAGCTGAAGCATTTGTTTAAACTTCAATATATAATTGGTAATGAGTATAATAAGCTTAAGACACATTTACAAGTACTACGATTCAAAGTTTCAGAGAACTTTTGTTCTGAAAGATATTGACCTCGAGATACAAGAAGGAGAATTTGTAACCATTATGGGACCCAGCGGGGC
>JGI24136J36422_10000976_pt1 | contig 10405 bp, 8 predicted proteins | sample BarGraNGADG00212_2_FD_36422 | JGI IMG/M metagenome (IMG submission 36422)
GCTTCAATTTCGTCGCTTACTTTCAGGAACTCCTGTGCACTGCGCAGATGCTGAGACCATGACATTTCAGATACGTGAATCAGACCTTCAACGCCCGGTGCAATTTCAACAAAAGCGCCGTAGTCAGCCATAACAACAACTTTCCCTTTTACTTTATCTCCGATTTTCATATTCGGGTCAACAGAATCCCAGGGATGAGAAGTCAACTGTTTAAGACCGAGAGCAATTCTCTTCTTATCATCATCGAAGTCAAGAATAACCACATTGAGTTTCTGATCGAGCTGTACAATTTCCTCGGGGTGATTAACTCTGCCCCATGAAAGGTCAGTGATATGAATAAGGCCATCAACGCCACCCAGGTCGATGAAAACGCCATAAGATGTAATATTTTTAACAGTTCCTTCAAGAACCTGTCCTTTTTCAAGTTTTGCGATAATTTCTTTCTTCTGTTGCTCAAGTTCAGCTTCAATAAGAGCTTTATGAGAAACAACGACGTTTTTAAATTCCTGGTTAATTTTCACAACCTTGAATTCCATTGTTTTACCAACAAATACATCATAGTCGCGAATTGGTTTGACGTCAATCTGTGAACCAGGGAGGAAAGCTTCGATGCCAAAAACATCTACGATCATTCCACCTTTTGTACGACACTTGATGTAACCTGTAATGATTTCATCTTTTTCAAGTGAAGCATTTACCCTGTCCCATGAATTAATTGCNCGTGCTTTCTTATGTGAAAGAAGGAGTTGCCCTTTTTTATCTTCCTGGCTTTCAACATAAACTTCAACTTNATCGCCAACTTTAAGATTTGGATTATAGCGGAATTCATTTAAACTGACAACGCCTTCCGATTTGTATCCTATATTTATTACGACTTCACGTAATGTCATCTGTATTACTGTTCCTATAACCACTTCATCAACTGCAACGGTAGAGAGCGTTTCGTCATAGAGGGATTCGTACTCTTTATATTTTGGTGAATTCCGGAGTTCTTCACTCTCAAAGGAGACCCAGTCGAATTCTTCTGCTGTGGCAGCAATTCGTGGTTCGGCTATTGTTTTAAATTCTTTCCCCGGTTCATCTTCCGGTTCTGTTTCCGTTTTTTTCGATCTCTTCTCTTTCTTTACTTCCGACTCGAATCCGTAATCTTCAGCTTTTGCAACTTCAGTTATCTCTTCAGCTTCAGGAGCCTCTTCTAAAATACCGGTTACAGCTTCATCCGGAGTTAATGTTTCTGTTGTAACATCCTGATCTTCATTTTTTTCTTTGATCCTTGCCCTTTTTGTTACTTTTACCGGAGCTTCGCTTTTTTCAACAACCTCCTTTTTGGTTGTTTTCTTTTTGTTTTCAGTCATAATTTTAAATTAAAAGAACTAATAATTAATAGGTTAGACATTATTTTGTATGAAAAATTGGTTGCAAAGATATGATATTTTTCAAAATCCCCACAATATTATGGAATAAATTCACACGACGTCAGGCGTCAGCCATATTGATAAAGGATGAGTCTGATGATTTTGTCAGCCTGTAATCCGTTAACTGTAGCCTGTCGTCTTAAGCCTTTCTATTCCATTCCTGAAATTTTTGTTTTTGACTTGTTATAGTATCTTTGTAAAATTGATAAACTAAATACTTTAAATACCTAAGGATTTATGAGAATTATTGTAGTAGGATCGGGTTATGTTGGTTTGGTGACAGGCGCATGTTTTGCTGAAAGTGGGGTCAATGTAACTTGTGTTGATGTAGATAGTAATAAAATACAACAGCTTAAGAATGGGACCATTCCGATTTATGAACCCGGATTAGACAGTATGGTCAGAAGTAATATTGAAAAAAAGCGACTTTCGTTTTCAACAGATATAAAAGAAGGAATTGAAGGATCGGAGGTAGTTTTTATTGCTGTAGGAACACCTCCCGGGGAAGATGGATCAGCTGACCTGAAACATGTACTTAATGTTGCCAGGGATATTGGACGTGTTATAACAAAACACATCGTTGTAGTAACAAAAAGTACGGTACCTGTGGGAACATCTGAGACGATTCGTGCTGCCATCCAGTCTGAACTCGATAAACGAGGTGAATCCGTTCCATTCGATATGGCTTCTAACCCTGAGTTTCTGAAAGAAGGTGCGGCAATCGACGATTTTCTTAAACCTGAGAGAATTGTTATAGGAATAAATAATGAAAAAACCAGGGAGATTATGACCAGGCTGTATATGCCATTTGTACTGAATAATCATCCGATACTTTTCATGGATATTGCTTCCGCGGAGATAACAAAATATGCTGCAAATGCAATGCTTGCCACACGTATCAGTTTCATTAATGAGATAGCAAATTTATGCGATATACTTGGCGCTGATATTAACAATGTCCGAAAAGGAATTGGCAGTGATTCCAGGATAGGCAGCAAGTTTATTTATCCGGGTACCGGGTACGGTGGATCATGCTTTCCAAAGGATGTAAAAGCGATTCTGAGAACAGCTTCTGACAATGGATATGAGCTAAATGTAATCAAAGCTGTCGAGAAAGCAAATGAGTACCAGAAAAATGTCATTTTCAACAAGATGAATAAATTCTTTAATAATAATCTTAAGAACAGGTTAATTGGTATTTGGGGGTTATCATTCAAACCTAAAACAGATGATATTCGGGAAGCATCTTCAATCATTCTGATAGAAAGTCTTCTTGAGGCTGGCGCCAGAGTAAAAGCCTATGACCCGGCGGCTATTAATGAAACAAAAAAACTCCTTGGAAACAAAATTGAGTACAACTCTGATCCTTATGAAGCCCTGGTAAATGTCGATGCTCTTGCATTAATGACTGAATGGTCGGAATTTCACCTTCCTGAGTTTAACAGGATGGCTGAATTAATGAAAGGAAGGGTGATTTTCGATGGCAGAAACATTTATGACCCTGCCCAGCTAAAAAAACTTGGATTTGTATATTTTGGAATAGGCAGAAGATAGATAAAAGACAAAAGGAAAAAGTCAAGAGGATAAAGCCCCCCATTTGGGGGGTTGGGGGGTAAAAAGATAAAAGATAAAAGTAAAAAGACAAAAGTAAAGAGGCAAAAATAATTAAGATATGAAAGGAATAATTCTTGCCGGAGGCTCTGGGACACGACTCTATCCGATTACAAGTTCAATATCAAAACAGATGTTGCCGGTGTATGATAAACCAATGATTTATTACCCATTATCGGTATTAATGCTTGCAGGTATCAGAGAGATTCTGATTATATCTACGCCCAGGGATCTTCCCGGATTTATTTCCCTGCTTGGTGACGGTAAATCGCTGGGATTGAATTTCATTTACAAGGAACAACCCTCTCCTGACGGACTCGCTCAGGCATTTATTATTGGGGAGGAGTTTATAGGTAAAGATCCGGTATGCATGATCCTGGGTGATAATATCTTCTACGGACATGGTTTTGGCGATTCGCTTCTCAAAACAGCAGAGATGAATAAAGGCGCATGTATCTTTGGATATTATGTTACTGATCCTGAACGTTACGGAGTTGTTGAATTTGACAAGAATAAAAAGGTTCTAAGCATAGAGGAGAAGCCAGTACATCCAAAATCAAACTACGCTGTTACTGGTCTTTATTTTTATGATAATACCGTAGTAAATAAAGCCAAATCTCTAAAACCGTCTCCGCGTGGTGAACTTGAGATAACTGATCTTAACAGAGTATATCTTGAAGAAGGGTCACTTGATATAAAACTAATGGGAAGAGGAATGGCATGGCTTGATACAGGTACTTACGAAAGTTTGCTTCAGGCTGCCAATTTTATTGCTACACTTGAACAAAGGCAAGGATTAAAAGCTTCATGCATAGAAGAGATAGCATATAAAAGAGGATTCATTAATAAAAATCAACTTTTAGAATTGGCACAACCAATAAAGAATAGCCAGTACGGGAAATACCTTTTAAGGATTGCCAATGAAGAGATTTATACATTCGAAGGGTTAAAGTAAACATTTTTAAAAATGAAAATCATTGAAACCGGGTTCAAAGGACTTACACTGATCAAACCCACAATACATACTGATACAAGAGGCTACTTTTTTGAAAGTTTTAATCTTATTAACTTTCAAAATGCAGGTATCAGTTTCACTCCTGTGCAGGATAATGAATCAAAATCCATTAAGGGTGTAATCAGAGGAATGCATTATCAATTGAATCCTTTTCCCCAGGCAAAACTTATCAGGGTAGTCATGGGAAAGATATTCGATGTAGCTCTTGATATCCGCAAGGAATCGCTGACCTTTGGAAAATGGTTTGGTATAGAACTTGACTCTGATACTAAAGATCAGCTCTTAATACCACATGGTTTTGCACATGGATTTTCAGTTCTGAGCGATATTGCCGTTATCCAGTATAAATGTGATGGTGTTTATAACGCTCAATATGAAAGGGGCATAAACCTGAATGATCCTGCTCTTGATATTTATTGGAAATTAGGATCAACAGTCCCTGTTATCAGTGAAAAAGACCTTGCTCAGCCTCTTATGAAAGATGCTGAAATTAATTTTTAGAAAAGAGGATAGTTATTATGGCAATAATTCTGATAACAGGAGCAAATGGACAACTCGGAAACGAGCTAAAGGTTGTTTCAAAAAACTTTTATGGATATGATTTTATTTTTACCGATATAGATTCACTCGATATTACCAGCCATGATCAAACTACCGGATTCATAAAGAAATCGAGACCAGACTGGATAATAAACTGTGCAGCCTATAATCTTGTTGACAAGGCTGAATCAGAGCCCGATCAGGCTTTGCTTATAAACGGAATAGCAGTCAAAAATATAACAGAAGTAATCAGTGGATCCGAATGCAGATTTATACATATATCATCTGATTATGTCTATGATGGAAAATCAAATGTGCCGTATAATGAGCAGATCTCTCCAAATCCTCTCTCAGCCTATGGCAAATCAAAACTGGCAGGGGAAAAATATGCCCTGCTACACCAGGGATCAATGATCATAAGGACATCCTGGTTATATTCCTCTTTCGGAAATAATTTTGTCAAAACAATTCTCAGGAATGCTGCTGAAAAAGAATCTTTAAAAGTAGTATTTGATCAGACCGGAACACCCACTTATGCTGCGGATCTCGCGGAAGCTATTATGAGTATAGTTTCCGGAGTGATCAGAAACCAGATGGCAATGAACTCGGGTATATATAATTATTCGAATGAAGGCGTTTGCACATGGTACGATTTTGCGTGTGAGATTATTAAGGAAGCCGGTCTTCCCTGCAAGGTGTCTCCGGTTCTTTCAAAAGAATACAATCAAACTGCTCAGAGGCCTTCCTATTCTGTAATGGATAAGAGTAAAATAAAAGAAAATTATGGTCTTACAATCCCTCATTGGAGGACCAGCCTTTTGAAATGTATTAAATTATTGAAATAATACAAGTACTATGTTATCACAAGATGAAATCAGGACAAAAGCCGAAAGTTGGCTCAGTAAAGAGTTTAACGAAGAGACCCGGAAAGAGGTTCGTGAAATGCTTGATAAAGATGAAAAGAAGCTTATAGATGCATTTTACCAGGATCTGGAATTTGGAACAGGCGGCCTTCGGGGAATCATGGGAGCCGGCACTAACAGGATGAATATCTATACTCTCGGCATGGCAACTCAGGGTTTGTCAAATTACATAATTAAACAATGTGGAAGATCAGGAGTAAGAGTTGCTATAGCTCATGATTGTCGCAATAACAGCCGCTATTTTGCAGAAACTACAGCGAACATTTTCTCAGCTAACGGATTTGAAGTTTATCTCTTTGAATCTTTGCGTCCTACGCCTGAACTCTCTTTCGCAATCAGGCATTATAAGTGCCAGAGTGGTGTTGTAATTACTGCTTCACATAATCCGCCCGAATATAACGGGTATAAAGCCTACTGGAGTGACGGTGGTCAGGTTGTGGCGCCTCACGATGACGGGATTACTGATGAAGTACGAAAAATAACTTCGGTAAATGATATAAAATTNAATGGGAAAAAGGATAAAATAAAAATCATTGGGAAAGAGACTGACGACCTGTTCCTTAGTGAGATACATAAAATGAGCCTTAATCCTGAGATGATAAAAAAGTTCTGCAATATTCCAATCGTGTATACACCCATTCATGGAACCGGAATAACATTGGTACCTCCGGCATTGAAAATGTTCGGATTCAGAAACATTATCAGTGTACCGGAACAGGATATAAGCGATGGAAACTTTCCAACTGTCAAATCACCCAATCCGGAGGAGCCTGATGCTCTAAAGCTGGCGTTAAAAAAGGCAGTTGAAACCAATGCCGAACTCGTTATGGCTACTGATCCTGATGCCGACAGACTTGGACTTGCGGTAAAAAACAGAAAAGGTGAATTCATCCTGCTTAATGGCAATCAGACGGGGGTAATTCTGATCTGGTATATCCTTTCGCAGTTTAAAGAAAGAAAGAAATACAAAGGTAACGAGTATATAATTAAGACCATTGTTACTTCCGATCTGCTTGAAAAGATAGCTGAAGGTTATAATGTTGAGTATTTCAATGTTTTAACAGGATTCAAATTCTTTGCTGAACTGATAAGGGAAAATGAGGGAACTAAGAAATATATAGGCGGAGGAGAAGAGAGTTATGGCTTTTTACCAGGCGATTATGTGAGAGACAAGGATGCAGTCGCTTCATGTGCCCTTGCTGCAGAAGCCACCGCGTGGGCAAAAAGTAATGGAATGTCTCTTTATGAACTTTTGCTTGATATCTATGTAAAGTATGGTTTTTATAAGGAAAAACTCATAAATATTGTGAGAAAAGGCAAAGAAGGAGCTGGCGAGATCAAAGCTATGATGACCGGATACAGGAATAACACTCCCGAAAAGATCAACAATAGCAGGGTTATTAAGATTAGTGACTATGAAACGCAGATTTCTCATGATATTCTGACTGGAACAAAAACAAAGATAAACCTTATAAAGTCTGACGTGCTCCAGTTTTTCCTTGCCGATGGAACTAAAATCTCAGTAAGACCTTCCGGTACAGAGCCTAAGATTAAATTCTATTTCAGTGTGAACACAAAACTGGCTTCATCAGATAAATTTGAAGAAACCGAGAAGATACTTGATAAAAGGATCAATGATATAATCACTGACATGAAGTTGGCTTAAAGTGTCTTTATCGAAGGGCGTAATGACTTAAAAGACTGTTGATTTATTCTCCAATAATCTTTACCAACACCCGTTTTCTTCGTTTTCCATCAAACTCACCATAGAATATTTGCTCCCAGGGGCCAAAATCAAATTTTCCCGCGGAAATTGCAACTACCACTTCCCTACCCATTAAAGTACGTTTAATATGGGCATCAGCATTGTCCTCAAATCCNTTGTGCTTGTATTGTGAATAGGGCTTTTCAGGTGCGAGCTTTTCTAACCACACTTCAAAGTCTTGGTGAAGACCGGATTCGTCATCATTAATAAAGACGGAAGCGCTTATATGCATTGCATTAACGAGTATTAGTCCTTCTTTAATACCTGATTCATTTAAACACTTTTCAACCTGTCCTGTAATATTTACAAAGGCTCGCCGGGTGGGTATTTCGAACCAAAGTTCTTTGCGATATGATTTCATATTTTTGTTTGGAAAGTTATATAAAATATAATATTTATTTAAACCAATCTTCCGAAAAGTTTACGAGATATACCTTATCTGTCGACCGTGTTAATGCTGTATAGAACCAGCGAAGGTAGTCAATCGTTATTTCGTTCCTGTTAAACATACCCTGATCGATAAATACCCTCTCCCACTGGCCGCCCTGGGCCTTATGACATGTAACAGCATAAGCAAATTTTATCTGAAGAGCATTAAAATACGGGTTATTTTTCACTGCCTCAAATTGCTTTCTCCTGCTCTTAATATTTATATAATCTGCCAAAATATTCTGGTATAGCTCTTTATTTTTCTCTGAAGGTAATGCCGGCGTATCAAGATGTAACACATCCATCATAACCTTGGCATCAATTTCAAGATTATAGTCAGGAAACTTCAGTACCATATCTGCAAAGCGAAATCCATATCGCTCCTCATATTTCTTTATTTTTCTTACTTCCGCGATATCCCCGTTTGCAATAAATCCGGCACCTTCTTCATCTTCTTCAATAATTGAATAGTTATTCTTCACCACCATAACCATATCACCCGGACTTATCTCTTCCTCCCTGAAAAAGATCGTGTTACGAATCCCCTGATTGTAACGGTTCGCCTGTTTATTTGAATTAACAACTATAATTGTTCCCTCCATACCAGAGGTTCCATAAGCTGTTGATATTTCGTCTATCAGTTCTTCACCGGTTATTCTTATGGTATCCTTGTAATTAATGCAATCAATTGATGGGTGAACAAGGTTGCTTTCTGCCACCTGCAACCGGACACGGGTAGCGTTCATGAGGACTCCTGATGTTTCACTCTGCCGGACAACCTGTTTCAGTTCGCACGAAATCAATCCGAATCCATATCCTCCAAGCGCAGTAGTGTCCAGGGCCGGACTGACAATTGAACCAACAGGGGGTAACTGGGCAGTATCACCCACAAGTATCAGCTTGCAATCAATGCCTGAATAGACAAACTCAATCAGATCATCGAGAAGCCTCCCGCTACCGAACAATGATGAATCTCCTGAACTGTTAGCAACCATGGAAGCTTCATCGACGATGAAAAAAGCATCCTTATGAAGATTCCTATCCAGGGAAAAGCTGCCAAACCCGTCTTTGGAGGATTTCTGTCTGTATATCTTTTTATGGACAGTAAATGCCGGCCGCCCGGAATATGATGCAAGAACTTTTGCAGCTCTTCCTGTAGGAGCAAGAAGAACTGATTTCATCCGCAGCATATCGAGAGTTTTAACAACAGAACTTATTACACTCGTTTTACCGGTACCGGCATAACCGGTCATAAGGAAAATCACGTTGTTATTGTTATCGCAGATATATGCTGCAATCTTCTTTAATGCATCAGACTGGTCTTCAGTGGGTGTATTTCCCAGATTCTTACAAAGATTATTGTATATAATAGTATCTCGCATGAGTATTTAGCAGAATCACATCCTGCTGCTTGAATATTTTTCCTATTTTTGTTTGTAAACTTAACCAATCCTGATAACATTAAGAAATGCCATTTCTTGAACTTTTTGATGAAACGCTAGATATTAACTCTACAGAAAACTATGAGTTATCTGTTCAGATAAGTCCCGATGGATTATCGTTTTGTCTTCTCGATTCAATCAGAAATAAATTTGTTCTGGTCAGGTCCTTCGGGGCTGATGAGAACAAGTACCTGAGTGCAGATAAAATAAGTGAGTTGTTGCGCAATGATGATTTTCTGACTAAGCGATATAAGAAGATAAATTGCATTGTGCCTTCATCTAAGTTTACACTTGTCCCAACGCCGCTGTATGACCCCGCTAAAAAAGATGAATATTTCTCTTTCAATCATATTCTGGAAGAAGACAATATTGTTTTATCAGACAAAACAAGTGATCCGGATGCATTTCTTGTGTTCTCAGTATCAAAGCCAATCATTGAACTCATAAACAGGTTTTATCCCGGAGTACATCCTCATCATCATATTAAATTATTATTGGAACATACTTCTNCAATCAGGAAAAGNGTGAATGGTAATTATATCCANGCCCATGTTGANAGNGATTTTTTCAATCTGATTGTCTTTAACAATAATATCCTGAAGTTTTGTAATTCATTTGCTTACCGTAATATCTCAGACATACTCTATTATGTTCTGAACGCTTTTAAAAATCTGGGCCATCCGGGAATTTCACATTCAGTTATGTGTTTAATGATACGGAGCTTCATCGGTTTATTAATCTCTTTAATGTTGTAAATTGCGAATAATAGGAGGCAGATTCAAAGGCAGGAGGATCAATCCTCCCTCAAACTTTAAAGCAAGGCCAACGACAGACTTTGCCCGGGAGGGTTTATTTAACATACTGAATAACAGAGTCGATTTTGAAGCTATTGACGTTTTAGATCTTTTTTCCGGAACGGGCAGTATAAGTTACGAATTTGCATCACGAGGAGCTTCATTTGTTCATCTTGTTGAAAAAGATCTGAGACATATATCGGGAATCAAAAAAATACTAAAAGAGCTTGAGCTTAAAAATGTAAAGGCAATACATATTGACGTTAGCGCTTATTTAAAAACATGTTCAGTCAGATATGACATTGTTTTTGCAGATCCCCCGTATGAACTTTCCTGGCTCAAGGAGTTGCCGGACCTTGTTACGCAGGCAAGTGTGATTAAAAAAGATGGATTCTTTATACTTGAACACCCCAGGGATATTAGTTTTACAGATCATAAATTATTTTTTGAGCATCGGAATTACGGAGGAGT
>JGI24136J36422_10000980_pt1 | contig 10366 bp, 7 predicted proteins | sample BarGraNGADG00212_2_FD_36422 | JGI IMG/M metagenome (IMG submission 36422)
CAGCAAGAAAGATCTGGAATGCGTGGGTGCTTGTGGAAACCTCGATTCCCAATCCGGCATTCGGCCAAGGCTTCTTGTTTACGTAAGTAAAAACAGATTGAGAATAGGTGGCAATAATGGAAGTTTGCGGACTGATCTTCAGGCGACCAATCCCGGAAATCTGGAGGTTGTCATTGTACATTCCATTAACATGCCAATCCCGCTTTGTGACAGTAGAATCCACGATGTTGTAATGAACCCAAGCAATTCCAAGCTGGGCGGAGAATTCTTTACAGAATCTTTTTGCAATCATCAGCTCGCCAAAATAGGAGAAACGGTCGCGCGATTTAAAGGCAGTGCCAAAAGCCGTTTTGTTCAGACAATTGATCCCCATGTTTCCATAAAGCCCCATGGTAAAAGGAAACCCACCTTTGCGCTGATGCAGAAATGTATATTTCAGCTGGATGTCCTGGATCCGTTTATTCTTGGTTGTGCCAACTCCGATCAGGACATTTTTTGTGATTGTAAAATCAAGCCCGAAACGGATATTGGAACCGCCCCAGATACCTGCAAGGTCGGTAAACCCATTCTGGATAGTCCCGAACCGGTGCTGGATAACCAGTTGCAGTGAATGTGCGGGAGGCAAGGCCACCGTTTGGTCATCAATGAAATAGCCACTTTCAAAAGGAGCTTTCACCATGGGTTTTTTTGTTTGGGCAGGGATGGAATCCTGAGCAAAAACGATGCCAATGCCGGTTAAGAAAAATACCAGGCTAAAAAGAAATTTTTTCATAGTTTATAGTATAGGTTTATGCATATTAATTTAGACTTTAATGAATACGAATGACCGGATTAATTGTCTTTCGCACCTTGCGTGATCCAGGCAAGAACAAAATCAGCATCTGTTGCCGTGCAATGACTTGACATTCCTCCACCGGGCGCCATTTCTGTATAAATAATGCTTTGTGCCGGAGTCGCTATATTGATAAACCCCGCCTGGAGGTCGCTGTAGGCTTTTCCTGCCTGAAGATTCGGATCTACACCGCCCGAATGGCAAAAAGAACCCAAACAACTGGCTGTGAAGATCGGCTGAATGTCGTTCTTAAAGCTGATTTTCTTGCTTGGATCGATGCTGCTTCCTGCAGGCACAAGGGTGTCCTTAGCACAAGAGGTAAAAATTAACATTCCTACAAGGAATAAAACCAAACTACCAAAGATTTTCTTTTGCATGATGAATGTTTTTACAATTGAGAATAATAATGAAAGTAAAAATAACATATTTGTAATGAATATCGAAAAAAAGGCTTCAGAATTTTTCTGAAGCCTTTTTTTGATGACATGACCTTATTTATAGGCCAGCTGCATTCAAGGCTTGCCAAGAGTTTTTCAAAAGAGCTTTAACATAACTGGTATTATGAATACCTAAACTGTACTCTCTTAAACAGAACTGGAAGTTGATAAGCGCACCTACCTGAACGTTCAGTAATCTTGGGAATTTCGGTTGTCCTGTCATTTTCCAATATCCACCCGGATTTGATGCTGCATCGTAAATATCGAGGTAACCATCATAATTGCCTGTTGAGATACCTGCCCACAGATTTGATGAAGTTGCATCAGAGTGAAGAATATTATGTCCGCCTCCGACAGAATTAATCTTCGTAGCGAGGTCATCCAGCAAACCTTTAACTTCTGATCTTGTATTTTTAAATAAAGCATGGGTTGCACTCAGCGGGTCATCAGCATGGCAATTTGCAACATTACAACCGTTAAAGTTCCATGTGGTACCTGAACCCAAAGCAGATTCTTTTGCGTTTCTTACACTAAACGAATGCCCCCCGGCTACACCTACCATAGGTCCCGCCATATGGCAATCAGGACAAGAAGCAACCGTAGTATGCTTTGAATTGGAATAAGTACGGCTTCCCGGAAATTCAATAGCACCTACCCCTGCATAAACAGCGCCTACAGCACCGTAGTGAACGTGCATTCTGTAAGAAGGTTTCACCCCATGATTTATTACACCGGCAGTAGTATCATACTGAACAGTAAGGGGCCAATTCTTAAGGGAGTCATAGTTAAGCACCCTTCCGGCCGGATCATAACCACAGGTCAGCGGGCGTGGCTGGTGGCATTTTGCACATAAATTACTTACACCGCTGTCCGCTGGCAGATCAATGGTCTTGTCACCCTTCCACATGGTCATGGAAACAGGAGCTGTGCTGGTATATGCTAAATCTGCAACACCATAGGTAGTATGTAAACTNCTGTGGCAGGTCCAGCAACCGATCGCTCCAAATGTATTAGCAGCATCAGTTGTATAATCATTTACCCATTTCCCATTCGTAAAAGTGAACGTTGAGGGAACGTTGTTTTGGCACACATAAATATAGGCTTTTTCTGCGTGGCAGGGAGTACAGCCTTGGTTTCCGGCTTCTTCAAAAGCAACTATGCCATAATTATGTTTTGCCATCTGGAACTCTACAGCCACCTTGTCAACCATTGAGGGTGAATGGCACTGTTTGCAGGTTGCATTTGCATCCTGGCCATCTTTTCCGGCGGCACCCTGGGGTCCCTCCTTTGTACAGCTGGAGAAAAATATTCCTGCAACTGCAATGAACATTCCGGCGAAAAGGAACAGTTTAGTAATCGTCTTCATATCAGGTTTGGTTTTGGTTAATAATTTCACAATTTTGGTTAATAATTTCACAATATGGATTATAGTTTATGCGAATAAAACTGGAAACAAATATACCAAGTAAAGAAAAACGACTACCCATCCAAATAATGAGATATATATATTTGTATAATGAGATTTGTTAATTAATTAACGATAAAAATCAACCGATAATTGATATTTGTCAATTAATAACAGAAAAAAATGATTGAAGTTTGGAGAAAAAAGACAGGAAATGAAGAATCATCCGGTTATACTGATCTTCTTCAACTGTTGAGGATTCAGGATATGAAGAATATTACCATTGACACTCAGGATACCTTCGTCTTTTAATTCTTTAAGAATCCTGATGGCGCTTTCTTTTGACATGCCCGAAAGATCGGCCAGGTCCTGGCGTGAGATGGTCATTTCAAACGGATTTTTTTCATATATTTGGTCGGAGAGGTAAAACAAGGCATCTGCAATCCGGCCATTCATCTGTTTTTGTGTGAGGCTGATAAACTGTTCAAAATTAAATATAGTCATAATACTGATCCAGCGGATGAATTCATCCGAAAAGTCCGGATTACTATGCATTATCTGTTTAAAGGAGTTTACGTCAACCAGGCAGGCAGTGGAATCTTCAACTGCTGATGCTGAATAATGATGCCGGTTGTCGACATAAATGCCGGGTCCCAAAATATATTCTACCGGTTTCACAAGTGAAAGGATCAGATTTTTTCCGTACCCTTCGATGTAAAGCTTGACAAGACCAGTGGTCAGGCAGAGAAAATGCGGGGATGGAGTTCCCTGCTTAAACATCATCTCCCCGGCTCTGAAGCTGACTTCATAACGGCTGTTATTTATCAGATCCAACTCAGTGCTGGAAAGCGCCTTAAAGATCGAACTTTTACATTTACAATCAACACAATTATTAGACTGTTTAAATCTCGCCATGCAGAACTAATTAATAATTATCATGAAAACAGACATGCAAAAATAAAAATAAATTGAATCAAAACCGAAAAAAGAAGAAGGTTTCTCAATATTCAAATTGATATTTGTCAATTACAATATAGAAAAAGATTATTAATCCCTTTGGTACAAACAAAAAAAAGGATAAAGAGGTTCTTGAATTTCATGAAATCTACCTTAACAAGCCATGGGCTAAAAGGTACTGAGCAATCTGGATGGCATTGGTGGCAGCCCCTTTCCGGAGGTTATCGGTAACAATAAAAAGGTTCAGGGTGTTAGGCTGGGATTCATCCTTCCTGATCCTTCCCACGAAGACCTCATCTTTACCACGGGCATACAAAGGCATTGGATATACATTTTTTTCAGGATCATCTTGAACGATCACACCTATTGTTTGAGAAAGGAGTATCCTTGCCTGGGCAGGATCAACTTCCGTTTCAAATTCAACATTAACGGAAGCAGAATGACCGCCCATCACTGGAACGCGAACTACAGTTCCGGTGATCTTTAAAGAAGGAGCATCGAGTATTTTCCGGGTTTCGTTTACCAGTTTTATTTCTTCGGAGGTGTATCCATTGGGAAGAAAATAACCTCCATGGGGAAAGAGGTTAAGGTCGATGGGGTGAGGATAGGCCATTTCTCCCACCACGCCTTGTCGTTCGTTTTCAAGTTGCCTCACCGCTTTGATCCCGGTTCCGGTTACCGATTGGTACGTGGAGATCACGAGCCGTTTGATCTGGTATTTTCTATGCAAAGGCGCGAGTGCGGCGATAATCCCGATGGTGGAACAATTGGGGTTTGCAATGATCTTATCCTGATTCGTGAGAATATTTCCGTTGATCTCCGGAATAATAAGCGGAACTTCCTCATTCATTCGCCAGGCTGATGAATTATCAATCACCGTTGCCCCGGCGGCAACATACCGGGGCGCCCATTCCAGGGAAGTAGATCCTCCAGCAGAAAAAATCGCGATCTCCGGCTTCTCTCCGATGGCCTGTTCATGTGTCAATATCACATACTCCTTATCTCTGAAAGAAAGCGTTTTTCCTGTCGATTTAGAAGAGGCAACCGGAAGCAACAGGAAAGAACCTAAATCCCGTTCCCCGATAACTTTCAACATTTCACGGCCCACCAGGCCAGTAGCACCAACGACTGCAATTTTCATGAATTCCCGGGAAATTTATTTTTATAAGGAACAAAGATAATTGAAGAAATCCGAATCTGATGTATTACCTTTTTGATATTCTCCGATTAAGGGGTAAAAACGATATGCAAAAACATTTTTTTATCCTGGCACTGTTTAGCTTGGCATTTAATTCAGAAGCCCAGTTCAGCGATGATTTTACCGATGGCGATTTTACACGGAATCCCCAGTGGGAAGGCGACACCGGAAAATTTGAAGTCAATGCAGCCGGACAACTCCATCTTTTAACATCGGGAGCTGACACTTCGGTGCTGGTTACGGCAAACTCCCGGGTTGAAAGAACTGAATGGGGTTTTTGGGTGAAACTGTCATTCAATACCTCGGCAAATAATTATTCAAGGGTGTACCTGGTTTCAGACAATGCAAACCTGGAAGGCCCTGTCAACGGTTACTTTCTTCAGATTGGAGGTAGCGACGACAGTATTTCCTTCATCAGGCAAACCGGTACCCAATTGGAAAAACTTTTCCAGGGTAATTTTTCCTGCACAAATCATTCGACCAATGTTTTCCGGTTTAAGATGATCCATGATTCCACCGGGACATGGACGCTCTATGCGGATAACACCGGCGGTACGAATTACCTGGAAGAGGGCCATTGTGTGGATTCGGGCACTCCTTCCTCCTCGTGGTTTGGCATTTATTGCCATTATACAACAAGCAATTCGACCAAATTCTACTTCGACGATTTTTATGTGGGTTCTATCCGGGTTGACACCCTTCCTCCTACTGTAGATTCCCTGACATTAAAAGATAGCACCACCCTGGTGGTTTCGTTTTCGGAAAGTGTCATGGTCACCTCGGCCCAGGACATTCATCATTATTATTCCAAGATGAATGGGAACCCACTTCTGGCAATGCCCGATCCTGTGAATGGAGAAAAAGTCGTATTGACTTTTCAGCAACCTTTCCCGGATGGAATTTCTGATACCCTTATAATCTATGGCATTTTGGATCTGGCGGGGAATGTAATGCCGGAAACGGCGGTTCCCTTTTCCAATTACCAGGTAAAAGCGCGGGATGTCATCATGGATGAGATCATGGCTGATCCTGAACCGGTAACCGGTTTGCCGGAAAGTGAATATGTAGAACTTTATAACCGCACCCGGTTTCCTGTTAACTTGGGTGGATGGACCCTTGAATTTGGTTCTTCTGCAAAAACCTTTCCCGGGGTCACCATTTCTCCTCATGGATATCTGATCCTGACGAAGGGAATAATGATGAATTTTTATGGACCGGGTGTTGACCTCTTTACATCCTATTCAACACTCTCAAATGAAGGTTCCACGCTGGTTCTGAAGAATACTTCCGGGAAAGTGATCCATTCAGTGACCTATTCTGCCGATTGGTACCAAAATCCGTTGAAAGAAAACGGGGGCTGGTCGCTCGAAATGATTGATACGGAGAATCCTTGCGGGTGCCTGGATAACTGGAAGGCCTCGGTTGATTCAAAAGGAGGAACCCCGGGGGCGATCAATTCTGTTAAGGCGTCTAATCCGGACAATTTTCCGCCTTACCTGAAACGGGCACGGATCATTTCCGATAGTACCGTTGAAATCGTATTTTCTGAATCCATGGACAGCTTAAGTCTCAATGATGCGAACCAGTGGCAGCTTGACGAAAGTGGATATACCCCCATAGGAATCTCTGCGGTTCCACCTGCGTATAGTTCCGCTTATTTAAACCTTCCTAAATCATTGGAAAAACAACATATTTATTCACTATCCTCTAAGAACCCGCCATCCGATTGTGCAGGAAACCTGCTGGATACTGTCCGGCATGTCAGAATCGGGCTTCCGGATTCTATCTTCCCAGGCGATCTTGTCATCAATGAGATCCTTGCAAACCCAGCAACAGATGGTGAAAAATTCATTGAAATCTTCAATCGTTCCGATAAGACACTAAACTTGCAGGAACTCGCATTGGGCTTGTTTGATAGCATCCAGGGCCTGACAACCGATTTGAAACCTATATCCGAGAGCGGCTTTATCTCATTCCCCGGAGATTTTTCCGTATTGACAAAAGACCCTGGCGATATCCTGAAAAGATATTATTGTCCCAATCCGGATGCTTTTGTGCAGATGACAGCACTGCCTTCCATTGACAGAGATAAGGGAACTGTTGTTTTAGCCCGGGAAAATGACGGAACCCTCATTGACCGTGTTTACTATTCCTCTGTGATGTACTCGGATTTACTGACCACAACCGACGGCGTTTCACTTGAACGGTTAAATCCTTCGCTTCCCTCGGGGGATTTTGCCAATTGGCATTCCGCTTCAGAAAATTGCGGGTTTGCCACGCCGGGGTACCGGAATTCTGAGTTTTTACGGCTGGATCCCGGCATGGATGCTGTGAGCCTCTTGCCATTCGTTTTTACACCGGATGATGACGGTAAGGACGATGTTTTAATGGTTGGGTTTAACCTGGAGGATCCGGGTTACCTGGTCAATATCACTATTTTTGATGCCAGGGGCAACCGGATCCGTTGTCTTACAAAGAACAGGTTGCTCTCGACAGAGGATGGAATCATCTGGGANGGCCGGAATGACAAGAANCAAAAATCGCCCATCGGGATTTACATTTTTTATATAGAGTTGTTAAAGCCGGAAGGNAAAACCAGGCANTTAAANAAGACCTGTGTCCTTGGCGGNAAACGTTAAGCAGGAGCAACTGCAATTGTTACCACGCTTATACGGATCCCATGGATCGGGGAAAGTACCCGGATACAGGANTCGAGGGTTGCACCTGTAGTGATNACATCATCAACAAGAAGAACATGTTTCATTTCCAGCGACCCGGGATCTTTTACTTCAAAAACTTCTGCCACATTCTGCCAGCGCCGAAACCGTGATTTTTTGGTCTGGGTTTCTGTCTCTTTTCTGCGGCAGATGGCATCCGGATCTACCGGGATCTTCATGGATTCGCCCAGTCCGATTGCAATTTGTTCACTCTGGTTATATCCCCTTTGCATAAGTTTTTTGGTGTGAAGCGGCACCGGTACGATCAATTGAACCNTCTGGAAAAAAGGAGAATATCTCAGGTGNTGNCCATATTGCCGGCCAAGATANATCCCGATATCCTTGCGCCCTTTGTATTTCAATTGGTGGATTANCCGTTGAACNCTATTCCCTTTATTAAAATAGACGTAGGCAGACGCACTTTCCAGGTTCACTCTTCCCCAGAACAACCGACTGACGGGATTTTCAAGGGAAAGATGAAAATTTGTCCGGGGAAGATGAAATTCACAGGAAAGGCAAACCGTTTCTTCCTGTTTCCAGAGGCTGTTCCCACAGGCTGCACAAATTCTGGGAAAGAGCAGAGAAATAAAATCATCAATTAATATCATATCGTATCTTTTATATTGCTTTATCGGTTAATTTTGAAAAAGTAATACCAGAATGATTACCCGTTTTTTTTGATTGCCTGATAGCCTGTTGCTGCAGGAAAACAGATGCAAGAGCTCTATTTCCGGGGAAATGGATCAACAAAGGATTTTAGAAGTAAATGACCTTACAGTTGTTTTTCATCATGAGAACGAAATAACGACGGCTGTTGAGGATATCAGTTTTTCGCTGGAACGCGGCGAGACCCTTGGAATTGTCGGGGAATCTGGATCCGGGAAATCGGTCACTGCGCTTTCGATTCTCCGGCTGATCCCATATCCCGAAGGAGAGATAAAAAACGGGAATATTTTTTTCCGGGATACTCATGGATCGGTGTCTTCCCTATTACTGCTTCCCGAAAAACAGATGCAGCGTTTCAGGGGGAAAGAGGTTGGAATGATTTTCCAGGAACCGATGACCTCGTTAAATCCCGTCCTTTCCTGCGGGTTCCAGGTTACAGAAGCGATGNGATGGCATCTGAAGATCAGTAAGAAAGANGCCAGGTTGAGGGCGCTGGACTGGTTTGGCGAAGTAAGACTTCCACGACCCGAGGCTATATTCGNGTCTTANCCGCACCAGCTTTCCGGCGGACAAAAACAGCGGGTAATGATCGCCATGGCAATGTCGTGCAATCCCAACCTGCTTATTGCCGACGAGCCTACTACAGCGCTGGATGTTACGGTTCAGAAAACCATACTGGAGCTGATGAAGGAGCTACAGGCAAAGCATGACATGAGTATTTTATTCATCACCCACGACCTGGCATTGGTTTCGGATTTTGCTGACAGGATTTTGGTTATGTATAAAGGAAAGATAGTGGAACAGGGTAAAACAGATAAACTGTTCCGGTCGCCTTCACATCCCTATACTGCAGGTTTATTAAAGTGCCGCCCACCTGCAAATAAGCGGTTAAAAATGCTTCCAACCATCTCGGAGTTTTTAAAACCCGGGTTCGGGCCAAGGCAGATACCTGAGATAGAGACCGCGGAGGAACGAAAGAACCGGCAAACTATGATCTATTCGCGTCCCCCGATATTGCAGGTGAAAGACCTGGAAACAGAATTTCCATCCCACTTTTCTTTTTTCGGGAAAGCCGATGCATTTGTAAAAGCAGTTAATTGCGTGTCTTTTAAAGTATATCCCGGGGAAACCCTTGGCATTGTTGGGGAGTCGGGGAGTGGAAAGACCACATTGGGAAGNAGCATTCTTCAGTTGATCAGGGCACGGTCGGGNAAAATTATTTTTGATGGNCTCGAGATCCAGGAGCTGTCACAAAAAAAATTAAGGTCAGTTCGAAAAGATCTTCAAATCATTTTCCAGGATCCCTANTCATCACTCAATCCCAGGTTGACGGCGGGGGCAGCCATCATGGAGCCATTGCTGATGCAGGCTCAATATCGTGGNGGAGAAGAGAGAAAACGAAGNGCCATCGAATTAATCGAAATGGTAGGCCTTGACCGCGTGCATTTTAGCCGGTATCCACATGAATTTTCAGGCGGGCAGAGGCAACGGGTGTGCATTGCAAGAGCATTGGCCGTTCAACCCAGACTAATCATCTGTGACGAATCGGTTTCATCGCTGGATGTTTCCATCCAGGCGCAGATCCTTAACCTTCTTAACAAACTGAAAAACGAATTCGGNTTCACTTACGTTTTCATTTCGCACGATCTGTCGGTGGTTCGTTTCATGTCCGACAGGCTCATTGTAATGCGAAACGGAAAAATTGAAGAAATAGGAGATGCGGATAAAATTTATTCATTTCCGGAAAAGGAATATACAAAATCATTGCTTGGGGCGTTGCCTGTATTATACTCACAGCAAGAATAACCCTGCAGTAACCCTGAATCAAAAAATGAAAATCCAGGAAAGGAATAATTTGAAATATAATGGATTGTACTTTTTGTTTTTGTATCTTTGTTAACTGAGCGGTAGGAAACTATTAAATGAAGTACTTAAATTCAATAATTCTCGGGTTGTTGATAGGATGTCTTATGGAATTATCCCCGTTAGGCTCTTTCTCACATCCTACTCCTATTGATCCCTCCAAACTGACTTTTCTTAAGGATTCCATTAAAAAACTGGATTCGCTGGTGCAAGCTACGATGATAAGTAATCCGGCGCTTTCCTTAAAACATGCGCAAAAAGCCTTAAATTATGCACGCAAGTTGAGAACAG
>JGI24136J36422_10000994_pt1 | contig 10280 bp, 11 predicted proteins | sample BarGraNGADG00212_2_FD_36422 | JGI IMG/M metagenome (IMG submission 36422)
ATCTGGTGGGCGTGTTGAAATTGTGGGAGCCCATCTGGTGGGCGTGTTCAAATTCGTGGGAGTCCCATCTGGTGGGCGTGTGGGACATTAGCTGTCCATGTGATGCGCGATTTTATTTACACGCGAATTTTAATGAGTCGAATCGCGAACTTTATCGATGCGAGCCGCGAACTTTATCGATGCGAGCCGCGAATTGAATTGGGAGTTGGTAGCCGCGACATTGACTGCATGTCCGCGCGCGAAATCAAATCGTTCACCCAATTCGTGGCGGTGAATTTTATGAGTTGTCGAGGAGCGAATAGAATTCGTCGGTTGAGTATTTCCCCACGACAAATGGCCGCATCCAGTAATTCCACGCCTCTCCGGGTGCGCCATACGGCCAGCCCTCCACGATGAATCCTCCGAGAACGTTTTCCCAATTCTCGGCTTTTTCCATCGTTGTAAATCCGTCGAGTGTGTAATAATAATTTGACAAATCCGTGAGTGTGAAAATCATGGCGAATATCCAAGCCCCCGATTTTGATTCAAATACGTCCGCTCCCGCCCATGCAATCGAGTGTTCAGGAAACCTATCTCGATGACGTTCGTCCGGGAATTTGTAGGACGGGATTATAAATTCAGAACCGCCTGTTGTCAGTGTTTTCATCGTGGGTTAATTTCATCAGGCCAGTCTCTTGTGTCAATCTGTTGTGTAACCGGAGTTTTAATATCGTAGAGGCTCTCCCCGGCGGCGACGGCGTGCAAGTGGAAAAAAGGTGAAGCCCAAAAGGATCCTTTAATTAGTTTTTCTCACTTGACAAATCACCATCCTTCTGCGATGTAATCTTTGACGGTAAACAATCAACCAACGGAAATTGAAAAGGTCATATGGCTAAAATTCTGTCTCAACCAACGTCCGGCTCTCTGGCCGGCACAACCTATTCCCACAATCGCGCTGGCCAGTATATGCGGAACCGCCGCATGCCTTGCCAGCCGGTCGGCACTGGCCGACGAGGTGTCGTCCGTGCAGCCTTCGGGGCAGCTTCGGGAGCGTGGGCGGCTCTCACGGGCGCAGTTCAAGCCGCGTGGACTGCCTACGCTGCTGGTCATCCCTACGTGGATTCGCTCGGCCAGTCCATCAAGCTCACCGGTCATCAAATGTATGTCGCTATAAATGCGATGCTCATCAACTGTGGGTCGGCTCAATCCGCCGCTATCCCAGTCACCGACACGGTTTACTCGGCGCAGTTCACCGCGTTCACGGCGGTTCACGCTGGCGTGATTTCTTTAACGCCCAGTGGTCTTGGCTTGGTCACGGACTTCTTGCTGCTGGCGTTCTCCGCGCCGCAGAGTGGGGGCCGGAGTTTCTGCAAAACCTTCTGGCAGTATGGGCACGTGCTCGGCAACTCGGTGACGCCGGTCGTCCTCACGACTGCCTACAAGGCGCAGTTTGGTGACGTGACTGCTGGACAGCGCATTTTCTACCGGCTCACGCCTGTGAATCAATACGGCGTGCGTGGGACCTCGAACGAGGGTTACATCACTGTCAGTTAGATGCCAGCGCTTATTGCTCCTCACATCACGGTCACCGATGACAACAGCTTTGGCGTTACAATCACCAAGGTTAACCAGCCGGGGCAGCCGAGTGCCGGGAAGGTTTACATTTCCCAAACGGGGATTGGCACTCCGGACTCTGTTGGCAATGACTGGTCTCTTGCATATAGTGGCGGGGTCTTTGATGACACCGGGTCGTCATGGACTTCTCCGAGTGGTGCCGAGCGGGTTGTCGGTTACTTCATCGGTAACTATCACTATGCGACCGTGGCCAGTCCGTGGTCGGTTGTCTATGACAATTCCAATCCGTGAGATGAGCTTTGAATGCGCTCCGGTGAAAGAATCCGGAACATGAGTCTTCGTTCACTTCGTGCCGCCGGGGTGCGCGCGTGGCTGCGCTCGCAACTCGGCGGCCGTTGTCGCAAGTGCGGCGCGACAGATCACCTTGAGTTTCACTTGAAAGTCGGTGATGGGGCGAAGCATCATCTCATGTCGGCTAAAGACCGAGTTTATTTTTATGTCCAACAGTTCGTTGCAGGAAATCTTGACCTTCTTTGCGGGGGCTGCCACGGCTTGCTTACTGTGGCTCAAAGTCGTGCGCGTCGCCTTGAACGACTTTACAGCGGCAGTCGGGGTGTGTCGTCGGTTGCGGCGACAACGGGAACTTCGACGCCGCACACTCGTCTCGAATGACGTCTGCCGCGATTGTTGCGTTCCATCCTGTTCACGTCGTTTAGCAGCGCAGATTCCTCCGATTCGTAAATGAACTTGCCGCAGCCGCAGGGACAAACTGCCGATGGTGGCTTAGCGGCGAATAATTCCCTTCGGATTGTGGGAGCCAACTCGCGCAGCGTTCCGAAGGAATTGAACATGCGCAGACCACGGACTGCTTGGACAAATTCGTTAATCTGTTCGGGCTGCCACTTCGCGAGTTCGCTGCCCTCGACGACATACTTGCAAATCTCCTGTAGATAATCTCCGGTCCGGACGTCCTTAATTTTGACGATGGCGAAATTCTGCCCGACGAGCTTTCCCCACGTGACGCTGACTTTCTCCATATCAAGCCAACGTGCATCGAGCAGCAGATGTGCGTGGAGATGCCAGCCGTTTCCCTCGTTGGTGATTTCAGTGGAGCAGCAGCCTCCTTTCACCAAGGAGAAGCATTTGCTCCGTCTGAACTTCGCGAGTCGATTCGTGTTGAGCTTGATGACGCTGCGGGTGAGTGTGGGAAAATTCTTCTGCGTCAACACCAGATGCTTCGGCTGGGAGATTTTCCCGGCCCACAGCCGAATCATATTTCTTCGAATGAGTCCGAGCCGCTGCTGGCAACGTGGACACCATTTGATGTTGCATCGATATTCGAATGTCTCCACCTGTCCGCAGTTTTCGCAAGTTCGATAGTTGTCTTCTTTTCCACACCGGCTGAAATTAAAGAACTGGTTCGACTCCAGCAAGCCGTGAAGTTTGACTCGGATGGTCTCGGCGAAGTCGTCGTTGTTGTCAAGTAGCTGGCCCTGCTTCCGTTCATTTTCAATGCGGGCGCGAAGCCGCGTTTTTATCAAAACCCGAAGTGCAGCGTCTTGGGACATTTCAAAAATGTGACTTTACTGCTTATGTCTCAAGTTAAACGCGGGTGCGCGCGCGCGCGTAGCAGCCTTCGTGCCGCTCGATGTCGCGGAGGGTGGCTTCGCAGAATCTCTTCCAATTCCAAGGAAAGAGGCTTTTCGAGGATATTTCCATTTTTTGGCGGAACAATTCGCTCATAAACGCGATTAGAGCGACTTTGATTCGGAGGGTGCTGCCTTGACATGGTGGCACGTGGTGCTGCCTCACTGACGCCGCCTGGAGACGATGCCATTGGCGGGATGACAGTGAACGGCGGCTGTCTTTTGAGGCTTCAAGGTGAAACTCCCACAAAGCCCAGTAATCGGTGGGGACGTGTTGGGTGGTTCGGATTGAGCCGTCTTCGAGGAATTGGCTACACGGCTTGGCTTCTCTTAGGCCGTGGATGTAACCACCGTTTGACCAATACTGAATTGCATTTGTTGTCATGGGAACTCCTCTCCGGTCGGCTGTGGGGCGGTCAGTGCATAGATTGCGGAGTAAGTGATGAACTGCATTTGCACTTCGGGGAAGTGGATTGTCCGGTAAAGTAGTTCAACTGGAATTATCGGTTCAGCATCCGAGCAAGCTCCGCGCTCCGCTTGGGATACTGAAGACTCAGGCACTTGCAATGTGTTCATTTTTCGGGTGGGTTGGGGTTTGAGTTTGCAGATGCAATTTGCGCGAGTGCGGTGTGGTGGCGGGCATACCAGCCGCCGAATGCGGATAGCATCATGGCGATGCCACCTAGTGCGACATCAATCAGCGGTGACGTCTGAGTTGGGTTCAATGACTTGTTGAGCATTTGCAATTCCCTTATCTGTGCGACGACGGCTAAATCGTTCGTCGTTGCCAGTCCGCTTGAGACTGCAATTGAATTTGGAGTTGCTTGTTTCGTCAGCAAAGAACTGCATGACGTGAGACCGGTGAGGACCATGATGCCGATCAGTAGGAGGATGGGAATTTTTTTCATCGACGAGAAGCTCTACCTTTTCCCCTGCGAGTTCAATGTGTCAAATGACACAGCCACGATGAGCTATGAATCTCATCGTGGCTGATAACACGTCTGCACGTGCCTTGAGGCTGACCGGTGTATCAAGTCGGCCAGCAGGAGTATCTTAAATCTGGGGCCGATAGCTGTCAACCTCAAACTCTCGGGCGCCACTCGGCGACGCAATACCATTCCACCGGCAGCACAAAATCTGGCGATGTGAAATAGCCGTTTGGTGCATCGTAAACTCCCGGCTGGCCGATTGCGCCTCGAACGAATAGGCAGAACCAAACAGCTTGCCCGTCGGTGGGTTTGTATTGCGGAAACGGCCGATATTTTTTGTCGTCCATGTGAATGAACTTAAGCTCTCCTCTTCTGTGGCGTCAACAGATTTTATTTTTCACTTGGTGAAAGCCCCCAGGGGGCGTAAATCGTTGCAGCCACAAATCCCACGCACGACAGTGCGTGGCGTCGTGCATGCTCCGGGCCGGACGAGACACCTCCCCATGCAATTCGTTTCGGCGAAGCCGACCAACGTGCGCACACGTCTCATCCGGCCCGGAGCATCGCCGAGCGCGCGCTTTGCCGGGGGTGTGGGGGGCGGCAAAACGAGCGCGTGAGCCAACATTCCAGCCCGCGGCAGGCGTCGTTCTACGCCGAGCGAAGCGAGCCATTCACCGCCGCAAGCGCGCGCTGCAAGCAACGCCACGAATTACGACGGCCACCCGACGCGCGCGCGTAAAGCGAATCCGCGCGCTTTCGCGCCGGATGAGCGGCGGCGGAATTGCGCGTGCGCGTCCCACTGCCAAGTAGGATTGAAATTCGCGGAGCGCAGGGTGTTCGAATTGCCGCCCATCTGGTGGGCGTGTTGAAATTCGTGGGGAGCCCATCTGGTGGGCGTGTTGAAATTGTGGGAGCCCATCTGGTGGGCGTGTTCAAATTCGTGGGAGTCCCATCTGGTGGGCGTGTGGGACATTAGCTGTCCATGTGATGCGCGATTTTATTTACACGCGAATTTTAATGAGTCGAATCGCGAACTTTATCGATGCGAGCCGCGAACTTTATCGATGCGAGCCGCGAATTGAATTGGGAGTTGGTAGCCGCGACATTGACTGCATGTCCGCGCGCGAAATCAAATCGTTCACCCAATTCGTGGCGGTGAATTTTATGAGTTGTCGAGGAGCGAATAGAATTCGTCGGTTGAGTATTTCCCCACGACAAATGGCCGCATCCAGTAATTCCACGCCTCTCCGGGTGCGCCATACGGCCAGCCCTCCACGATGAATCCTCCGAGAACGTTTTCCCAATTCTCGGCTTTTTCCATCGTTGTAAATCCGTCGAGTGTGTAATAATAATTTGACAAATCCGTGAGTGTGAAAATCATGGCGAATATCCAAGCCCCCGATTTTGATTCAAATACGTCCGCTCCCGCCCATGCAATCGAGTGTTCAGGAAACCTATCTCGATGACGTTCGTCCGGGAATTTGTAGGACGGGATTATAAATTCAGAACCGCCTGTTGTCAGTGTTTTCATCGTGGGTTAATTTCATCAGGCCAGTCTCTTGTGTCAATCTGTTGTGTAACCGGAGTTTTAATATCGTAGAGGCTCTCCCCGGCGGCGACGGCGTGCAAGTGGAAAAAAGGTGAAGCCCAAAAGGATCCTTTAATTAGTTTTTCTCACTTGACAAATCACCATCCTTCTGCGATGTAATCTTTGACGGTAAACAATCAACCAACGGAAATTGAAAAGGTCATATGGCTAAAATTCTGTCTCAACCAACGTCCGGCTCTCTGGCCGGCACAACCTATTCCCACAATCGCGCTGGCCAGTATATGCGGAACCGCCGCATGCCTTGCCAGCCGGTCGGCACTGGCCGACGAGGTGTCGTCCGTGCAGCCTTCGGGGCAGCTTCGGGAGCGTGGGCGGCTCTCACGGGNGCAGTTCAAGCCGCGTGGACTGCCTACGCTGCTGGTCATCCCTACGTGGATTCGCTCGGCCAGTCCATCAAGCTCACCGGTCATCAAATGTATGTCGCTATAAATGCGATGCTCATCAACTGTGGGTCGGCTCAATCCGCCGCTATCCCAGTCACCGACACGGTTTACTCGGCGCAGTTCACCGCGTTCACGGCGGTTCACGCTGGCGTGATTTCTTTAACGCCCAGTGGTCTTGGCTTGGTCACGGACTTCTTGCTGCTGGCGTTCTCCGCGCCGCAGAGTGGGGGCCGGAGTTTCTGCAAAACCTTCTGGCAGTATGGGCACGTGCTCGGCAACTCGGTGACGCCGGTCGTCCTCACGACTGCCTACAAGGCGCAGTTTGGTGACGTGACTGCTGGACAGCGCATTTTCTACCGGCTCACGCCTGTGAATCAATACGGCGTGCGTGGGACCTCGAACGAGGGTTACATCACTGTCAGTTAGATGCCAGCGCTTATTGCTCCTCACATCACGGTCACCGATGACAACAGCTTTGGCGTTACAATCACCAAGGTTAACCAGCCGGGGCAGCCGAGTGCCGGGAAGGTTTACATTTCCCAAACGGGGATTGGCACTCCGGACTCTGTTGGCAATGACTGGTCTCTTGCATATAGTGGCGGGGTCTTTGATGACACCGGGTCGTCATGGACTTCTCCGAGTGGTGCCGAGCGGGTTGTCGGTTACTTCATCGGTAACTATCACTATGCGACCGTGGCCAGTCCGTGGTCGGTTGTCTATGACAATTCCAATCCGTGAGATGAGCTTTGAATGCGCTCCGGTGAAAGAATCCGGAACATGAGTCTTCGTTCACTTCGTGCCGCCGGGGTGCGCGCGTGGCTGCGCTCGCAACTCGGCGGCCGTTGTCGCAAGTGCGGCGCGACAGATCACCTTGAGTTTCACTTGAAAGTCGGTGATGGGGCGAAGCATCATCTCATGTCGGCTAAAGACCGAGTTTATTTTTATGTCCAACAGTTCGTTGCAGGAAATCTTGACCTTCTTTGCGGGGGCTGCCACGGCTTGCTTACTGTGGCTCAAAGTCGTGCGCGTCGCCTTGAACGACTTTACAGCGGCAGTCGGGGTGTGTCGTCGGTTGCGGCGACAACGGGAACTTCGACGCCGCACACTCGTCTCGAATGACGTCTGCCGCGATTGTTGCGTTCCATCCTGTTCACGTCGTTTAGCAGCGCAGATTCCTCCGATTCGTAAATGAACTTGCCGCAGCCGCAGGGACAAACTGCCGATGGTGGCTTAGCGGCGAATAATTCCCTTCGGATTGTGGGAGCCAACTCGCGCAGCGTTCCGAAGGAATTGAACATGCGCAGACCACGGACTGCTTGGACAAATTCGTTAATCTGTTCGGGCTGCCACTTCGCGAGTTCGCTGCCCTCGACGACATACTTGCAAATCTCCTGTAGATAATCTCCGGTCCGGACGTCCTTAATTTTGACGATGGCGAAATTCTGCCCGACGAGCTTTCCCCACGTGACGCTGACTTTCTCCATATCAAGCCAACGTGCATCGAGCAGCAGATGTGCGTGGAGATGCCAGCCGTTTCCCTCGTTGGTGATTTCAGTGGAGCAGCAGCCTCCTTTCACCAAGGAGAAGCATTTGCTCCGTCTGAACTTCGCGAGTCGATTCGTGTTGAGCTTGATGACGCTGCGGGTGAGTGTGGGAAAATTCTTCTGCGTCAACACCAGATGCTTCGGCTGGGAGATTTTCCCGGCCCACAGCCGAATCATATTTCTTCGAATGNGTCCGAGCCGCTGCTGGCAACGTGGACACCATTTGATGTTGCATCGATATTCGAATGTCTCCACCTGTCCGCAGTTTTCGCAAGTTCGATAGTTGTCTTCTTTTCCACACCGGCTGAAATTAAAGAACTGGTTCGACTCCAGCAAGCCGTGAAGTTTGACTCGGATGGTCTCGGCGAAGTCGTCGTTGTTGTCAAGTAGCTGGCCCTGCTTCCGTTCATTTTCAATGCGGGCGCGAAGCCGCGTTTTTATCAAAACCCGAAGTGCAGCGTCTTGGGACATTTCAAAAATGTGACTTTANTGCTTATNTCTCAAGTTAAACGCGGGTGCGCGCGCGCGCGTAGCAGCCTTCGTGCCGCTCGATGTCGCGGAGGGTGGCTTCGCAGAATCTCTTCCAATTCCAAGGAAAGAGGCTTTTCGAGGATATTTCCATTTTTTGGCGGAACAATTCGCTCATAAACGCGATTAGAGCGACTTTGATTCGGAGGGTGCTGCCTTGACATGGTGGCACGTGGTGCTGCCTCACTGACGCCGCCTGGAGACGATGCCATTGGCGGGATGACAGTGAACGGCGGCTGTCTTTTGAGGCTTCAAGGTGAAACTCCCACAAAGCCCAGTAATCGGTGGGGACGTGTTGGGTGGTTCGGATTGAGCCGTCTTCGAGGAATTGGCTACACGGCTTGGCTTCTCTTAGGCCGTGGATGTAACCACCGTTTGACCAATACTGAATTGCATTTGTTGTCATGGGAACTCCTCTCCGGTCGGCTGTGGGGCGGTCAGTGCATAGATTGCGGAGTAAGTGATGAACTGCATTTGCACTTCGGGGAAGTGGATTGTCCGGTAAAGTAGTTCAACTGGAATTATCGGTTCAGCATCCGAGCAAGCTCCGCGCTCCGCTTGGGATACTGAAGACTCAGGCACTTGCAATGTGTTCATTTTTCGGGTGGGTTGGGGTTTGAGTTTGCAGATGCAATTTGCGCGAGTGCGGTGTGGTGGCGGGCATACCAGCCGCCGAATGCGGATAGCATCATGGCGATGCCACCTAGTGCGACATCAATCAGCGGTGACGTCTGAGTTGGGTTCAATGACTTGTTGAGCATTTGCAATTCCCTTATCTGTGCGACGACGGCTAAATCGTTCGTCGTTGCCAGTCCGCTTGAGACTGCAATTGAATTTGGAGTTGCTTGTTTCGTCAGCAAAGAACTGCATGACGTGAGACCGGTGAGGACCATGATGCCGATCAGTAGGAGGATGGGAATTTTTTTCATCGACGAGAAGCTCTACCTTTTCCCCTGCGAGTTCAATGTGTCAAATGACACAGCCACGATGAGCTATGAATCTCATCGTGGCTGATAACACGTCTGCACGTGCCTTGAGGCTGACCGGTGTATCAAGTCGGCCAGCAGGAGTATCTTAAATCTGGGGCCGATAGCTGTCAACCTCAAACTCTCGGGCGCCACTCGGCGACGCAATACCATTCCACCGGCAGCACAAAATCTGGCGATGTGAAATAGCCGTTTGGTGCATCGTAAACTCCCGGCTGGCCGATTGCGCCTCGAACGAATAGGCAGAACCAAACAGCTTGCCCGTCGGTGGGTTTGTATTGCGGAAACGGCCGATATTTTTTGTCGTCCATGTGAATGAACTTAAGCTCTCCTCTTCTGTGGCGTCAACAGATTTTATTTTTCACTTGGTGAAAGCCCCCAGGGGGCGTAAATCGTTGCAGCCACAAATCCCACGCACGACAGTGCGTGGCGTCGTGCATGCTCCGGGCCGGACGAGACACCTCCCCATGCAATTCGTTTCGGCGAAGCCGACCAACGTGCGCACACGTCTCATCCGGCCCGGAGCATCGCCGAGCGCGCGCTTTGCCGGGGGTGTGGGGGGCGGCAAAACGAGCGCGTGAGCCAACATTCCAGCCCGCGGCAGGCGTCGTTCTACGCCGAGCGAAGCGAGCCATTCACCGCCGCAAGCGCGCGCTGCAAGCAACGCCACGAATTACGACGGCCACCCGACGCGCGCGCGTAAAGCGAATCCGCGCGCTTTCGCGCCGGATGAGCGGCGGCGGAATTGCGCGTGCGCGTCCCACTGCCAAGTAGGATTGAAATTCGCGGAGCGCAGGGTGTTCGAATTGCCGCCCATCTGGTGGGCGTGTTGAAATTCGTGGGGAGTCCCATCTGGTGGGCGTGTTGAAATTGTGGGAGCCCATCTGGTGGGCGTGTTCAAATTCGTGGGAGTCCCATCTGGTGGGCGTGTTCAAATTCGTGGGAGCCCATCTGGTGGGCGTGTTGAAATTGTGGGAGCCCATCTGGTGGGCGTGTTGAAATTCGTGGGAGCCCATCTGGTGGGCGTGTTCAAATTCGTGGGAGTCCCATCTGGTGGGCGTGGTGAAATTCGTGGGAGCCCATCTGGTGGGCGTGTTGAAA
>JGI24136J36422_10001007_pt1 | contig 10210 bp, 7 predicted proteins | sample BarGraNGADG00212_2_FD_36422 | JGI IMG/M metagenome (IMG submission 36422)
CTAATCTAAACGAGATGGTCGCACATACCCTGTACTATCGCACCACCTACGCCGGCGCCACGAGCAACGTCGTCAGCGTTACGGTCGACACTCTCTGAAGGGGATGGGATTAGTATCCTCACAACAAATAGCGAACCTGCCGTTAACCAGTCTTTCACTATTTACGGAACTCTACAAAACGGAGTTAGTGGCACGCCCATCGCAGGCCAAACGATCAACTTGACGTTGACAGCGAAACGAGGTGGATTTGAAACAATCTCTTGGCAACGTTGCCTACGAAACCGACGTTTGATCGAAGACGCTTGGTCGGATATTTGATTTGTCCGAAACCTGAAGCTCACCTATCTAAGCGAGATTATTCTCAAAACTCAACAGCGCATTGATTTCGCAAAGCTGCACGCCGAGATTCCCTGTGTTTTTGATAGATAGGGGCGGGATGGATAGCTCCATTCCAGACTATGCGAGAAAGCTAGCGCGCGGAGTTGTCTGCGATGCGCGGATGTTAACGTGGGATAGAGAAGTTGTGAGATCTCTTGAATGTTTGCGTATAATGAGAACAAACCACAGATGAAAGAAAGCGAATTTGGTGAAGATTGTAGGAACACTATCGTATCCTTCTGGGCAGAGTTGACGACCATTTCTTTAAAATACGTCCAATTACAGGCGAAAATAACCCCAAGGACCGACTAAACGGATATTACTAAGCTCTATACCCGCAGTTTTCGATTCACAGCTTTTTGATCTCAAGAAATTCACCGGCTCGGCTCTAACACTCCAAAAAAAATTCGTCTTATCTATGCGTCTCGAGGCCGAACCTCTCTTCTTCTCTCCATAGGGTGTGGAGATCGCACAAATATCGTCGCTGCTAAAGAGATATTTATTTGTGCGTTTTCGTGGAAACTTCTCTGATAATCTGCAGCAAGACCAAAAGACTGCCTAGTAGACAATCGCAACTATTTTACCGCCAGCGATTGAATCGCCGAAACGCGTGATTTGCACGGTTTCATGTTTTCCAGCCGACAAACAAATGATTGAGCCCCCATTGCGTAAAAAAATACTTCTTTCTAATATGCTTGAAACCAGCTCGCGAGAGTCGTTCAACTATCTCTGAATCCAACACATAATAAGGGTCGTTTTCTTCTGTGAAATCCTTACGTCTAAGGTCTTCGCGTCGGAATAGCATTGTATGGACGATTATTTCGGCTATCGGATTTCCAAAAGTCACAACAATGTTGCCTGATTGCTTCAAGCACCGATACGCTTCGGAAAGTTCTTTGTCTCTTAAAGGCTCTGGAATATGATTCATATTTGCAATAAACGTAACCGAATCAAAAGAAGCATCTTTGAACGGGAAATGGGTAATATCCTCTACAACTTCATCGGGTGCTAAACCAGGGTGTTGGTAAACGTCTATGCCCTTCCCTTTTCCTTTGAGCCACTTATTGACAAAATGATTGTTAGTCACGCAGCCAACATCAAGACAATAGCCATGCACCTCCCGAGCCACATAATCATATCTCTCCGATCGCAATGAGGATAAACCCCCATATAGACGTGAGTCCCCATCGGTCATCGCGTCCCGCTAGCACGAATGCTCGTACTGGAAACGTGATAAAATCTTTCAGCTTATCCCTTCTTGTGCGCAGCATACATCTTCCTAAAACTCGCCTCGTTCGTCACTTCAGATTCGGCTCCTCTGTCGCTCAGTCTTTTTCTATAACCTCTGAAACAGAGCGTTGAGTGTTGCTTGGGGGCGGCGGCAGTTCTTATGGATAACAAGATACATTTAATTGTTTGTAAACAGGATGAGCCCATACGACATATCTGGGCTTCTTTGCTTTTCCCGAATTCACTCATAGAGATGGACAGATAAGTCCGAAATTAGTTTCCGGTGAAAAAAATGTTACTGACTGGCTAGGCTCATGACTTCAATTACGGCACTAGTGGCGCAGGTCGCTAATCAATAGCGGATTGGGGCGTCACTAAGCTCGATCAAGCGTGCTCTCCAGCCGAAGCACAGACAGCTCTTTTCCTAACGCATCCCCCACTTCGTTTAGTAGGGTTATAAACGGAATATAAGCGCAACGCGGAGAACGAGGTGGCCGCTTTATAGACTTTCAGTTTGCCGGGCGCTTTCTCAGATCCTGGCATGCGTGAGCGAATTCATTCCGCTATCACCATCAAGACCTCGCAGAAGGTCCTCCTGTCAGGGTGTTATGTGGACAATCTGTATGATTATTGTGAGCCTTTCAAAATTCGTAAGAAGAAATTGATTTCTTCAGTCGTGAAACCCCTTAGAGCAAGCAAGATGGAAAGGTATATAGCAGCAGATACTCCGACCGATAAAATTATACTTGCGAGTCCCGCTGGATTCCAGAAGAACAGCAGCAAAGAGATTGCAGCCGATGTACCCACGCACTTGATGATGAACGCGGTTCCGATGTCAAACTTGAAGTGCCGAAACGAGTAGCTTGCGGTGAAAGTAAATGCGACGATATATGCAACCAGCGTCGTGATTGCGGCGCCAAGGATTCCGAGATATGGTATCAGGATGAGGTTTAAACCTACGTTCAGCGCTGCAGCGACCATCCATATCAAAGCAGTAACAGGTGTCTTCTTCTTCAGCGTGATGGCTATGATCACAACTTCGTACGCTCCGAGAAAGAGGGCTCCTGCGGCGATAAACGGCACAACTAGGTAGCTGTGCGCAGCGATGTCTGGCGTGGATATTATTGTTAGTATAGGCTTCGACAAAACCGATAACGCGCAGACGCTCGGTATAGCAATTCCAAAATAATACTTCCACGAGTACTGCATAATAGTTCTCACGCTGTGCACCTCGCCTGTGTCGTAATATTTTGCCAGAAGCGCGGGGAAGATGATAATGAACGGCTGCGAGAGCATCGTGATGCTCCTACCCAAGCTGTATGCAGGGGAGTAGTAGCCGACAGCAGCAGTGCCCAGTAAAAGGCCTATAATGTAAACGTCACTCGAATTGGTAATCCAGCCCGATAGACTTGCAGGAAGCAAGGGCAGGCCGAGATGAATATATTCTCGCATGTTCGTAAATCGAGGAAGAACGATACCGATCTGTCGTAATATGAGAAAAACGATGATGGATAGCAGGACAAGTTGCGCAATGAGCAACCCGATAACAGCACCTTGCAACGTATGGCTAGTCAAGACAAAGTAGCTTATGAACGCGACTTGCGAATAAGTTTGAAGGAGGATTAACGCGGAGTATTTTGTTATTTGCTGGAATGTTCTAAAGTAGATAAGAAGAAATGCATTGAGACACGCGATAAAGATGCTTATAGGGAGAAAGAGCGCAACGCCGAGTTCGTTATTGAATGTGCTTATCGCAATTTGTCGCGCAAATGTCATAAACAGACCTGAAATAACTAAACTGACAATAACGACACAGCTTAAGAGGGAGTAAAAAGCTTCCTGAATAGCACGGGCATCTGTCAGACTGGGCAGAAATCGCATCATCGAATTCCCCAGCCCAAGCATCGCTATAGTGGGCATAAGGCCTATCGTTGCCATAAATATGGCCCAGCTGCCAAAATCAGTGATGGTGAGGTTCTTCGTGAGAACTGGAATGAGGATAAGCGCGCCTAATGTTGCTAGAACATTACTGGCACCAGCTAATCCCAGTCGTTGAATTAGGAAATTTTTTGACGGCATTGTTAGTTTAGATAATCTGACAGAGGGGGATTATTCGGCAGATTTATTCGGTCATTTTCTTATTTGTTGAATTGAGCATGTAGGTCACCGTAATAAAATAAATACCTCAGCGAACGGATATTCGAGTTGCTGGCGCGGCGACCGTGCGGCATCTCCTAAAGCGTTCACTCACCCGACATCGCGTAACCGATAGCTCTCTCTTTGTTCCTATCCGGCTTGCGCACAGCTGGTCCCTCAGGCTTCGCCAAAGTCCCGTTTGTTGGCGAAGAAACTGCACCTTTACCTTTACCAAGTCAAGGGAGTTAAGTATAGAGAGACTTTGACCGAGAACGACATTTTACTCGAGTTGACATAAGACGCAGCAAACACTGAGCAAGCGCAGGAAGCGCTCTCCCTTTACGAATGTGTGTCTCTCTTGAACATATCTAAGCGTTAGCTCGTTCCTTGCGGATGCTTATGTCTTGATCGCTTCGTGGGTTTTTACGGCAGCTGCTAAATGTGCTCATATAGCATAGCGTCCCAGTTGTCTAACATTTTTGCCAATTCTGGAGTCCATACGATCTAATATTCTAGCAGCGCTAAGCACTTCGACTCAATGCTCGTTAGCAGAAGTTCAATCTAGCGATCCAAGAGAGCGTTAGAGAGTGTAGCAGTGTCATAAATGGCGCCATAAGCAATATAGTTCTGAGCGCTTCAGTCTGTGGGGAAGCACGAATAGCTTTAGTTCATTTCCTTCGCAAGGCCGTACTGTTTAAATCGAAGGGCATTGTAAATGCCTTGATGCGGCGTTTTTTGTCATTCATCGGTTGCGATTTTCTTACATTTGGATATGTGCCAAGCGCAGGTGGTCGACGTGAACACTACTTGCAGTACCGATACGTCCCCGATGCGGGTTACTTCGTTTAGTGCTGTGGTAGCCGGTGCCCTTCGCGGTCGCGTTCTTGTCGGCGTTTGCCTATGCGGCGCTTTTCTCGCGACATTTGCCTGCTTTATATTTCCGAGAGATTCCGGATCGGGTGCCCTATTAATGGTAAAATTTGTCTTGACGGCCGGTCGCGGTACAGCGGATTGAGGCCGTGGGCTGGGGAGGTAGTGAACTTAACGAGGGGCTCGTTGTATTCGTATAAGCGGGGTTTCCGCGTGGCTGGTGCGGTGGTCCGACGCAGCCTATAAACTCTCATTTCTACTCAAGGTTCACCACCGTGGACTTCGTCTTGTTCGTGGTTGGGGCTCACGTGGCGGTATCCGTTGATGAAAGCAAAGTTTTGGAGATTTGTAAAAAAATCACAATTTTAATATCAATGGCGTGCATCGCAGGAGTGATGGTTTATAGACGATTGACAGTTAATATGCTTCTCAAGTTGTTTGGCAAAGGCTATAAAGATCAGTATCTTAGAATAAAAAGCCTAACGAACGCTAGCGAGCTTATGCAATTCCAAACCGACCATATAGCAGCGTTACTGTTACACGCCGACAGAAATGTGCCCTATTACTCGAATCTCTTCTCTGACGAAGGATTCTTAAATGGGGGTGAATTTAGTCCCTCAGCCTTTGAACGAATACCGCTGCTTACGAAAAAGATTGTCCAAGAGAAGCTTGCAAATTTGACCGCAACCGATATCCAAAAACGAAAGTGGTTTTACGTCCTCTCTGGAGGTTCGACGGGAGAACCAACCCGGTTCATTCAAGATAACGTTTTTACTAAATGGGGCCACGCAACCAGTCATTACTACTACGACGACATGCTCGGGATTAATGAACTAGCTGCCAAGAAAGTGTTGCTATGGGGCGCTCCGCGAGACACATTTCGCGGGACGATTGGAACTAAGGCAACAATCGAAAATTGGTTAAACAACACCGTAGTTTTGAACAGCTTTCGGATGACGCAAAACGATTTGGAACGTTTCATACGCATCATAAACGCGCGCAAACCGGAGCTAATCAGGGGCTATGCAGGCCCGTTGTATGAGTTGTGTAACTACGCCGAAAGCAAGCAAATAGCCCTCCATACGCCGAAACGACTGGTAAGCGCAGCAGAGACGTTGACTAAGGAGATGAGAGAGATGATGGAGGGCGCTTTTGGCACAAAAGTATACAACCACTATGGGGCGCGAGAGATCACGAATATCGCCGGAGAGTGTAGAGACGGGCGCATGCACGTCTTTTCGTTTTGGAACTATCTTGAGGTATTAGACGAGAAAAATCGTCCGGTGCAAACAGGACAGGAAGGAAAAGTGGTGCTAACAAACCTATTCAATTGTTCTATGCCGCTCATCAGGTACGAGATAGGTGATACTGCAGTCCTTGGACCTAAGAAGTGCACGTGTGGCAACCCACTGCCGACGCTAGAAAAATTAACCGGGCGCATCATAGAACGTTTTCTCCTTGACGATGGAACTATAATCCCCGGAGAGTACTTCATCTATCTCATTGGCATTGTCTGCAACAGAGAGCACATCAAAAGATATCAAGTTATACAGGCCGATTACAAAGAGATAGAAATCCTCTACGTCCCAAAGGGCGAGCTAAGTGATTCTGAGAGAGGGGACATTGAGTCGAAAATCCGCATAGTCATGCCAGGCTGCATCGTAAAGTGGCGTCGTGTTGATGATATACCTGCAACCGAGACAGGGAAATACATAGCTACCAAGTCTTTAGTATGGAACTGAGAACGCAGTTACCACTCATCCAACGTGCACGCTCTCATATTCAGATTACAGCGCTCGTGTCCGAGGAAGCAATTAAGCGTGTTTTCAAAATTAGGGCGCTTTTTTTGACGAGATCAAATGATAAGCAAGAACGTTCGTCAAAAAAGCACATAAGAAGCTTGGTTAAAGACGTGAAAGAAATTCAGATTCGCATAGTAATTACGTGCGTATTCCCTCCGTTTTGGCCAACTATGCCCCTATATCTCTCTACAGCAGCCGTGAAAGAGTATCGCTTGTTGACCAAAGCAACCCCTTTTTCGACGACTTCAGCCATTTCGTCTTCTGAGCCTGCTAGAATTTGGGAGACGCTTTTGGCGATGCACTCAGGGTCGGTCTTCGAAAGGACAAATCCTGTCTCGCAATCTTTGACTATATCTACAACGCCGCCGATGGCAGGAGCGAGCACAGGTGTGCCGCATGCCATCGCCTCGAGCAATGTCGTGGGTAAAGCTTCACTCCACGTAGGAAGGACAAGGAGCTTCAACTGATTCAAATAATCTGGCAAATCATCTCCGATCCAACCAGTGATGGTGATATCGGCGCCCAAACTTTCCCTGATCTTTTTACATTCTTCTGCTACCCAGCTCATAAGGGCCCCCGAACCCCCGATTAGAAACTCTGTGTCCTTATTCTCCTCTAGAATTAGGGGGATAGCTTTGACGAATTCAACTATCCCTTTTTGTTGTCTAAGCCGCGAGATGAAGCCGATCACGTTCCTACGTTCAGCCAGCGGTTTGGTAACTTTGAAGCGAGATGTGTCGATAAATCGAGCTCCATTCGGAAGAAGTTTTTGGGGGTATTTATCTAAACCGTGCACTTTGATGAGGGACTCGGTTATAGGGGAGATGCCATCCAAAAGTCTAAAAACCAGTGGGTACTGCTTTTCAAGGATTTTTCCTTGCAGTGTGACCTCTTTTGCTGTGCTGACAACTTCGACCGTCCTCTTTTTCAGGATTTTTGCCGTAATGAGCGGCAGCAGATGATTCGGAAAAGCCGCATAAAAGAGGACGACGTCCACTTCGTGGCGTCTTCTTACAAGCTCGATACTTAACATTGGTTGCACCGCAACAGTTTTGACGAGCATCAGGATCGCCGAGTAAAAAGTGGGCTTGACGTCTTTGAGGGCGTGCAGGCTGATGCCGATGTCGACAAGGGTCACCTTTTCCGAAGGGCGTTTGATTCTCTGAGTATTCCCGTCTATGATCAACACGCTGTCGCATATGGCATCCAAGATCTTTGCTATGTCCGAAAGGAACCTATATGTGACCGGGGAAGCCCACGGAAAGGAGACTACTGCAACTCGCAGTCCTTCACACCCGTCTGACCGCAGCTGGAGCTGCTTCTGCGAATGCTGAGCCCCTCTAACCTCTTCTAGAGCATCCACGGATGGGCCTCGCTTTTCATCAAACAAATCCCTTACAACGCCGTTTTTTCTCGTTGTCGAGCGGACGCGTGTTAAGGACGCGCTCTTTGTTGCCTCTCGTTTGGGGTACGCCGTCTTTTTAACTATAAACGCTGTAGCTTCGATATTTTTCCCAGGTGTGCTTTCGCATCTGTTATTTTCGTGCGTTCCATCTTCTTTCTTGTTAATTATCTCTTGTTGTTGTCGTCACTCTTGATTTAAAGCAACCGCTGCTAACTTTGTGTACGCACTGGTTTTTACAAAAGGGATAGTGGTGGTGCGTTGTTGAGGGGCCGTTGCGCCCGTCTATCAGGGCCATCCTTCGTTAGTATGTATCGCGGGCAAGTGGAACGATTGTCGGTTTAGTCTAGCTCTCGCTCTTCTGTGCCATTTTTGCAGCGCCGCGCATTTAGCCGTGCGGTTCACGCAAAGCCCAGACGAGGATGTTTAATAGGGAATAGCAATTAAAGCATGCGAGGAATTGGCATTGGGCGCGTCATGCGATAACCGCAAAATATGTGTTTCAGTCAGAATCGCTCTGTCGTAGCAGACTATTTGACGCGACGCATTTGCTGGCCTGGATGGCGAACGTGAATGAAGTCTTAGCAAAATCAGTTGTGGCCAGAAAGTGAACATCTTTAGAGCCGCGACCGCTTGAAGCGGCCTGGGGAGCATGTAACAAACAGGTAACACTCGATCACGGTATGGGTGCACGCGATAGCTTAGGACGATCATGTCGACGTATCTACGCCTCTATGACTATCGCGGGCTCGACACGCTACACCCCATCGAAGCTCGCTGTTAGGCGTACTGTCACGCGAATCAGAGGCTATATAGTTAAGATCTTAGCGTGCTTCGCTAAGGGATTCTCTACGGGCCGAGGGCGCGCGCGGGGAACGGTGGTCACAAACTTCGTAAAGGTAGCCTTTAAGAGGTTGCCGCTCACTATATTTGGTGGTAAGTTACAGTACAGAAATTTCGTCTTCTTGCAAGACCTGGTCGCTGGAACGTTGCCGCGCTTAATAACGTGGCCGTGAATCAAATGTGCAACATGGAGGCTTAGTCCAACCACCATGAAGGAGATCGCCGAGACGGTCCAAGCTCTCGTCCCGCGCGCTTATCGAATATAAAGAAGCGACCGGAGACTACGGTGGTGTTTTCGTTTCCGCTTTGAAGCAAACAAGAACTCGGCTGGAAACCTTAAACGGAGTTTGAAGACGGATAAAGGAGATGCGTCGAGTGGCACCAAATGGCGGCTTTGAGATTAGTGCACCTAAAGGATCTGAGCATCTGGAATCCATATCCTCAGAAATGATTGATAACGTTCCAACGCTCCCTACTTTTTTCTCGACGCATCAGTTGTAACTGAGGTCATCCATTTGCAGGCGCTGGGATCTGTTTGAATCAACCGCTCTGGAAGCATGGCACAGCGAAAAAGCAATGGTCTTAAGTGATATTGAATTAGAAGAGGTCGCAGAAAATGCGAAAGGCCTTGTTAGACAAAAGTTCACGAGGATGGCTGCAACAGAACGGTGTAAAAGAATCCTTGAAGAAATTCTTCTGGACATACGGCACCATACAGGTTACCCTCAAAAGCTGGTTTATCTTTATTATCGCCTCACTTATTCTAGTGGATGTCGTCATAGTGCTCGACATTCCATTTGTACGCCCGATTTGCGGGTTTCTTTTCTTCACCATAATACCAGGATTGACGATAATTTATGCGCTGAAATTAACGAAGATTGGGCTTCTTAAGACCGGCATAATGGCCGTCGGGTTGAGCCTCCTCTTTTTGATATTTGCCGGGATTTTTTTCAATGAAGTATACTATGCTGTAGGCATTACTGATCCACTCAGTGTTCCGTATCTGCTCCCCTCATTGTCTTTCGCGCTATTCCTGCTGGCCATCGTTGCCTATCGTTTAAACAGTGCAGATCGGCTGTTTTTTACCGTTCCAACTCTGCCGTCGCTTCTAAACGAAAACGGCGACTTACCTTTACTGCTGATCCCGTCGCTCTTTCCGTTTTTGGCCGTCTTTGGAACATATCTGATGAATACGCAGCAGAATAACAGCATCCTCATAGCACTGTTTCTGTTGATTCCATCATATGTTGTCGCACTCGTCGTCCTTCAAGGCAGGCGGAACCTAGCACCAGTCGTATTCCCCGTAACTATACTCATGATAAGCAGTGCTCTGCTGCTTATGACGGGGTTAACCTCAAATTACCTCGTCGGGGCAGACGTGCAAAACGAATATCTCGTGTATCAGCAGGTGGTAAGTGCGCAGCATTGGAGTATCGTTACGAATATTGGTTTCAACGAAGCGCTGGCTGCCACAGTAGGCACCTCGTTGCTGCCAGCAGTGTACCAACTGATTACCGGCATAAGTGGGGTCTATGTGTTCAAGTTGCTT
>JGI24136J36422_10001011_pt1 | contig 10194 bp, 8 predicted proteins | sample BarGraNGADG00212_2_FD_36422 | JGI IMG/M metagenome (IMG submission 36422)
AAGTAGAAATTTACTATTCCCTGGTCCTGAAACTATTTCTGTAAACACTTGGTGTACAACCAGTTTTCGCCTTGAAGAGCTTATTGAAGTAAAAGACTGAACAAAAGCCCAGATCGGAAGAAATTTCCTTTATNCTCANTTCTGAACTTCTAAGAAAATGCACTGCCTGCTTTATTCGAAGAGAGGTATGATACTGTTTTGGCGAAAGACCGGTGTACTTTTTAAACGTTTTACGGAATAAGGAATAATCAATATTAAGATCAATGGCTAATTCTTCAATATTGAGGTTTTTCACCGGATTATCACGGATAATCAGACAGGCCCTCTGTATAGTTTTTTCTATATGATTATGCCTGAAATTCTCATTTTTTTTTATTGATATTATCTGACCCAGTATGTGCATTATTAGTCCTGAACATATCTGATGGTATCCGGGTCTTTCGCTGACAACATGGTTAAAAATGTCCTGAAAATTGTTGATTATATTATCCTGGAACCCGATCTGTATTACACATGATTCATGCAAATACTCTGAACTATTGATCATTCTATCAGCAATCTCACCTTTAAAACCTACATAGTGTTCCTTCCATCCTTTTTGCTTTAAGGGCCTGTAGCGATGCCAGCGATTGGGAATTAAGAGGATCACTGATCCTTCATTTATCTTGTAGGTTCCCGTTTTAGTCTCCATTATACCCCCACCTTCAGTAATATAGTTGATCTGGTATTCATCAAGGATTCGTCCGTTATGCCAGTTAAAATTATATCCTGTAGGGTGCCCAGCCGGAGGATAATCTGCNTCAGGAAGAACTCTTGCAGAACCGGCTACNGTAAGATAAAGTCCCCAGCTTTTGTCTTCAGGATTATTNGTAAGATATTTAAAACTATTATCCATAATAATGCCATTTTATATAAATAATATCCCATTTTATATATTGAAATCATTTGAGATGAGTAATATATTTGATTCAATAATTTGCCAATTTACTTAATATGCATTAAAATATATGGATTCAATACTGAGTATTTTACTTATGGCAGCAGGCAGTATGTGTGCCGCAAGCTTTTATGTTCCTATTAAAAGGGTGAAAAGCTGGTCATGGGAATCGTACTGGATAGTTCAGGGTCTATTTTCATGGATTATCGTTCCAGTTCTTTTTACCTGGATCACGGTTCCATCAGGAACCTTTGGCTCAATAATCGGATCGGCTCCTGCATCAGCAAAATGGTGGGCTATATTTTATGGTGTACTGTGGGGAGTTGGCGGACTTACATTCGGTCTGAGCATGCGCTATCTTGGAGTTGCACTTGGTCAATCCATTGCCCTGGGTCTGTGCGCAGGAATAGGAACTTTGATTCCACCCATATTTGCCGGACAAAACCTTCTATCCGACAAAGCAGGAATTCTTATGCTTTTAGGTATTTCTGTGAGCATCGCGGGTATCGCCATAATTGGTTACGCCGCGAGTCTTAAAAGCAAAAGCATGTCGGAGGAAGAAAAAAGGTCTGCTGTTAAGGAATTTGCATTAAAAAAGGGGATTATTATAGCAATATTAGCAGGTGTTATGAGCGCTTGTTTCAGTTTCGGGCTTTCTGCAGGCAAACCTATTCAGGATGCGGCGATAAATATGGAAACCAATCCTCTTTTTGCCAAAAACCCTGTGATCATGTTTGTAACTCTTGGTGGATTTATTACAAATCTTATCTATTGTGTATTCCTCAATATTAAAAACAGAACTTATAAGGATTATCTTTCTCCTCCCTCATCAGTAATTTTTAGTAATATCTTTTTTTCAGCCATTGGTGGTACTTTGTGGTATCTGCAATTCTTTTTCATGGGTATGGGAGAGAGTTTGTTACCTGCTGCCATGGTCGCATTTGCCTGGAGTATCCTAATGTCGATGAACATTGCATTCAGCAATATATGGGGCATCATCCTGAAGGAATGGAAAGGATCAGACAGAAAGACAGTGACTCTGCTGATACTCGGTATTCTTGTACTGGTGCTGTCGACATTTGTTATAAAGTTATAAAGTTAATTTGAAAATGAAAAAATTCAGTTTTTATTGTCTCATTCTCAGATTTTTAAATTCATAAATTATCAAATCGATAAAATTTAATTATCAAATATCCTTTAATTATGAAATCACTAAAACTTACACTTATTTTTCTTTCTCTATTCGGAGTCACTTTTGCCCAGGATCTTTCTTTGAAAGAATTAACAGTGGATCATAAGGTAAATCCGATTGGTACCGACAATAAACAGCCCAGGTTTTCCTGGAAGATAATCGGAACCGGAAATAATATCTTGCAAACTGCATATTCATTAAGGATCGCAACTGACGAGAAATTTTCATCTTCCAAAATCGTCTGGCAATCAGGTAAGGTCGAGTCGGATGAATCGATTCTTCAGGCTTATAAGGGTCCTGATCTCAAATCAGGTCAGAGATATTTCTGGCAAGTAAAAATATGGGACAATAGAGGAAAGGAATCAAAATGGAGTGCAGCTGCCCATTGGGAGATGGGATTACTTACACTAACAGACTGGAAAGCAAAATGGATTGAGATGGAAGGTGATACACTCAGATATTCCCCTTCGCCGCATTTCAGAAAAGAATTCTCATTAACCAAAACTATTGCGTCTGCCAGAGTATATGTGACATCTCATGGTTTTTATGAGTTACAACTGAATGGCAACAAAGTGGGTGATCAGGTACTTACACCAGGATGGACTTCTTATGGCAAGAGACTTCAATATCAGGTATATGATGTAACCAAAATACTATTAAAAGGTAATAATGCTCTCGGAGCTGTCCTCGGTGACGGCTGGTATAGGGGAACATTAGGATGGGGCAATAACTGGGCAATTTATGGCAAAAGACTTGGAATGCTTTTGCAGTTAAAAATCACATACACCGACGGTTCCGAATCAATGATTGTCAGTGATGAGACATGGAAAGCTACGAATGACGGGGCTATCAGAATGAATGATATTTATGATGGTGAGACTTATGATGCAACGAAAAAACTGACAGGCTGGAACCTTCCTGGTTACGATGATAAAAACTGGAAAATTGTAAAAACCGGCAATTATAATAATGGCAACCTTATAGCTTCGGAAGGATCACCGGTTAGAAAAATTCAGGAAATCAAACCAGTTAAAATATTCCGAACTCCAAAAGGCAAACTGATTGTGGATATGGGTCAGAACATGGTTGGCTGGTTAAGGTTAAAAGTTATTGGTAACAAAGGAACTGTGGTCACATTAAGACATGCAGAGGTAATGGATAAGTTTGGTGAGTTTTATACAACAAATTATCGTGTTGCCAAATGTCAGTTAACTTATACACTTGCCGGAACAGGAATAGAAATATATGAACCAAGGTTTACTTTTATGGGATTCAGATTTGTTGAAGTCACTGGATTCCCCGGTGAACTTACCACAGATAATCTGACAGGGGTAGTTATCCATTCAGATATGGCTGTTACAGGAAGTTATGAATGTTCCAATCCTCTTATCAATCAATTGCAACATAACATTCAATGGGGTCAAAAGGGTAACTTTGTAGATGTCCCGACTGACTGCCCTCAGAGAGACGAACGGTTAGGCTGGACCGGGGATGCTCAGGCATTCTGCAGGACAGCCGCATATAATATGGATGTATCATCTTTTTTTACCAAGTGGTTAAAGGACATAGCTGCAGACCAGAAACAGGGGGGCGAGGTACCGGACGTTATTCCCGATATTCTGAATAAACAGGGATCTGCAACAGCACAGCCATCTGCCGGCTGGGGTGATGTTTCTGTCATTGCGCCATGGACAATGTACCTGGTTTACGGCGATAAAAATTTCCTTGTGAATCAGTATCCCAGTATGAAAGCATGGGTAGAATATATAAGAAAAAAAGCAGGCGACAGCTATATCTGGAAAGACGGCAGTAAATACGGTGACTGGTTGTTTTATCATCCACCTGTTAATAATCATACTGAACCTGATGGGTATACTGAACACGATTTTATAGCTACGGCATTCTATGCATATTCGACGAGTATTCTTGCCGAAGCTGCAAAGGCGCTTGGCAAAACGGATGATGCTAAAATGTACTCTGAGCTCTTTGGAAAGATTAAAGAAGTATTTATAAATGAATATGTTACCAACGCCGGCAGAGTGGGAACTAATTCACAGACATCTTATGTTCTTGCCCTTAAATTCAATCTTTTACCAGATAACCTTCGCAGTAAAGCTGCACAGTTTTTAGCTAATGATATTAAAAGCAGGAGAAATCACCTTTCAACAGGATTCCTGGGAACACCTTATCTATGCCATGTTTTGTCCGACAATGGATATACTGATGTTGCCTATGACCTGCTGCTTCAGGAATCGTATCCTTCGTGGTTATACCCTGTTAAAATGGGCGCAACAACAATATGGGAACGCTGGGATGGAGAGAAAACAGACAGTACTTTCCAGGATCCGGGCATGAACTCATTCAATCATTATGCCTATGGCGCCATCGGCGATTGGATGTACAGGGTATCGGCAGGTATTGAAATTAAGGAACCCGGGTATAAACATTTAATTATTCAACCGCATCCAACAAAAAAACTTACGTATTCAAGTGCTTCTTTTGAAAGCTCTTATGGGACCATAGCTTCAGGATGGGAAAGAAAGGATGGGAAAGTAATAATTAAGGTAGGGATACCTGCAAATACTTCAGCAACAATAATTCTGCCGACCGGAAGCCAGGATAAAGTTACTGAAGGTGGAAAGGCATTATCGCTCAATNTATATCTGAAAGATATCAAGACTGTCGATAATAAGCTTACTCTGCAAGCCGGTTCAGGGAACTATACCTTTGAAATTGNAGAATAAATAAAGAAGAATTGACTATTCGGTCCGAAGCGTTAACANGGTTAATGCTTCGGACTTTCAATTTTCTTCAGTATCAAGATGTTACTATCAATAGCAGATCTCTGACAAATTCCTGACAAATAGTTATAATTTTACAGGCCNAAAAGACATTTAAAGTTAACTGTCTATATTAATGTTAAAATGAGTTTTTTTGATAACCACCTGGGGGAATTTGCTGCACTTCTTACCGCGTTTTTCTGGACAATTACTTCAATTGCGTTTGAGTCCGCCAGCCACAAAATAGGATCAGTTGCTGTTAATATCCTCAGACTTATCATTGGGTTTGCCTTCCTCAGCGTTTTCACTCTGATACGACGGGGTATTATATTACCAGTTGATGCCACCTGTGAAAACTGGATATGGTTATCTCTGTCAGGACTTGTTGGATTTGTCTTCGGAGACCTGTTCCTATTCAAATCGTACACTATGATAGGTTCCAGGTTCTCAATGCTGATCATGACACTTGTCCCTCCTGTCACAGCCTTTTTCAGCTTTCTTATTCTTGGAGAACGGCTGACTTTGTTTCATTATCTTGGGATGACTCTGACATTTTCAGGAATAGCTATGGCAATATTCAGCCGGCCAGGTAAAGGTGAAAAGCTCTCTTTAAAACTTTCACCAAAAGGAATCCTTTATGCATTCGGTGGCGCTGTCGGACAGGCTCTGGGTCTCGTATTGAGTAAGTTTGGGATGAAAAGCTATGATCCTTTTGCTGCAACACAGATCAGAATTATTGCCGGGATATTCGGATACACAATATTGGTAACTATTCTTTCCCGCTGGGGAAGTGTTATAAATGCAACTCACAATAAATCAGGTATGATGTTAACAAGTCTGGGAGCCTTCTTTGGACCGTTTCTTGGTGTTTCATTTTCACTCGTTGCAATTAAATATACTGAGGCGGGTATTGCTTCAACCATTATGGCGCTGGTTCCGGTATTCATAATTCTCCCTGCAGTTGTATTATTTAAACAGAAAGTTACAATACCTGAAATTCTTGGTGCAATTGTCAGCGTTGCCGGTGTTGCCCTCTTTTTTCTGTAGTTCAAATTAGAAAGTTATGGCTCCTGAAGAACTTAAAAACCGGAATATTGAAAGTGAATTCATCTATTCAACTTCACGAAGCAGCGGGCCGGGTGGTCAGAATGTCAATAAAGTAAGTTCAAAAGTTGAGTTGCGGTTTAACCTGCTGTTTACCTCATGCTTTTCAGAAAAGGAAAAAGAAATAATCTTCCGGAAATTAAAGAACAAGATCAATAAGGAGAGCGAAATTATAATGGTATCACAATCTGAAAGAACTCAGTTAATGAATAAAACTGTTGTAACCGAAAAGTTCTACAATCTTGTATCAATAGCTCTTACAGTGCAAAAGCAACGCAGGCCAACCAGACCGACTTTATCGTCAAAAATCAAACGGCTTGACTTAAAGCACAGCAGGGCAGTTATTAAAAAATTTCGAAAAGATTCAGGAGAAGCAATTGATTGAGTCCATAAAGCGCGAACAAAATCTGATATTGAATGTTATTGGTAAGTAAATGAAAGTTGTAAAAAAATCTCTTTTCAGTGTAGTAAAAATTGGGCACGATTATTGAGATTAATCGTCATTGAAATTTCCATGTATATAAAAACAGCTTTCAAAATAAATTAATGGATAAGTTTTAAGATGATTCGAAATATTTATATCAAAAAAGTACCAAATTTATTTTTAAAATTTATCCGTTCAGGATATAATATAATGTATTATTAATCAATACTATATAGCTGATGCAAGCTGTACAAAAAAAATCGATTGTTAATAAAATGCCAATAGTGTTAATATTTATGATGACTGAGTGATACATTGTATTTATAGTTTATATATTTTCGTGACAAATTATTTTGATAAACAGTATTAATTTAAAACAAACAAACTAAAAAGAAAGGTGAAAATTTTCATCATCCGTTATGAACGCTAACAATAATGAGGCTACGACTCTCCACGGAGAGAGTCGCCTTGTGGGTTGCTCTTCTGATGAAGAGCCTGGCGCGAAAACCACGATTTTTTCGCAAAACGAAATCCCAACTACGTTAGTTAGCAACCGAAGTTCGGTGTTCATGCACCGCTACTTTCCCCTAACGACTATCGACTCCTGGAATGATTGGAAATGGCAACTTCGGAATGCTATCTCCAGCATCGAAGACCTAAAGAAAATCATGAAATTATCCGAAAAGGAGATTATGGCACTTAATAATCTTAAAGGCCGTCTTCCACTCAGAATCACTCCCTATTTTGCTTCATTGATTTACAACAGCAAACCATCGAATCCTTTGCGTCGCAATGTGATTCCTGTTGTTGAAGAATTACTGGAAACAAGTAGCGAACAATCTGATCCTCTTCACGAAAAATCATTTTCTCCGGTTAAAGGAATTGTTCANAGGTATCCCGACAGGGTTTTATTTACAGTTACCCAGGTCTGTTCAAATTATTGCAGATATTGTACCCGTTCACATTCTGTTGGCAGACTTGATAAACTTGGAAGACAGGATTATGAAAAGGCATTTAATTATATAGCCACTCATAAAGAAGTCAGGGATGTCCTTATCAGCGGTGGCGATCCACTGACTTTAAATGATGAAACTCTCGATTACATCCTCTCCAATATCCGGAATATTGAGCATGTTGAAATAATCCGAATCGGAACAAGAGTTCCTGTGGTTCTTCCCCAGCGAATTACCGACAATTTGATAAATGTTCTAAAAAAATATCACCCGCTTTTTATCAGTCTGCACTTTTCGCATCCTGATGAGATAACGGATGAATGTGCNAAAGCCTGTAACAAACTGGCCGATGGAGGTTTTCCTCTTGGAAGTCAGACAGTGCTTTTAAAAGGTATAAATGATAATGTTCCTACAATGAAGGAACTTATGCATAAGTTGTTGAAGATAAGGGTAAGACCCTATTATCTTTATCAATGTGATTTAATACCAGGATCAGGACATTTCAGAACTACTGTCAAAAAAGGCCTTGAAATAATAAAAGGGCTCATAGGCTTCACAAGTGGTTATGCAGTTCCTACTTTTGTTGTAGACGCTCCCGGTGGTGGAGGAAAAATTCCGTTGCTTCCAAATTTTGTTGTTGAACATAATGAGGAACGGATAGTACTTCGTAACTACAAAGGTATNTTATGTGAATATCCTGAAAAATAGAGCCTATAGATGAAAGTTGGTTTAACGTATGATCTGCGGTCATGGTATATTGACCGTGGATACTCCATGGATGAAACTGCCGAATTTGACAAGCAGGAAACAGTCGATGCGCTTGAAAATGCATTGAAACAGATGGGTTATGAAACAGAGGCGGTAGGCAATGTTTTTCAGTTGATTGAAGCCCTTTCTGCAGGGAAAAGATGGGATATTGTTTTTAACATAGCCGAAGGATTATATGGCGATGGCAGAGAATCGGTAGTTCCTGCTATTCTCGACCAGTTTAAAATACCTTATGTATTCAGTGGCCCGGTAATAATGGGTTTGTCACTTAATAAGCACCTGGCAAAAATGGTGGCAGCAGCTTCCGGAGTTCCTGTTAGTCCTGGGTGTCTGATTACTGATCTAAAAGATATGGATAAATGCAATCTCAAATATCCTCTCTTTGTTAAACCTGTATCTGAAGGAACGGGTAAAGGAATTACCGAAAAAAGTCTGGTTAATACCCCGGCAGAACTTTTAAAGATGGTTGAATGGATCCTTTTGGAATTCCGGCAACCGGCACTTGTTGAAGAGTATTTACCAGGGAGGGAATTCACTGTAGGAATAGTCGGATATGGTGATGAAGCTCAAGCAATTGGCGGGATGGAAGTAATGACAATCAATAATCTGCCATATTCCGTTGAGGTAAAGGAGAATTATCAGAATTATTGTACATACAAACCTCTTGATGCGGATATAACCGATGAATGCAAATCAGTCGCACTCAGAGCCTGGAAGGCATTGGATGCAGTCGATGCCGGCAGAGTAGATCTAAAAGCCGATCGTAACGGAAAGATATGTTTCATCGAAGCAAATCCATTAGCCGGTTTAAACCCGGTTCATTCTGACCTGCCAATTTTATCGCGAATGTATGGTATTGAATACCAGACATTGATGGAGATGATTATGAAAGCGGCTATCAAGAGGATCAAAGCCTAGCAGGATAAATGTTTTTGTTTTAGCATAGAGCGGAGGAATTATGAGGAGATGTTGTATTATTTATAATGAACCCCAGCAAGGTGCATTAGCTGACGAACTCGATGTACTTGATCAGGTTGCTCATATTGAACAACACCTGCTGGAGCTTGGAATATCAGTATATAGAAAAGGTATCACAGCGCAATTTATGTCTGAGATTGCAGAATTGGTAAAAGAAAAGCCTGATTTTGTTTTTAACCTTGTCGAGTCGATAAATAACAAAGGGGAACTGATTTACTTTGTTCCGGCACTACTGAATTTAAATTCCATCCCCTACTCAGGTAATTCACTTGAAGCAATATTTCTGACAAGTAATAAAACTATCTGCAGTAAAACTATGAAAAATGCAGGTATCAATAATCCTCAATCATACCTTCCTTCACAAATTAAATTACTTAAACCCGGAAGAAAATATATCGTCAAACCAATATGGGAAGATGGTTCTCTGGGAATTACCGATAAGTCAGTATTCGAATGCAAACCAGGTTTTGAGGAAAAGTTTAAAGGACTTGATGATTCACACTGGTTTATTGAAGATTTTATTGATGGCAGGGAATTTAATATAAGCGTATTAGCAGGGAAAGATGGTCCGGAAGTGTTACCTCCTGCAGAGATAGTATTCATAAACTATGATGCCAACAGACCGAAGATCATTGATTTTAAAGCTAAATGGGAAATGGAAAGTTTTGAATATATAAATACTGTCAGAGAGTTTCCGGGGAATAAGCTTAACAATCAATTGGTATCAAACCTGAGAAAAGCGGCGCTCTCATGCTGGAATCTATTTGATTTAAAAGGTTATGCCAGAGTTGATGTCAGGACTGACAGTAATGATAATGTATTTGTAATAGAAATAAATGGAAACCCTTGTATTTCACCCGATGGCGGATATGTCGCCGCTACAAGAGAAGCAGGATATCCCTTTACTGTTGTATTACAACGAATTATTNNTGATTTGAATTAGTATTTATTCGAAATTNGTTTCTACCGATACTTACTTTATCAGGTTAGCATTATAATATTGTGGTTTCCCTGTTACCTCATCTCCCAGCCAGGGTGGTTTTTCAAAATATTCATCT